>Ga0335085_10002626_pt1 | contig 33141 bp, 33 predicted proteins | sample Lox_Sample_45_FD_206712 | JGI IMG/M metagenome (GOLD analysis project Ga0335085, IMG submission 206712) | Soil microbial communities from Loxahatchee National Wildlife Refuge, Florida, United States - Lox_Sample_4.5 | ecosystem: Environmental > Terrestrial > Soil > Wetlands | place: USA... | reverse complement strand
GTGAAGAGACGCTCGGGATGGATCAGGGTTTCGACACGATGAAAGGTATGCTCCAGCATCGATCGCGTTCCGATAAAATTGACGTACTGTTTCGGAAGATCCTTTCCCCGCAGACGCCGGATAAACGGCTGAAGCCGTTTACCTTCCCCTCCGGCCAATACGATCCCGCAACGTACTTGCGAATGTGACGAACGGCTCATGTTTTCCCTCCTTGTGCGGCATGACGGCTTGGATGTTCGCCAACAGGGTTGAGATCCAAGGTGATGCAGCATCGTCGATTTTTAACGTTTACCACCGCCACTCCGGACGGGAGCGCCGATTTTCCCGTTTCCTCATTTTTTACATCGCCTCCTTTAGAATTATTTGACCCGGTTGCTCAGTCCCGGGCTTCCAGTTTTACAATCCCAAGGGCTTTCAAGACTGCCTTTTCATAATACGGTTCGCTCACCCCGCGCTTCATCTTGTGAAGAAAATATTTCTCCAGGGCGATCTTGGCCAGGTGGACCCACTTCCCCTTTTTGGCCCACGTCACGTTTCGGGGCGCCATTTGCGGCAGCGCCACAAAGGCGATGCCGGTGTCGCCCATATCGGCCAGACAGATCGCGTTCAATGTGGCGGTTTCCCGCTTCGGGTTGTTTTCGATGTCGGCCTTGATGTTGTGGACCGCAGCCGAGACCATCGACTCGATCATGTAACCCGTCTTGGGCGCTCCGGTCGGAACCGGAGTCGGCTCCACCGGAGGGATGGCGACGCAAACCCCCACGGCGTAAATATTCCGATACCGGGGATTGGCCTGGTAGGCGTCGATATTCACAAAGCCTTTGGGATTGCAGAGGCCGGCGGTCTCCGCAACGGCGCTCACCCCGAGAAACGGGGGGATGAACATCGCATATTGAAATACGATTTCCTGGCCGTCCTCCAATACCAGCTTACCCGGCTGGACCTCCTTGATCGAGGCGTTCGTAACGGTCTTGATGGAGTGCTCGGCGAATTCATCCTCCATCAATCGTCGGGACTTTCCTACGCCGGCCAATCCCATATGCCCGGCATAGGGTTCCGGCGTGACGAAATAGATCGGGACTTTCCGTCGAAGCCGCCGCTTTCGAAGGTCGGCATCCAGGATAAAGGCCATCTCATACGCCGGGCCGAAACAGGAAGCCCCCTGCGCCGCGCCGACCACCACCGGACCGGGATTCTTCAAAAAGGCCTGATAGGCTCCCCAGGCTTGCTCCGCGTGCTCCACCGTGCAGACCGACTGAGTATACCCGCTCGGGCCCAATCCCGAGACGGCCGCGAAATTCAGTTTCGGCCCCGTCGCAATGATCAAAAAGTCATAAGGAACCTCCCCTTGAGCGGTGAGGATGCGATTCCGCTCCGGGTCGATCCGCTCGGCCGCCGAGTGAATGAACGCGATCCCCCTCTTTTTAAGGACCGGGGCCAACGGAAAGGAGATATCCCCCCGTGAGCGTCTGCCGACCGCGACCCAGGGATTCGACGGGACGAAATGGAAAAAATCCACATTCGAAACCACGGTGACGTTGTGTTTCCCACCCAGGAGCTTCCGGCATTCGTAGGCCGCCGGCAATCCGCCGATGGACGACCCGATGACCACGACGCGTGCCATCATTTCTCTCCATGTAATGAGGCCGCCCCAGGACGCGGACCGGTTCTTATTTTTTCTGCAAATCACCCTTTAGGTAGATGATCAGCGCATCCGCCTCATCCGCCGAGGCCAGGCCGCCCGGCATCGGGGTTACAATCTTCGGGTATTTCTTTTCCTCCTGTGTCCGGCCGGAAGTGATCACGTGTTTGATCTCGGCCGCCGTTCCCTCGATGACAAAGGGATCGCCCTTCAAGGCCGGACCCACCTGGGTGCCCTCCCCTTTAGACCCGTGGCAGGCGATACACTTGTCAGCAAACACCTTGGCCCCCTCAAGCCCGAGTGAAATTTCCGGGGTCAGGAGGGTTGCGGAAAAAACAACGCCGACAAGGACGAGTTCAACGCGGATCCGCAAAGAAAATTTCCCCCCCATGGGACTCCTCCGGTTTGTGGTGAAAACAACGTGCGCTGGCGACAATTCGACCCTCCGAGCGCCCCGGATCAAGTCTTACGATCGGTTTTGGCGATGAACGGGGTGATCAGTTGTTCCACTTTTTTTGAACCGCAACCGGGACAGATCACGTTTTTTTGATCGTGTTCACGAAGCGACAGCGCGGCCGTGAAAATCTTTCCGCAAGACGTGCATTCGTACTCGTAGAGCGGCATGGGCTTTCTCCTTATCGCCGTCGGGTGAGCGGATAGCCCCTGTCCCTCAGGCCGATCGGTTTACGTTGCCGGCCTTGGAGCGGCTCTGCCTGAGGAGCGTGACGACCTCCTCATCCGAAACTTGGGGAAATTCGAGAAAAAACTGTCCGACCGCATAAAATATCTCCGGAACCTTCAGACAGACGACCTCATCCGCCAGGCCCCGTATCATTTCCAATGCTTCACGGGATGCCACCGCCGTCGCGGCAATCAGTTTGCGCGGATTTTGGACACGCACCGCCCGGAGGGCGGACACCATCGTAGCACCTGTGGCGATGCCGTCGTCCACCACAATCACGACGCGCCCCATGGGATCGATGGGAGGGTGCACGGGCGTGTATTGCGCACGGCGGCTTTTCAGGATTTTCATCTGCGCTTTTTTTTCACGGGCGATGTATTCGTCACCGGCCCCCAGGCCGGCGGCATGGTCCCCCACATAAACCTGGCCCCTTTCATCCACCGAACCGATCGCCAGTTCCGGTTGACCCGGTGCCCCGAGCTTGTGAACCAACACAACATCCATCTCCCCCTCCAGGGCTTCGGCAAGGATATGCGCCATGGGAACGGCGCCGCGGGGAATGGCTAAGATCAGTGGATTCTGATCGCGGTATGTGATCAACCTTTCGGCCAGCAAGCGTGCGGCCTCATCTCGATTCCTGAACACCATGATTAGCCCGCTATTTAAAATATCGCTTTTGGGGTTCCATGCGCGAAGCAACCAACGATAATTAGAATTTGCAATGACCATGCCACTTAAATCTCTATAAGCGGCTCGATAACAGGAAGCGGCCCCAAGCGGCGCCAAACCTCTCAAATTCACAAAGCGAAATCATCCATGATTAATAATCATCACGAAAACCTGACGGATAGATTTGACTCCTTCCAAACGGATGTTGTCAAAATAGATGGACATTTTGAATCGATCGGGCCAACAGACCTTTAATTTTCATATAATTCCGGATTGTTTAAGACCTTAGACAGTTTCCAGTCTCATTTACAACGATACATAAGTTTGGGTGTCGATTGCAACCACGTTTCCGGGTTCGGGGCGACCTATGCATCGGGTCCGATCGCCTCAATCAACATTTTGGCTCGATTGACTTCTTCCCATGCATAACGGTAGAATGACTTGAAATTTAACCCCGGGCTCACAAACCCATGAAGCATTCCGACTTCGTTCATCTCCATTGTCATACCCAGTACAGCCTGTTGGACGGCGCGAATCCGATCAACGCCCTCCTTCAGCAGGCTGTAACTTTCCGGATGCCGGCCTTGGCCGTCACCGACCATGGAAACCTTTTCGGCGCGATCGAGTTCTACCAAAAAGCGCGGGCAGCCGGAATCAAGCCGATCATCGGATGTGAAATGTATGTTTCCCCCAAGAGTCATCTTGACAAAGAGTCGGGAGGACTCCATCATGAATATTTTCACTTAATCCTGCTCGCGGCCGACCGTACGGGATATAAAAATCTGATCAAGCTCGTGAGCACCGCCCACCTCGAGGGATTCTACTATAAACCCCGCATCGACAAGGAATTGCTCCAAAAGCATCATGAAGGCCTGATCGGTCTGTCGGCCTGTCTCCGGGGTGAAATTCCGACCCTCCTGATCAACGGCGAACCGGAGAAGGCCCTGACCGCGGCCGGAGAATATGAGGAAATTCTGGGCAAAGGAAATTTTTACCTGGAGGTCCAACACAACGGGATCGACGCGCAACAAAAGGTCAACAAGGAACTGGTCGAACTCCATCGCCGGACCGGGATGGCGCTGGCCGCCACCAACGACGCCCATTATTTGACCCGCCACCACGCGCGCGCGCACGACATCCTTCTCTGCCTTCAAACCGGAAAGACGGTCAATGAGCCGGATCGAATGCGGTTCGGATCGGATGAAAACTATCTCAAGTCGGCCGAGGAAATGGCCGCCAATTTTTCGGAGCTCCCCGAAGCCGTTCTCAATACCAAACTGATCGCGGAACGCTGCAATCTCGAACTGACCTTCGATAAAATCCATCTTCCCCACTATAAAGTCCCGGGAGGTTTCACCCGGGAACAATATCTTGAGAAACTGGCCCGGGAAGGATTGGCCGCACGGCTGAAGAGCAAATCTCCGGATTTCCCGCCGGACGCGGTCTACACGCAACGCCTTGCGACCGAGCTGGCCGTTCTCAACAGCATGGGATACGCCGGTTATTTCCTGATCGTGTGGGATATCATCAACTACGCCCGCTCGCACGGCATTCCGGTCGGACCGGGCCGGGGCTCCGCCGCCGGAAGCCTCGTGGCCTATGCCCTGAAGATCACCGACATCGATCCGATGAGGTATGACCTGCTGTTCGAGCGGTTCTTAAACCCCGAACGAGTTTCGCTCCCCGACATCGACATGGATTTCTGCATGGACCGGCGGGAGGAGGTGATCCGTTACGTCACTGAAAAATTCGGCTCGGATCATGTCTGCCAGATCATCACATTTGGGACGATGGCCGCCAAGGCGGTGATCCGGGACGTGGGGCGGGTGATGGAACTCCCCTACGCCGAGGTGGACAAGGTGGCCAAGCTGGTTCCGAATACGCTGGGGATCACGCTGGACGAAGCCGTAAAGGCCGAACCGCGCTTGCAGGAGCTCTCCAAGACCGATTCCAAGATCCAGGAGCTTCTATCGCTGGCCCGCTCGCTGGAGGGACTGGCCCGTCACGCGTCCACGCACGCCGCGGGTGTCGTCATTTCGGAAGAACCGCTGACCGAACACGTGCCCCTGTACCGCGGAGCCAAGGGCGAAATCGTCACCCAATACGCCAAAGACGATCTGGAAAAGATCGGGCTGGTCAAATTCGACCTTTTGGGTCTCCGGACGCTTACGGTCATCGATCAGGCCGTCAAACTGATCAATAAGAAACGGCCGATCGAGGAGGCCATCCGGCCCGGTGATATCCCGCTGTATGATCCGAAAACCTATCAACAACTCTCCTCCGGTGAAACCATCGGCGTTTTCCAATTGGAGAGCCGGGGAATGCGCGACCTGCTGGTCAAACTCAAACCGGAGGGGTTTGAGGATTTGATCGCCATCCTGGCTCTGTATCGACCGGGGCCGATCGGTAGCGGAATGGTGGACGACTTCATCAAGCGGAAGCGCGGCCTCGTTCCGATCAAATACGAACTGCCGGAACTCAAAGACATTCTGAAAGAAACCTACGGGGTCATCGTGTATCAGGAGCAGGTGATGAAGATCGCCAACGTCCTGGCCGGATTCAGCCTCGGACAGGCCGACCTGCTCCGTCGGGCGATGGGAAAGAAGAAACCCGAGGAGATGGAAAAACAGAAAGAGCAATTCATCAAGGGGGCGCGGGATCACGGAATCCCCGAAAAGAAATCCGAGAAACTTTTCGATCTGATGGCCTATTTCGCGGGCTACGGATTCAACAAATCCCACAGCGCGGCCTATGCCTTAATCTCCTACCAGACCGCCTATTTGAAAGGACACTACCCGGTCGAGTTCATGGCCGCCCTGCTTTCCAGCGAGATGGGAAACGCCGACAAGGTGGTCCGATACATCACGGAGTGCCGCGCCATGGGAATCCAGATCCTCCCCCCCGATGTCAACGAAAGTCGGAGGGACTTCACGGTCGTCGAGGACGGAATCCGGTTCGGCCTGGCGGCCATAAAAAACGTGGGCGAAAACGCGATCGACTCCATCCGGGAGGCCCGCGAACAGGGCGGGGCGTTCACCTCCATTTTCGATTTCTGCCGACGGATCGACTCCCGCAAAGTCAACCGCCGCGCGATCGAGGGGCTCATCAAAAGCGGGGCCCTGGACTCAACGAAAGCCAAGCGGTCGCAGATGACGTCCGTCATGGAAAAGGCGATCGAGGAAGGGAATGTGGCGCAGCGGGACCGGCTTCAAGGGCAGGCCGCGCTGTTCGGCCAGGAATCCGGCCCGGATAAGCGGTCCGATCCCGACCCGCTACCGCCTCTGGAAGAGTGGGAGGAGTCCCAGAGGCTGCGGCTTGAAAAGGAAAGCATCGGTTTCTACATCACCAGCCATCCCCTGGTGCGCTTTGCGGATGAATTGCGCAGCTATGCCACGGCCAACGCCGAAACCCTGGACGACGTCCCGGAAGACCGGCAGGTCAAGCTGTGCGGCATCATCGCCCAGCAAAAAATCACGACCACCAAACGCGGCGACAAAATGGCCTATCTGACCCTGGAAGATCTTCAAGGCACGATCGAGATTCTGGTATTTCCGGACCTGTACAAGAAGACCTCGGCGATCCTGACCCCGGACATCCCGCTTTTCGTGACGGGATTCGTCGACAAGGGCGAGAAGGGGGCCAAGGTCAAAGCCATGAGCATTGAACCGCTGGCCAACGTTCGGGAACAGGCCACCCGTCGGGTCGACATCTGCCTCAATTCCACCGGGTTGACCTCCCAGGATCTGAAGCGCCTGAAGGAAATCCTGCTCCGTCACCGCGGTTCGTGCCCCGTCTATCTGCGCCTGGGCATGCCCAATCATTCCGAGTCCACGATCGCGGTGGATGAAGAGGTCCGGATCAAACCGACCGATCTGTTCATCACCGATGTCGAGCGGGAATTCGGCAAGGGGACCGTGGTCTTGCGTTGATCGTCAACGAACCAAAGGAGTCGCTCATTGAAAGATCACTTGGATTTTGAAAAACCCATCGTCGAATTCGAAGAGAAAATCGAAAAACTGAAGCCCTTCGCCAAGACCGACCCGCTGATTCACCGCGAGATCGAGGTCCTCGAGAGAAAAGCCCAGGAGGTCCAGGCCGAAATCTTCGCCAAGCTCACCCCGTGGCAAAGGACACAACTGGCCCGGCATCCGAACCGGCCCAACACCCTGGATTACATCGCATTCATGATCCATGATTTCGTCGAGCTTCACGGCGACCGTCTCTTCGGAGACGACCATGCCATCGTCGGCGGCATCGGGATTTTCCGAAACCGGCCGGTCGTGATTATCGGACACCAGAAAGGCCGGAGCGTGAAGGAACGGGTCGACCGCAATTTCGGCATGCCGCACCCCGAAGGGTACCGCAAGGCCTTGCGCCTGATGAAACAGGCCGAAAAATTCAGGAAGCCGGTGATCACCTTCATCGATACCCCCGGGGCCTATCCCGGAATCGGGGCCGAAGAACGCGGGCAGGCCGAGGCGATCGCCCGGAATCTGATCGAGATGTCCCGACTGGCGGTGCCGATCGTTTCCATCGTGATCGGGGAAGGCGGAAGCGGCGGGGCGCTGGCACTGGGCGTCGGAGACCGCATCCTCATGCTGGAGCACTCCATCTACTCCGTGATTTCGCCGGAAGGCTGCGCGGCCATTCTCTGGAACGACGGCGCCAAGGCCCCGGAAGCGGCGGACGTTTTGAAAATGACGGCCAGGGACCTCCGATCCCTGGGCGTCATCGACGAGATCGTGCCGGAACCGGTCGGGGGGGCGCACAAAGATCCGCCTCAGATGGCCGAGATCCTGGAAAAAGCGATCGAGAGCCAACTGGCCATGCTCGACGGATTAAAGACCGACGACCTGCGGGAACAGCGCTATCAGAAATTCAAGAAGATGGGCGTTTTCGGCGAGGACATCGCGCCGTAGAGCCTCACATGCCGCGCAGGCGGGTGGCCCGGGCGACCTTGTCGATCGCCACGATGTAGGCGGCCAGACGGAGCGAAACCTTTTTCTCCCGAGCCACCGAAGCCACGTGCTGATAGCTCCGTGTCATGACCTTGAGGAGCTCCTGATTCACCTGGTCTTCTTCCCAGGAACGCTGCTGCAGGTTTTGCGTCCACTCGAAATAGGAAACCGTCACGCCCCCGGCATTGGCCAGGATATCCGGGAGGAGGACCACCCCTTTTTTTTCGAGGATCTCATCCGCCGTCGTGGTCGTCGGATTGTTGGCCCCCTCGGCGATCATCCTCGCCTTGATACGATCGGCGTTGAACTTGTGAATCGCGCCGCCCAGGGCGCAGGGGATCAGAACGTCGCAGTCCATTTCGAGCAGCGACTCGTTCGCGATGGGCCGCGCTCCGGGAAACCCCGCCAGACTTCGTTTTTCCGATTTGTAGGCCAGGACGCGGTCCACCGGCAACCCGTCGGGGTTGTGGATTCCGCCCCGGCTGTCGCTGATCGCGATGATCCGGGCGCCCAGCTCGCTCACAATTCGGGCGGCATGGCTCCCAACATTGCCGATCCCCTGAATCACAACGCGGGCCTTACCGAGATCCAACCCGTATTCCCGGGCGGCTTCCTGAAGAACGAAAATGCATCCGCGGCCGGTCGCCTCTTCCCGCCCCTTTGAACCGCCCACGTCGACCGGCTTCCCGGTGACCACGCCGGGGGTGTAGCCGTGCCGCCGACTGTACTCGTCCATGATCCAGGCCATCACCTGGGGGTTGGTGTTTACATCCGGAGCCGGGATATCCTGATACGGTCCGATCGCCGCATCCAGCATCGAGATGAAGGTTCGGGTCATTCGTTCCGTTTCGGCGGGCGACAGACGTTTCGGATCGCACACGATCCCACCCTTGGCCCCCCCGAAGGGGATATTGACCACGGCGGTTTTCCAGGTCATCAGGGCCGCGAGCGACCGGACCTCCCCCAGATCGACTTCGGGATGATACCGGATCCCGCCCTTCATCGGCCCCCGGGCGGTGTTGTGCTGAACCCGGTAGCCGGCAAAAACCTCCAGGTGGCCGTCGTCCATCCGGACCGGTATTTTGACCTGGATCTCCCGGAACGGCATTTTGAGCAGTTCCCGCATCTCCGCATCCAGCGCCATCGCCCCCGCGGCGCGGTCGAACTGAAACCGGGTCATTTTCTCGAAATCAATCCGCTCGCTTTCCGACACACCCGTCTCCTTCCGGCCGTTTTTCAATCCAGCCAGACCCGGTCCGGATTCTCCGGGTCGTCAATGGGCGAAGAAACGAAAAGGACCTGGGTCGGCTCGGTCTGAAATTCCCCACCGTGGGGCGTGTTGGCCGGAATCACCCAGATATCCCCCTCCCGGACCTCCTGCACCCGGTCTCCCACCACGACCCTTCCCGATCCTTTCAGGACATAGCCGATCTCGTCATGCGTGACATGGACATGTTTTTTGAACGGCCCCTTGTGACCTTGAAAGACAAAGACGCTGGATTGCTTTCCGTGGCCGATGTAGGTCCGCTTGAACACATCCTTTGATGTGAGCTTGTCCTTCTCGACCGCATCGGCGACGCTTTGGATGTCAATCTTGGTCCGATCTAACGATTGCTGGCAGCAGGAACAGGTATACATGGCGACCTCCTTGTTGTTTATGGTGTCGGTTTTCGTTGCGACCGCGCAACCACCGCCTCAAACAGGAAATGATAAATCTCGGCATGTCGCTTGGTCTCCCAAATGTCCTCTCCCCAAATGTAGGCGCCGTGATTCCGTACCAGGATGCCGTACGATTCTCGGTAAGCCGGGTTCGCCAGGGCTCCGCGGATCTGGTCCTCCAACTCCCTTTCCCGGGCGGTATTGTGGATCACGGGAACGGCATGCTTCGATTGGTTGGAGACGCCGCGAAGGCCCTTAAGCATTTCGAGTTCCTCGATGATCAAATGATCCCGACCCCCGGCCAGGTCGGCGGCCAGGACGGCGGAAAGCGCGTGACTGTGCATGACCGAACCGGCGGCCCGAAGGCTCATGACGGCGCAAAAAATAGGGTTGCATTCCGACACGGCCAGCGAGCGGTTTCGCGCCCGCCGGAGGACCGTCCCGTCCTTCCGGTTTACGACAAACAGATCCGACGGAGCGACCGTTTCCTTATGGACGCCGGTCGGCGCCATGAGGGCCGTATTCGGCCCGGTGGCGGCGCAAATCCCTCCGCCGGTCCCGGCCACCCATCCCTTGTCATAGAATAAGCGCAACATTTGACAGAGGAGTTCGGCCTGACTTTTTCGAGGAATAGAACGCTTTGTCATAGCAGTCATAACGACAGGTCGGTCGGAAATCCTCGGTCCTCTGGCTTGTGCCGCCTTGGTGACCTACCCCGCGAGCCAGGTGAGCGAGAGGGGGAGGCCTTCGGCGAGCTCAGTCGAGCCGCTTAGCCGGCCGGCACCCGGCGGTTTGCAGCCGATGTGTGGAGGGGGCGACGCGAGCCATTATATAATAAATTAATTCGAAAGGCCGCCCGCCGGTTCATGGATCGGTTCATGTTCGGGCAGGGTTTCGGCCACATCTTTGAATTCCTTCAGTGCGGGCAGCTCGGCAAGATCCTTCAAGCCGAAATACTGAAGGAACTCCCGCGTGGTGGCGTACAGGATGGGCCGACCCAGCCCTTCCCTGCGCCCGGCAATTTTCACGATGCGGCGTTCCAGAAGCGTCTTGAGGACGTAGGCCGAATCCACGCCGCGAATCGCCTCGATCTCTCCACGCGTCACCGGCTGCTTGTAGGCCACGATCGCCAGGGTCTCAAGCCCGGAACGAGATAATCGGGTGGCGGTCTTTATCTTCTCGAGAGAACGGATCCAGGGGGCGCACTCGGAACGGGTGGCAATCTGATATCCTCCGGCCACCTCCACGATACGTAATCCCCGCCCGGCGGATTCGTAGTTCCGGCGCAGATGTTCCAAGGCCTGTCGGATTCGGTCCGGTTCGGCCCCTTCCAGAACCTCGGAGAGACCCTCCAAGGACATCGGCTCGCCCGACACGAAAAGAATCGCCTCTAGAACGGCTGTAAGCTCGTGCTCTTCCATATGCGTATCGCGCCAAAAAGTTCGGTTTGAAGGATGCGTAAACGTTTCAGACGGATCAATTCCAACAAGGCCAAAAAAGTCACGACCATCGCGAGACGCGTCGTGTCGTCATCGAACAGTGAAGTAAAGGTGATGCTTTCCTGCTCATCCAGCCGGTCCAGGATCAGGCCCATCCGTTCCTGAACCGACAACGCGTCCACCACGATCTCCAGGTCCTTCTTTTCCGGCGCGCGCTGCATGACCCCCCGGAGGGCTTCCAGGAGATCAAACAAGCTCAGATCGACAAGGTTGATTTCATCCGTCGGTTCTCCGCTTCCGAGCGAGGCGGGACGGTGGAACACCTCGCGCCATTCCTGTTCGCGCGCCTCCAGACCGTGGGCGGCTTCTTTGAAACGCTGGTACTCCAACAAGCGCATCACCAATTCGGTGCGCGGGTCCTCGTCCTCTTCCTCATCATCCGATTCGGATGGAGGAAGAAGCATCTTGGACTTGATATGGATCAGCGTTGCGGCCATGACCAGAAACTCTCCGGCCAGCGCCAGATTCAACGACTTGATCAGGTCCAGGTATTCCAGATACTGCCGGGTGATCAGCGCGATCGGAATATCATAGACATTAATCTCGTTTTTCTTAATAAGGTGAAGCAGAAAATCAAGCGGACCTTCAAAGGCGGGAACTTTGACGGCGTACGATGTTTGGGGATCGTCCATGCTCACAGCGCTGATATTAGTCCCGCCTCAAAAGCGAAGTCAAGGGGTAATGTCTTTTAAGCCGCCGTGACTCGGCCGCCGATGCTCTTTCAACTCGCGGCGGGGTTTCAATCCGAGTATCTCGTTGGCCTCCCGCTTCATCTTCTGCAGTTCGGCCATCAACTCCAAGAGGGTTTTCTCGGCCGCCGGGTCCTGGGGTCTCGCATCATAGGCTTTGTTCAACCAGTAAATGGTATTATCCAACTTTTGATTGATGACGGCCTGGATCTGTTCTTTGGTCAATGCCGAATGGGCTTCTCGAACGTCCTGCGCCATCCACCCCTCCCCACCTACAAGATATGGTAGCCTTCGGTTCGAACGCTACTATAGCAGAATCGATTCCGTTGTCAAGAAAAAATTCAAGATATGGTGGGACAAGACGATGAACCGACAAGATCTTGATGTTTGTAACCTTGGAATGAGAGGAGATGGGGCTGTTTGCGACGGCCCGGAACGGTCAGGGAGACGGCCTTCCGGTATCCGGACGGTAGGTGATCACGCGAACCTTCTCAAGGGTCACCATCCCTTCCTTCATCAAATTGTCCAACTCCGGCAGAAAGGCTTCGATCCGTTCGGGAGTATCTACGATCTCAATCACGACGGGAAGGTCTTCGGAGAGCCGAAGGATCTTCGCCGTGTGAATCCGGCTGTGCGCGCCGAAGCCCAAGGTCCCGTGAAGAACGGTCGCCCCCGCCATGCCCCGACGCCGGGCGGCCTCCACCACGAGTTCATAGACCGGCCGGCCGTCATGCTTGTCGCTTTCGCCGATGAAAACTCGGAGCAGTTCCGCTTCCGATGGCAGCTTCATGTGCACCTCCCTCACAATAGGCGCCCGGCAAAAAATCCCAAAAACAGGCCGGCGATCCCGACGACGTTCTGGGCCAACAGATTGACCAGCACAAGCGTCCATTCCGCATCGCGGAGCATTTGAGCCGTCTCAAAGGCAAAACTCGAAAACGTAGTAAACGCCCCCATGAATCCGATCAGGATGACCGTCCGGGCCTCTGCGCTGATCAAAAGACGGTCCTCGGCAAGAGACCAGACCAATCCGAAAAGGAAACAGCCCGAAACGTTTACCGCCAGCGTGCCGCAAGGAAATGCGTTCCCGCAGGCGCGCTGGACCAATCCGGAGAGGCCGTATCGCGCATAGGTCCCCAATACGCCGGCCAAGCCGATCAAGATGAGTTTTTCCAACGATTTTCCCCTTTCTATATCCGGTGAAGCACGGCCTCAGACTTTTTCTTCTATCACAGTGACGATCGGATATCAAGACCCGCCGGATGCCCAATCGAAGCCGCGTTCCCTTCGTCGATTTGTTCGCGGGCTTTCCTCAGGCGGTGGTTTCCTCCGTCGCCCAGCCCGCCGCCCATGCGCTCCCCAATGCCAAGACGATCATATCGAGATAAACATAGAACATCACCGAGCCCATGGGCGGGTTGGTGGTGGATAGAATACCGAAAGGCTTGGGAGACCACGACCAGCAGCCGAAGGCGGTGCCGACGAACTCGACGAACAGGACGAAGAGCGGCATGAACATGTAGATCATCCTTTGCCTCATCGCAAAGACGCCGAGAAAATAGAGCAGGCCGAGAAGCACGGTGAAGCTGTCGCGATAGAAGAGGAACACACCGAGGAAAAGTACGGCATAGAGTGTCAAAAAGATTTTGATCATACCATCGGCGCGCCTGTGAACCCCCGAATGCCAGAGAACCTGAAACCCGGAGCCGACCACGAGCGCATGGCCGAAGGGCACATAGATCGGGACATAGCCGAATTTGTACGTATAGAGGTCGATCCCCATGCTGAAGAAGACTTCTCCGACGGCCGATACCGGGATCGTGATCAGCATGATCTTCTTCAGACGTTCGTCCGGCAGGGTTCGATACATGGCGTAGACGTACAGCGGAACGAGAATGTTGTCCAGGACCTGGCCGTTGAGGCCGTGGGCCAAAACCCATTTGGAATCCAGAAAGAGCATCGTGGCGGTAAACGGCGCAAAGGTGTAAAAGGACCAATGAAACGGTCTGGACCGCATCATTTTTTCTTGAACCTCGGTTTGGCGATCACCTGAAGATTTCCGAACTCCTCGACCTCGAACGGCACGCCCTGGGCCGTCAGCGCCTTTTTCGTTTCTTCAAGGTCCCGCGGATTACCGTAGGCCAGCAGCAGTCGCCCGCAACCGTCACAGGTGGCGACGTCCCGCCGTTTTTTGATGTATCGTTTCATGGATTGCAGGCAGCAGGGATTCATCGGACCGCCTTTCGATTAACGATCCTTCGCAGAAGCGGGCGGCCGAGGTGGGGCGCCCGGACGAGCGCAGGCGGGGTCCCAACACCGGGCGGGGTGCCGGGGACGGCTGGGCTCACCGGGGACAGGACCCGCTCAGATCGCGTCCTTTTCATTTCCGTTTTGGTTTTTCGGATGGAACCGTTTTTTGCTCCCAGAGCCTGTTTTTTATGATGTACCCGCCCGCGACGAGAATCATTAGCGCGCTCGCCACGTGCGGGGCTCGAAAGGGTCCGAGATACAGGTCGTCGGCGCGGAAGAGGGTCACGATGGAACGGACCACCGAATAGCAGATCAGATAGAGACAGAAGATAAAACCGTCGCCCCAGGGCCGCTTCCGGATGGACCAGAGAAAAGCGAAGGTCGCCACGTTCAGCACCAGCTCGTACAGCATGGTCGGATGAAGCGGCACCGCACCGAACTGTTGCCCGGCGATGCTCCCCGGCGGAAAGACGATGCCCCACGGCATCGTGGTCGGCGTGCCGTGCGCGTCGCCGTTCATAAAATTCCCGATTCGCCCGAAGGCCTGGCCCAGGACGATGCTGGGCGCTCCGGCATCGGCCAGCGGCCAGAACGGGACCCCGTGACGACGAACGAACCAGATCCCGACCAGCACCCCGCCGATGAGTCCGCCGTGGATGGCGAGCCCGCCGTGCCAGATGGCGGGTATCTCCGAAGGGTTTTGGCCGTAGTAGGACCAGTTGAACGCGACGTAATAGATCCGTGCGCCCAGGATCCCGCCCAGAAGACAGTACATGATCAGGTTCCAGCTGTCGTCGCTCGACAGCGGGATCCCCTTCCGGCGGACCTCTTTGGCCAACAGCCACCCTCCGACCATCGCCGCGATGAAATACATCAGCCCGTAATAGCGGATCGTGACGGGACCGAACTGGATTAGAATCGGATGCATAGAATTGTCTAAATTCCCATCGCCTCCCGAACATCCTCGAGGGTCTGCCGGGCGACCTTTCCGGCCTTCTTCGAGCCCTCGGACACGACCGTTTCAACCTTCTTGGGATGCTTTACCCACTTCTCCCGCTCCCTCCAGATCGGCTCGAGCCGGTGCACCATCCGGTCGGCCACCAGCTTCTTGCAGTCGATGCAGCCGATGGCGGCCGTCCGGCATTCCGAATTGACCCGGTCGACGACGCCGATCTCGGAGTAGATTTTATGATAGGAGAAAACGGGACAGACATCCGGATTGCCGGGATCGGTCCGCCGGACCCGGGCCGGATCGGTCACCATCGTCCGGAGTTTCTCGCGCACGACCGGTTCGGGATCGGAGAGATAGATCGCGTTGTTGTAGCTCTTGCTCATTTTCCGCCCGTCGGTTCCCAGGAGCTTCGGCACCTCCGTGAGCAGGGGTTGCGGCTCGGGAAAGACGGTTTTGTAGAGATTGTTGAACCGTCGCGCCAGCTCGCGCGTCAACTCGAGATGCGGAAGCTGATCCACCCCCACCGGCACCACATCGGCCTTGTAAATCAGGATATCGGCCGACTGAAGAACGGGATATCCCAGAAAACCGTATGTCGTCAGATCCCGCTCGCGAAGTTCCTCGATCTTCTCCTTGTAGGTGGGGGTCCGCTCCAGCCAGGGCACCGGCGTGATCATCGAAAGGAGCAGGTGCAGCACGGCATGCTCCGGGAGGCGGGACTGGATGAAGACCGTGCATTTCTCGGGGTCGATCCCGGCCGAAAGCCAGTCGATCAGCATCTCCTGGACGTACTCCCGAATCTTCCCGGTATCGGCGTAATTCGTCGACAGGGCGTGCCAGTCGGCCACAAAAAAATAGGCGTCGTACTCCTTCTGGTATTTGATCCAATTGTCCAGCGCCCCCAGCCAATTTCCCAGATGCAAACGCCCGCTGGGTTGCATCCCGCTCAACATGCGCTTCCTATGCGATTTCACTCTCGGCGGCCTCCTGTTCGATCGGTCTTAAAAAAAGAAGGAGTGAACCCCCAGGATCCATATCATCACGTTCATGATCAGCGGCGAGATGATCTGCGACCAGAAACCGAAGGGATCCAAGAAAACCAGGCCAATAATAATAAAAAAACCAAACGGCTCGATGCTGGCCCAGGCCGCCGCCTGCCGGTCGGGAAGCAGTCCGACCAGGACGCGCCCGCCGTCCAAGGGCGGGATGGGGATCATGTTGAAGACCGCCAGGACAACGTTCCACTGCACCCCCTTGAGCAGCATGTATAAAACCGGATCCAGGATCATCGCGGACGGGTCCTTCCAGGTGAACGCCTCCCCTCCGAAACGCAGATGTTGAAGCAGACTCGGATCGACCGCCAGGATCAGACGAAACAGGAACCCGCAGGCGACCGCCAGCAGTAAATTAGTGGCCGGACCCGCTCCGGCCACCCAGACCATGTCCTCCTTGGGACGGCGGAGATTCATGAAATTCACCGGGACGGGTTTCGCGTAGCCGAATACGAAGCTGCCCTTGGTCGCGATCAACAAAAAGATCGGGATGATGACCGTACCGACCGGGTCGATGTGCGGCAAGGGGTTGAGCGTCAGGCGACCCATCAGCCGGGCGGTCGGGTCTCCCCGCTTGTTCGCCACCCAGCCGTGGGCCACTTCGTGAAAAACGACGGCCAGAAGGATCGGAATGGCCGAGATCGAAATTTCCTGAACGATATGATCGAGATTCATTATTATAAGAGGGGCTTACGTCGCCCCCTCCGCTGGCAGAGTCCGTCGGAGCGATTCGACTGAACTCGTCGAAGTCCTCCCCCTCTCGCTCGCCGGGCTCGCTGGACCGATTCCCGCAGACGCTAAATACCCGAGAGGAGACCGCAGCGTACCGTCTCCTAATTGAGCTGGACGAATTTGCCGTCCTTCGCCTGTATCACAAAAAGCCGCTTCGAAATATCCCCGTCCGGTGTGTAAGCGATCGGCCCGGTGACTCCGGTAAAGTTTCGAACCCGGCCGAGGAATTCCCGCACGGCCTCGCCGGTCGCGGCGCCCTGTTGCAGGGCTCGGAGAATCAGGCCGGCCGCGTCAAACCCCTGGGCCGCCAGAAGCGTCGGCTCCTCGTTATAACGGGCGCGATAGCGTTCCACAAAGGACTGCACCTGCGGTTCGGAGCTGCCGGGGAAAAAACCGTCCACAAAGATCCCCCCGTCGATATATTTCCCCCCGATCCGGAATAGATCCTGAGAGTCCCAACCGTTCGTGCCCAGGAGCGTCACGCCTTGAATATTATAGAAGGCCAGCTGGGCCGCGATCAGCCCCGCCTGATCGTAATCGCTCGGAAGAAAGACCGCGTCGAAACCGGGCTTGTATTCCCGCACTTCCCCCTTCTGTTGGGGCGGCGGGCCCTGCACCCCGTATTTGGCGAGATCGGTTTCCTTGAGGGATTTGATCTGCGGTCCGAAATCGGTGGTCTGCGGGTCGTAGGACGCCCGGGCGATGACCTCGCCGCCCAGTTTCGTGACCGCGTCCGAGAAAATCCGCATCATCTCCGTTCCGTACCCGTCATCGGAATAGAGGATGCAGAAGCGCTTTAAATGGAGCGTGTTGACGGCGTACGCCGCAATCTCGCTGGCCTGTTGTCGATTGGTCACGGAATTCCTCATCACATATTTCCACGGTCTGGACCAATCCTGCGACGCCGCCGGCGTCAGCAACGGAACCCGGTAGGCGTCCGCCCGGGGAGCCGCGGCGGCCACCTGACGGCTCAGCATCGGTCCGATGATGGCGCTCACGCGGTAGTCCCGCGCCAGCTCATCCAATCCGTTCTGCAGCGCGGCGGCCTCCCCTTCCGTGTTCTTCACGACGACTGCGACAAATTTTTCGGAAACCGGATTGGATGCGGGGTCCAATGCCAGCCGGATTCCATTGAGCACCTGCTGACCGAAGGGCTGCAGCCGCCCCGACAACGGCAGCATGGCGCCGATCAGGTGCTGATGGCCGAGATAGACCTGTTTGATGGCGATGAGCCGGCCCCGCACCTTGGAAACGGCCCGGTGCTTGGGATAGATCGACAAAAAACGGCGCCATTCGCGCTCGGCTTCAAAATATTCCTTGGACGACTCGTAAAGATCGGCCAGCTTCAGAAGGGCCGCGTCGCCCGGATATCCCTTGGGGTACTGACGGATCAGTTCCTTGAGCTCGGGCCTTGAGCATTGATCCAAAAGCTCCTGCACCCGGGTTTCGACCGCCTGTTTGTCCTCCTCCCGACTCGTCTCCTTCTTCAACATCTCGTTGACGGCCTGGACGCGGTCCTTTTTCCTGAGGTATACGTCCACGATGCGGTCGGTCAACGCCTGCCGGGCGGCCAGATCCGGACTGAGGCTTCTCTCGCGTTCCAGGATGGGAATGGCGCTGTCGAACTGCCCGAGATTGATATAGGCCTCGGCCAGTTCATGCCGGGCCCGCTCGACCAAGGGCGAATCGGGATATTCCCCGATCAACTTTAGATACTGGACGACGGCATCGGCATAATTCTGCTGCTGCTGATCGATCTGGGCCAATCCGAAATAGACCTGATCCTTCAGGGGCGATTGCGGATACGTCGTAAGCAACAATTGATAGGCGAGCTGGGCCTGCTCCAGGTCCCCCGCACCGGCGGCCGCAACGGCCTTGTCCAACAACTCCTTGGCCTCGGTATCGGGAGAACCCGCCGGCTCGGTCGCGGGGGGCGGCTGCGGCTCCGCCGCGGGCGGGGTCTGGGCCCCTACCGGCGTCGCCAGCAGGGCGCCCGAAATCAGAAAAACCGCCAAAATTCCTGCCCCCGCTTGCACGCCCGGGACCCTCGATATCTTCGCCGTCATCTTCGCTCTTAGTCACTATAAGGTAAGCCGACCACCTTGTCAACAGAACGGATCGAACGCGGGTTGTATTTTATGAAGATTTTATTTATAGTGGCGGGGATAAAACGACCGCACTCCCAAAAGGATCCTCATCCCATGTCCATTGGAATCGCCGAGATCAAACGGGCCCACAAAACCATCCGATCCTCCATCGACGCGACCCCGCTGGTTCCCTCCCGCTCGCTGAGCCTGCAGGCGGGGGTGCCGGTTTTTTTGAAGCTCGAGAATCTTCAGAAGACGGGATCCTTTAAGGTTCGCGGGGCATTTAATCGGATGGCTCAACTGACGCCGGAACAGCGACAGGGCGGCGTCGTTGCGGCCTCGGCGGGAAACCACGCGCAAGGCGTGGCCCTGGCGGCTCGAACGCACGGCATTTCCGCAACGATCGTCATGCCCGAAGGGGCCTCGATCGCCAAACAGGAGGCCAGCCGGGCTTACGGCGCCCGGGTGATACTTCACGGAAAAGACTTCGACGCGGCCATGGAAAAAGCAAGGGAGATCGCGCGGGGGGAAGGAAAGATTCTCGTTCATGCCTTCGATGACGAGGCGGTGATCGCCGGCCAGGGCACCATCGCGCTGGAGATATTAAAAGACCGGCCGGACGTTCGGACGATCCTCGTTCCCATCGGGGGAGGCGGCATCGCGTCCGGAATCGCGACGGCGGTGAAAACGGTTAAACCCGGGATCCAAGTTGTCGGCGTGACCGCCCCGGCCCGTCCGACCCTGGCGGACGGCATCGCCGTCAAATCCCTTGGAAGGATAACACGGCCGCTATTGGAACGCTACCTGGATCGGACGATCCGCGTCGCGGAGGATGAGATCGCCGAGGCCGTCCTGCGGCTGATCGAGCACAAGCGAATCATCGCCGAGGGCGCGGGGGCCGTTCCCCTGGCGGCGCTTTTGAACCACGGGCGCGGGCTTCGGGGTCCCGTTTGTCTCGTGATCACCGGCGGGAATATCGACGTAACCCTTCTGGAGCGGATCATCGACCGGGGACTGGTCCGAAGCGGCCGTCTGCTGCGATTCTCGGTGGTCCTGTCCGACCGTCCCGGAGCCCTGGCCGGGCTGACCTCCGCCATCGGCGAGATGGGCGCCAACATCCTCCACATCGTTCACGACCGTCTCTCGGCCGGGCTCCCTCTCACCCAGAGTCGGGTGGGGCTCTCTCTTGAAACGCGGGGGAGGGAACATAACCGCCGGATCATGAACCATCTCAAGCGCAACGGCTATCCCCCGCGTTAACGATGCACGAACGGATTCAACAATTCCTGCAGTACCTGACAGTCGAGAAGGGTCTCTCTTCGAACACGATCGAATCCTACGGCGCCGATCTGAAACGGTACTCGGAATTCCTAAAGGCCCGAGCGTCGAACCGCCTGGAAGACGTCACCCGCCGGGACCTTCTTGATTTTCTGGCCGCCCGAAAACAAAACGGCCTCTCCTCCCGCTCCCTCTCGCGACAGATCGCGACCCTTCGCAATTTTTACCGTTTTCTCAATCAGGAAAAAATACTCCAGACGGATCCCACTCAGAACATCGAATCGCCCCGCGACTGGAGGCGATTGCCGAAGACGATGGCCTTGGAGGAGGTGGAACGCCTGCTCAATCTTCCCAAGGGACCCACGCCCTCGGCGGTGCGGGACGATGCCCTGATCGAGTTGATATACGCCACCGGACTGCGCGTCTCGGAACTCACGACCTTGCCGCTGCAGGCCGTTAATACCGATGTAGGATACGTCCTGGCGACCGGCAAGGGCGGCAAGCAACGGATCATCCCGATGGGCGCCATGGCGCTTCAAAAGCTCAAGACGTATCTGGAAACCGCCCGGGCCCGACTGGCCAAGGGGCGGGGTTCCGACCGGGTCTTCCTCAACCGGTCCGGAGACGGCCTGACGCGGCAGGGCTGCTGGAAGCTGTTGAAGCATTACGTCCGACGGGCCGGCATCAAGCGCTCCGTCTCACCCCACATGTTGCGGCACTCCTTCGCGACGCATCTCCTGGAACGGGGCGCCGACCTGCGTTCGGTCCAGGCCATGCTGGGTCACGCCGACCTTTCCACCACCCAGATCTACACGGAGGTGACCCGTCATCGCCTGAAACAGATCCATCGGCAACTCCATCCGAGGGGGTGATGCTGTCCCAGGGGCTTGCGTCGCCGCCATTATCCGTGGGGGCCCGTGCGGGCTTCGCTCCTCCGATGCCCCCACACCCCGCGCTCGGACGGGCACAGCCCGATCCTCGCTTCCTCCACCGGCCATAGCCGGGTGGAGCTTCCCCCTCTCGCTCGCCTTGCTCGCCGGTTAAATTCAACTGGCGGCGCGAGTCACGGATACCTACTTGACGGTCACCTTTTTCATGACGTCCCCCCGCTGGATCTTCTGGATGACGTCGAGACTGGCCTTGTCGGTCACCTGTCCGAAGACCGTGTACTTGCCGTCCAGGAAGGGCTGCGGACCGAGACAGATGTAGAACTGGCTGTCGGCGCTGTCCGGATCACTCGCACGGGCCATGGCGACCGTGCCGAGGAGATGCGGCTTCTTGTTGAACTCGGCCTTGAGCTTGACTCCCGATCCCCCCGTTCCATTTCCGTTGGGATCCCCGCCCTGAATCACGAAGCCGGGCTCGACCCGGTGAAAGGTCAGCCCGTTATAAAAACCCTGTTTGATCAACTCCGTGATTCGCGCCACGGTTTTGGGCGCCACATCCGGATACATTTCGAAGAGGATATTTCCCTTGTCCGTTTCAATGGTCACCACAGGTCTACCTCCTTGGGCCCAGGTCGTTTCAAAGACAAGCCCCAGACCGCCCGCGCTAAGGGTTAGTGTTCCTACAACAATCGCCAGAATCCAGTTCCGCTTCATCGTCCTTCCCCTTTATGGTTAAATCACCTTGCGACGTTGCGCTCAAACCAATCGATCAATATACCTTCTCTCAATCCGTAATCGCTCACCACCACCTCTTTCGCCCCGGCCATGCGCATCGCGACCCACAGCAGCGCGGCGCCCGACACGATCAGATCCTCCCGCCCCCTCTCAAGACCGGCCAGACCCCGTCGTTGGTCCAGCGTCATCCCGACGAGCTTGCGATACCAGGCCTCGACGCACTCGAAACCCAGGCGCATGTTCTGGACACGCGAGGGATCGTAGGTCTTCAGTCCCAGCTCCAGGGCGGCCAGGGTCGTCACGGTCCCGGCCGCCCCGACAAGGCGATGTCCGGACCAATGGCCGATGGATGGGGCCATCGGCCGCAGGCGCTCTTCAACGGCCCGGATCAACCGTTTTTGGTCGTTTTCGGACGGCGGATCGGCGGCGAGATAACGATCCGTCAGTTTGACAACCCCGATGTCCAAGGTCTTCATTTCCTGAATCCGGCCGCCCGTTACAACGATCCACTCCGTGCTTCCGCCGCCGATATCGAGGACCAGAAGATTTTGATCGTCCTCCTCCAATCCGTACCGCACACCCAGCAGCGTCCGGCGGGCCTCCTCCTCTCCCGAGATCACCTCGATATTCAGCCCGGTCTCCTCCTTCACCCGATCCAGAAACGACGTCCGGTCGGTGGCCTCCCGAACCGCGCTCGTGGCCACCCCGACGATCCGGTCCACCGGGTGCTCCGAAATGGCGGCACGGAACTCCTTGAGCGCCTGGAGGGTCCGCGACACGGCCGAGGTCGACAATCGACCGCTGTCCACGATCCCTTCTCCCAACCGGGTGATCCGGCGGGTCTCGAAAATCGAGCGGATGCGGATCCGTCCCTGAACCGATTGAAGCCCGGCGATCAGCAAACGCAGCGTATTGGATCCGATATCGATCCCGGCCAGTGTCACGTTTGCTCTATGTTTTATCTTGGGTTTCTTCCCGGTCAAAGGCATCCCGTTCCGCAATCAATTTTTCCCGCTCGGCGCGCTTCGCGTCGATATCCTGGATCAGATTCAGCCATTCTTTTTCTTTCAGGAGGTCCGGGTGGCCTTCCTGCAGTCGGCTCAGGCCGTATTTCCCCAACGCGCGGTAGGCTCCGGTTAATTGCCGTTCAAGCGATTGGAGCCGATAACGAAACTTCAGACGGTCGATCTCCTGGGAGGAATAGACGGTCGTCGTCAGCAACCCGCTTCGTAAACGCGAGAGGCCGTTATAGAGATCCTCTTTGATGCGTGACCATGGAATCATGGCTTTGTATCCTACCCAAAAAGCGGGCGAAGATCAAGGAAGCGCCCCATCGCACGGGAGCACGGTTTTTGAGGATGGCGCCGCGGGGCCGCCTTCGCCGGCCCTTTCAGTCCAGTTATCCTCAGCTGACCGTAAACAGCTCCAGCTTCCCCTTCCACTTCCTCGCCAGCGCGGCCTTCAACGCGGCATGTTCGGGCCGGGTCAATTGCGGATCCCTCGAAAGCATTTTCCAGGCCTCTTCGCGCGCCGCTTCCAGCAACTTTGCGTCCCGGAGAATATTGGCGACCCGAAGTTCGGGCAGGCCGGACTGGCGCGTCCCGAAAAATTCGCCGGGACCCCGGATGGCCAGATCCTCCTCGGCGATCACAAAGCCGTCGTGGCTCCGGACCATGGTGTTCAGGCGACGCCGGCCCTCCTCCGAAACCCGTGCGGCGGCCAGGAGGAGGCAATAGGACCGGTGACGCCCCCGGCCCACCCGGCCGCGAAGTTGATGGAGTTGCGACAGGCCGAACCGCTCGGCGTGCTCGATGACCATCACCGTTGCATTGGGAACATCGATCCCGACCTCGATCACGGTCGTGGCCACCAATATTTGAATCCGTCCATTCTTGAAGGCCTCCATGACCCTTTCCTTCTCATCCATCCGCATCCGTCCGTGAAGCAAACCGACCGTCATGGAAGGAAACACCTCGCGCTGCAAATGGTCCGCCATTTGAGTGGCCGCTTTAAGATCCGTCTTTTCCGATTCCTCCACGATCGGGTAAACCACGTAGGCCTGACGCCCTTGCGCCACCTGCTCGGCCACAAGGGCATAAGCCTGGGAACGTTTCGATTCATAGCAGAGACGGGTCTCGATCGGGGCCCGTCCTTGGGGCAGCTCGTCGATCACCGAAAGATCCAAATCCCCGTGAACGGTCAAGGCCAAGGTCCGTGGAATGGGCGTGGCGGTCATGATGAGGACATCGGGATGGTATCCCTTTTCCCGCAGCAAGGCGCGCTGCATCACGCCGAACTTGTGCTGCTCGTCCACGACCACGAGGCCCAGACGGCCGAAGCGCACCTCCCCCTGGATCAATGCATGCGTTCCCACGACGAAGGCCGGCTCGTCGGAGGCCGCGAATCTCAGGGCCTTCGCCGATTCTCCTTTGGATTGACCGCCGGTCAGAAGAAGGCAGGGTCGTTTGAAGGGCGCGAACCAACGCTTGAGGGAAAGGTAATGTTGTTCCGCAAGGATCTCGGTGGGTACCATGAGAACCGCCTGATAGCCGTTGTCAACCGCGATCACCATCGCGGCCAATGCGACAACCGTTTTTCCGCATCCGACGTCCCCCTGAAGAAGACGATTCATCGGATGCGGACGGGCCATGTCCCGCTTGATTTCTCCCAGCACGGCCGACTGGGCCGACGTGAGTCGATACGGGAGCCCCTCAAGAAACCGCCTCAGATACGGGCCCTCCGTATCAAAGGCCGTTCCCCGGGGTTCCTCCGCCGTCTCCCGCCGTTTCAAGCCCAGGCCGAGTTGGAGAAGAAATAATTCATCAAACGCCAGCCGGCGGTGGGCGTCGCTGCGACCCTGATTCAACACCTCCAGAGAAGTTCCCGCAGACGGGAAATGGGCACGGGGCAAGGCCTCCGATAACGGGATGAGGTGATGGGCCTTGAGAACCGACTGCGGGAGCATTTCGCGGAGCCCCGGCGCATACTCTTCCAGGATCGTCTTCATGAGCGACCGGACCGGACGGCTGGTCAATCCATGCGTCTCATGATAGATCGGAACAATCCGGCCGCTGTGCAAACCGACCGCGGGGGTCTCGTCGTCCAAAAACTCGTAAACCGGGTTTTCAATTTCAAGGCCCCGGCCCCGGCGGGGATTTACCGCCACCCTTCCGAAAAGCATGAGCCTCTGCCCCGTCTTGAACCGCTTTTGCAAATAGGGCTGATTGAACCATTTGACGAGGATGGAGCCGCTTTCATCCCCCAGCAGCATTTCAATGATTTTAAACCCGCGACGGGATGTGATCGTCAGATGGGTCGATTGAACCACCCCGCAGACGGTCTGCTCTTCACCGGGAATTACCTGGGCGATGGATTTGAGACGGCTGCGGTCCTCATACCGCCAGGGCAGGTAGTAAAGGAAATCCTCCAGGGTCTTGATTCCCAACCGGGCCAGCCATTCGGCCCGTTTTGGACCCACTCCTTTAAGGTATTGAATCGGACGGTCCCATAGAACGGCATCCGGAGGCAGGCCGGAGGGATCCGGAACCCGGGGCGGGTCCGGCCCAATACAAGCCGTGCCGCTCTGGGAGAGGATCTCCAAAAGCTCCTGAGCCCTTCGCAAACGGTCCCGCCGCGCCCCTTCGATAAGTTGGTCGTAATCGGTAAAAAGATCCTTCAGGCGCGCCCAGTCCCGCGCGGTCTCTTCGGAAAGGGTCTGCGCGAGGGCCGCCTGGACCTGTTGCGTCACAAACCCGGCCAATCCCTGGATCTTCATGAGATGGGCGAAGTTCTTTTGAACGGCGTATCGGATCGGTTTCTGAATACGGTCGAGGATGGCCTCCAGCGTTTCCGCTTTGCTCATCATAGGCAAGAGGGTCGGGGTTTGGTAAGACGCGTTGTGTTGCGCCTCGGGAGAATTTGGAGAATAATTCTTGTCACGCGACGGACGTTATGTTAACATAGTCAATTGGTTTCTGCAACACCGACAATGGGTTTTGCAAGGGCGATGATCATGAATAAGAATAACGAAAAGGAGACCGTCCGTGGCCTACGTTTGTGCAATCTGCGGCAAGGGAAAGACCGTCGGTTTTAAGGTCAGTCATGCCCATAACAAGACGAAGCACCCCTTTTACCCGAATTTGAAATCCGTCAAGGCGCTCGTGAACCAGACAACCCGGCGGATCAAAGTCTGCACCCGTTGCATTCGTTCCGGGTGGGTGAAGAAAGCCGTCTGAAATTTGATTTCAACTGCCCGACGGGCGGCCGGGTGGAACGTCCCGGCCAGCCGCGCGGGCGGGAGGGGGATACTTCGGCGAGCTCAGTCGAGCCGCTCCGCCGTTGAAAGCGAGGAACGGGCTTAGCCCGTCCGAGTGCCGGGGGGCGCCGGAAGTGCGAAGCCCGAACGGGCCCCCGCATCGGGAAGGTGGCGACGCGAGTCCCTACAAACGATGATCGAGATTTTTACCTACTCAAAACAAAACGGCCTAAGGAGGATCACGGATTCCGGGTCCTTACCCAGCCTGCTGAAGGACGAATCCGAGTCCGTCTGGGTCGATCTGGAGGCGCCGACCGAGGAAGAGACCCAGATTCTATCCTCCGTCTTTAATTTTCATCCCCTCGCCATCGAGGATTGCGTCGGGGAATCCCATCTTCCGAAACTGGACGACTTCGGCGACTATTTATTTCTGGTGCTGCACGGCGCCCGGAGCGGCGAGGCGCCGGGAACGTTCAAAACGGTCGAGCTCAATTTCTTCCTGGGAAAGCGCTACCTGGTCTCCTATCACCAGCCCTTGTCCCGCAGCGTCAACCGCACGAAAGAACGGTGCCTGAAAAACTCCCTCACCATGTCACGGGGATTGGATTTCCTCCTTTACGAAATACTGGACGGCACCGTGGACAATTACTTCCCCATCCTGGATGATTTCGACGAAGTGCTCGACGAACTCGAGCGCGAGGTCACGGCGTCCCCCACCAAGGAAACCCTAAACCGGATATTCACGCTGAAACGGGACGGGATGGCCCTTCGGAGGGTCACCAGTCCGCAGCGAGAAATCCTCAACCGGCTGAGCCGCGACCCGTTCACGGTGGTCAACAAACGGACGGCCATCTATTTCCGCGATGTGTATGATCATCTCGTGCGGATCAACGACCTGGCGGAATCTTACAAAGACCTTACGACCGGACTCCTGGAGGCCTACATCTCCATGGTGTCCAACCGTTTGAACGAGGTCGTGAAAATTCTCACGGCGCTCACCGTCGTCTTCATGCCCCTCACGGTCATCACCGGAATCTATGGAATGAACTTCAAGTACATGCCCGAATTGCAATGGCGCTACGGCTATTACATAACGATCGGGGCAATGCTTGGAATCGTTGTTGTGATGCTGTGGTTTTTCCGCAGGAAAAAGTGGATCTAGAAAAGGTAACGGAAACCCGCCGATAATCCATAGTCCGGACTGGCCTGAGTCAATCCCATGCTCCACGACACGGTAAGCGCCTTGTTGGTGTCCAGATCGTACAGCAGGCCGACGAGGGCCGAGAGCGGGTCCGCCGATGTGTCGGCCGAAAGCCCGGAGGCCAGGCCCGATGACTTGGGGTACCGGTTGGACTGTCCCGCCAACTCGCCCACCACGTGAAGATTATCGGCCGTCGTCAAATAGTCAAAGGCCAGACTGTAGGTCAGGATGTCGTTCAAGCTGTTATTGGGTGGATTGCCGACAAAGAGGTACCCCAGGTTTAGATGAACCGTCACGGGGAAAAATTCCTTCGATGCGATCGCGCGAATCCCCACATCGGGCTCGCCCGTGCATTCCAGGGACAGGGCCTTGTCCTTGTTGCAACTCGGAAATTTCACGGACAATTGTCCGGCGATTGAAACCGGATTCGCTTCACGCCCCTTGATGAAACGAACCTTCACCTTGAGCGTGACATCGCCCACGCCGTCTTCGTCCCCCACGCCGTCGACATCCCCCGAGCCTTTCACCTTGCGAACCAGATACGGGACATCCACCGAGAAATCGAGGTTGTTGATCAGTCCGTAGGTCAGTTCCGCCTTCAGGTCATAAGTGGAGAGATTGCTTTTCCAGCGATCGAGCTGCAGGCTGACGTCCAGCCTCGATTTACCCCGGTCCACCGGAACGGCGGTCTCGGTATCGAGGTAGGGCAGAAGGGCCAAAGCCGGACGGGATGGCAGAAGAGCCAGCAATGTCATCAGTCCGAAAAGAAAGACACGCCAGGTCATCCTGCCCCTTTCGTCGATCGGATCGATCCGAATAAAAACTTGCCGCATTCTACTGGGTGCCGCGTCACAATGTCAAGGAGCTTGGGGGCGCTCGGGACCGAAACCGTCAGTTTTTCCCTCGCCATTTTTCCAAAAGCTTCGAAGCTTTTTCCTGGGCGGCAAGATCCTCCACACGAAATTCCGCCCGGGGCGTGTCATGCACAAGGTCCTCGGCCAGTTTCCGCGCCTCGGTCCTGGAGTCCTTGTTCCAATCCCAGAGCGCCTCGGCCAGGTAAAGCCGATTGGCGGAATTCCGAGGCTCGATCTGATAGGCCTTCCGAAGGAACTCGACGCCTTTTTTTGTGGAGGCCCAACCGGTAATGAAAGGAACATAGGGCGTTTGATGATGAAGACGTCCCAGGACGCGATAGCCTCCGCCCTGGGCGTATTCCGGATCCAGGATCGTCACCGCCGTCGCCAGGTCGCGGATTTTTCCCGCGGCCCCTTGTCGGACGGCCTGAAACTTTCCGTAAGCCAGGGCCCACATTCCCCAGTTGGCGGAGGACCAGAAAAAACAGCCGACGACATCGGGGGCCTTCTCAAAATGATGCGCCAACTCAACCGGGCCGGCTTTGTCGAGAGACTGGCCGGTTTTCCGGAAAGCTTCCGTGCGGATCAGCTGGAGCGCCTTTTCCCCGACGGCCTTGCCTTCGTCAAAAATCTTCTTCTTCACTTCGATGTCTTCCGTTGTGTACTCCCCCTTAAAGAAAAAAGCCCGCATCAACCGCCACCGAACGGCCAGGGAATCCGGGGAGGATGCCAAGGCCTGCCGATAAGCCGCAATCGCGAGATCGACCTCCTTGGAATCCGCCTTCGAACCCTGCGCGGTCTCGCCCCGAAGGTCCCAGTGACGGTCCCCTTCCTCGAACAACGATGAAACCGACGGCCCGGTGTCCTGGGAACAAACGGGGACGGTAAAAACCAGCATGGATACAAGGAGGAGAGAAAGGGTCTTTATCGACGGGTTTTGGAATATAGCCGGCAGACGGAACGCCTCCCCTATATATAAGGTAGGGGCACGGCAGGCCGTGCCCCGGATTATGGGGACCTTATAGTATGATTACTGGAGCGGGCGACGGGATTTGAACCCGCGACCAAGAGCTTGGGAAGCTCCTACGCTACCGCTGCGCTACGCCCGCATTAACGACAGTATGCTACAAACCACCCTCACTGTCAACCCGGTTTTCCCTTGCGTCGAAGACGGACGAAACGCGTCTTTCCAACGCGGGTTTTATAAATACGACCCTCCACCAATTCCCTGTCTTCCGATAAAACCTCTCCCTCCAGTTCGACTGCCCCCATCGCGATCAATCTTCGGGCCTCCCCCCGACTCTTAGCCAGCCCCTCGCTGGCCATCGCCGTGGCGACCGTGCCAAGTTCCGTCTCGAGAAGGGGGGCATCTTCCGGAAATTCGCCCCTTGAATGCTTTTTCTCGAAGGCTTCCGCCGCGTTTTTTGCCGCGTCCTGCGAGTGGTATCGCGTCACCAATTCTCCGGCCAAGCGCTTTTTGGCCTCCATCGGATGCATCGCCCGAATCGCGTCCAGGTCGTGGTCTGTTAACAGCTCATAATAGCGAAGCATGAGGACATCGCTGATCGACATAATCTTCCCGAACATCTCGGACGGCGTGTCTTCGAGTGCGATGTAATTCCCGTAGCTCTTGCTCATCTTCCGGACGCCGTCGGTTCCTTCGAGGAGGGGCAGCGTCATGACGACCTGCTCCTCCTGCCCGTACCGTCGCTGCAGGGTCCGGCCCATCAACAGATTGAATTTCTGATCCGTCCCGCCGAGCTCGACATCGGCCCGCAATTCGACCGAGTCGTATCCTTGAAGGAGCGGATAGTAGAATTCCAGAATGCTGATGTCCTTTTTTTCCTGAAACCGCTTGGTGAAATCGTCCCGCTCCAGCATTCGGGCGACCGTAACTTTGGATCCCAGCCGCGCGAACTCAATGGCGCTCATCCGGCCCAACCATTCGCTGTTGAACCGCACCCGCGTTCGTCCCCGATCCAGGATCTTGAAGACCTGCCGTTCGTAAGTTTTGGCATTCTCCCGGACGTCCTCCTCGGTCAGCGGCCTTCGGGTCTCGGTCACACCGGAAGGATCGCCGATCATGCCTGTAAAGTCTCCGATCAGGAAAGTGACTTCGTGTCCGAGATCCTGAAACTGTCGGAGTTTGTGCAGGAGAACCGTATGGCCTAAATGCAGATCCGGGGCGGTCGGATCAAACCCGGCCTTGACCCTCAGCGGCCGCTTGAAATCGAGTTTATTTATCAGCTCTTTCTCCTGGATCACTTCGACGACCCCGCGGAGAAGAAGCTTCGTCTGCTCCTCGGCCGGTTTCATGCGGAGGCCGGCCCGCCGGCGGGCGGGCTTTTTCGACGGGGGAGGTGGATCGCGGCTTCGTGAACATCCTCGGCCGCTTCCATCATCGCCTCCGCCAGGGTGGGATGGGCGTGGATCATCCCCGCGATGTCCGTCGCCTTGCCGCCCAGCCGCATCGCGATCGCGGCTTCGTGAACCAGGTCCGAGGCATGGGGACCCAGGATGTGGACGCCCAGGATCCGGTCGGTCTCCCGTTCCGTGATCACCTTCACGACGCCGACAATCTCATCCATGGTGTGGGCCCTTCCCAGAGCCCGGAAGGGATATCGTCCGACCCCGATCTCCAGTCCCAGTTCAACCGCCTCCCACTCCTTGAGACCCACCGTCCCGATCTCGGGCAGCGTGAAGATCCCCGCCGGGACCACGGCGTAGTCCATGAAATGACTTCCCGACTCGGCGGCGGCGTTGGCCGCGGCCACCTTCCCCTCCGCCGACGCCACATGGGCCAGCATGATCCTCCCGACCGCATCGCCGATGGCGAACACGCCGGGCGCTCGGGTTTCCATTCGCGGGTCGACGAGGATCTCCCCGCGTTTTCCGAGGACGACCCCGGCCTCCTCCAGTCCGAGGCCCTCCGTGTTCATCCTTCGTCCGATCGAAACCAGGGCCCGATCCCCCGCGATCGTCTGTCCGTCGCTTAGGGTCAGGACGACCTGCGTGGACTCGATCACCGCCTTGTCCACCCGCACGCCGAGACGAAGCTTGATCCCGCGCTTGTTCATCTCCCGCTGGACGAGGGATGAAATTTCCTCGTCCTCGGTAGCCAGGGGCCGGTTTTTCATCTCCACCATCGTCACGGAAACCCCCAGCGCCCGGTACAGGAATCCGAATTCGCACCCTTCGACGCCGGCCCCGACGATCAGAAGGTGCGAAGGAAGGACACGGGGCTCCAGCGCCTCCTCGCTGGTGATGACGCGTTCGCCGTCAAACGGAAAGATCGGGGGCATGATGGGTTTGGAACCGGTCGCCAGAATCACGCGGTCCGCTTCCATCCGTCGGGCCGTCCCGCCCGCCTCGATCACCTCGATCGCCCGCGGACCGATCATTCGACCGCGGCCTTTGATCAGGGCCACGCCCCAGCTCTTCAGCAGGGCATGAATCCCGCGGACCTGGGACTGGACAATCCGCTGTTTGCGTTCCAGCATGCGCGTGACGTCGTACGTCGGCTCGCTGATGACGCGCACGCCGAATTCCTCGGCGCGCCTGAGCCGTTCCACCACCTCGGCGTTGAAGATCAACGCCTTGCTGGGGATGCAGCCCTTGTTAAGGCAGGTGCCCCCCACCTCCTGTTCTTCAACGAGACTCACCCGCGCCCCGAGTTGGGCCGCGCGGATGGCGGCGACATAGCCGCCCGGGCCCGCCCCGATCACAGCAATCCGTGGGTTGACTCCCATCGCGGTTCATTCCGCCTTCGATTTGAGGTAGTCGCCGTATTGCCGGGCGTCCATGAGCCGCTTGGCTTCCGACGGATCCGACATCTGGATCTTGGCGATCCACCCCCGGCCGTAAGGATCCTTGTTCACCAACTCGGGTTTTTCCCGGAGTTCCTCGTTCACGACCAGAATCTTTCCGCTGACCGGGGTGTAAATCGGAGACGTGGTCTTGGTGGATTCCACCTCGCCGATTTCCTGTCCGGATTGAACCGTGGCGCCGACCTTTGGGAGTTCCAGATAAACGACGTCCCCCAAGGCGTCCTGTGCAAAATGCGTGATCCCCAATACCGCCGACTGATTTTCCAGGCGAAGCCATTCATGCTCGGTGTGATAACGTAATTCTTCGGGTATCATGTGTCCTCCGTTTGATAGGGGCTCTCGTCGTCGCCATGGTCCGTGGGGCTCCGGGCGGTCCGCCTCCGGCGGATCCTCCCACGCCCCGCGCTCGGACAGGCGAGGCCTGATCCTCGTTTCCTCCGCCGGCGGAGCGGCTCGACTGAGCTCGCCGAAGTCCTCCCCTTCTCGCTCACGGGGCCCGCTGGTGAATAATTCGTTAACCCGCCTTGAGGTCATCGCCCATCTTATCCGGGGCCCCCGCAACAAAAAACCAAATACTAAATTAGTGACGCCGTCTTGTCAAGGGAGTCTTCGGCGCTTCAGCGGCTTCGGAAAACAGGAGCCCCGCCCCCTGGAACTCGCCAATATGCGACACGGCCCATGGCGCTTGCGTCATGGGAATCAGGGCGATCACCCGCTTGGGATCGCCGATCAGGTCCACCATCCGATCCAGGACAAGCAACGGATTGTCGGTCCCGGAGTCGGTGGATACCGGGATCGCGAAATAGTCGATCCCGTGCATTTTTTCTTCCAGAACATCGATGCCCGATCGGGCCAAGGCCACCTGAGGCTGCGTGAGGGCCGAAACCGGCACAACGCGGACCCAATCCACCAGGGGATAGCGGTCCCGCACCGTCTTGATCACCTCGGCCAGGTGGCCGACGATTTGGCGGTTTTTCCAACCGGTCCATTTCCAGAACAACGGGGTTCCGGATATCTCCGGCGCGGAAATTTTTCGGCCGGACGGCCCCGCCGGCGCGATAAGCCGTTCGGGCTCCAGGCCTTCGCCAAAATCCAGATCAAAAGCAGCCCGGGCCTTCGGACTGAGACCCTCCCAAGGGCCGATCAGCGGATCCTCATCCATCACGAAGCCGTCCATGCCCGTGGCCGCCAGATCCAAATCGAATTGTTCCAGACGCTCCAGCGTCGAGGGAT
>Ga0335085_10002625_pt1 | contig 33158 bp, 36 predicted proteins | sample Lox_Sample_45_FD_206712 | JGI IMG/M metagenome (GOLD analysis project Ga0335085, IMG submission 206712) | Soil microbial communities from Loxahatchee National Wildlife Refuge, Florida, United States - Lox_Sample_4.5 | ecosystem: Environmental > Terrestrial > Soil > Wetlands | place: USA... | reverse complement strand
TGAGAGGGCTATAAGACGCCGGCGAAAAACCCCTCTCCCGCAGGCGGGAGAGGGTGGCCATCGCGTAGCGATGGTCGGGCGAGGGTGAAACCGACGGGACAGGGAGAAGCGCATGTACAAAGCCACCGCCGACAAGATCCTGCCGACCTCGATCATCGGTTCGCTGCCGCGCCCGGCCTGGCATACCGCGCAGCTTGGCCGGCGCAGTTTTCTCGAAGCGATGGTCAACGCGCGCTGGCGCGAGCAATACGAGGACGCGGTCTCGACTCATCTGCGCGCGCAGGAAGTCGCCGGGCTCGACATCTGCACCGATGGCGACGCGCATTACGACGAGGAAATCGGCGGCTGGAGCTGGCAGAGCTATCCGCTGACCCACATGGCCGGGTTTTCGCGCGACGTGGCGCTGAGCGTGCCGGCGGTCAACCTCGCCGCCGTGCCGCGCGGGCAAATCCTCCACGACCAGCTGGAAGCGCGCGTCGTGCCGCGCATCATCGGGCCGCTCGGGCCGGGCGATTTGCAATATCCGGCGATGTGGAAAGTGGCGCAGCGCCTCACACCGCGCCCTGTGAAATTCGGCACGATCATGCCCGAGCTGCTCGCCGCGGCCGTGCAGGACGACTACTACAAGGACCCGGTCGAGCGCGTCTGGGCGTTCAGCGAGGCGATCAACCAAGAACTCAACGCGCTCGCCGATGCCGGCTGCCCGGTGATCCAGATGGAGGAACCGCAAATCCACATGGTGCCGGTGCGCGGCAAGCCGTTTGGCCGGCTGGAAATCCCCGAACTGGTCAAGATTTTCAACAACACGGTCAAAGGCCTGCGCGGCAAGACCGAGCTTTGGTGCCACACCTGCTGGGGCAACCCGGCGCAGCAGCGCATCTTCCGCGACATCCAGAGTTATCAGCCGACCCTCGACGCGTTGAACGAGGTCGACGCCGACGCGCTGACCTTCGAGACCTGCTCGTCCGGCACCGGCGATCTCGAGGCGATCGGCAAAATCGTGACCGGCAAGAAAGTCGTGATCGGCGTCATCGACCACCACACGCTGCAAATCGAGCGGCCCGATCAGGTTGCCGACATCGTTCGGGAAGCATTGAAGCATTTGCCGCCGGAACGCGTGGTGATTTCGTCCGATTGCGGCATGGGCCGCGAAGGCATGAGCCGGCGCCACGCGCAATACAAAATGGTGGCGATGGTGCTTGGGACCAACCTCGTCAAGAAGGAACTGGGGCTTCCCGAGGCGCCCTGCCTTGCGGCCGATCGGCGTTACTCGATGGCCGGTTGATGCTTGGATAGCGGCGTATCGCGTTGAAATATTTTTGGTTTTCGCGTTGCGACGGCGATCAGAACAGTGCGAAAACAGCGAAACAACAGCGGCGGTAACAGCAAGAAAACAGCGGGATAACAGCGCGGGAACAGCGGCCAAACTGAGCGATATCGGCGAGTGCCGCAAACCGCCTGCGTGCCCACGGAAAGGGCCGGCGGCGAACGAGACGGCAACTGAGCGGGCAGCGGACATTCCGGTCCCGTATATATCGTAATATTGCGTAATTAGCAAGATAAAAATAAGAACGCGCAATGCCGAGGCAGCTTGCGCTTGATCGTTCGCCGTTCGGCGGCCACACCGTAGTCGTCATTCCGGGACAGCACGCAGTGCTGGGCCCGGAACCCAAGAACACGAACGGCGACAGGCTCGCTTGGTCGCCTGTCACCGATGGCAAAGTCCGCGTCCATGGGTCCCGGGTTCGCCGCGATGCGGCGCCCCGGGATGACAAAACAACACTACGCCGCGCCGCGCCGATGCGAGAACGCGGTTTCGGCGCTGGTGATGAATTCGAGGAGCGCCGCGCGGCCGTCTTCGTTGACCTTGCGGGCGCGCAAGATTGCTGGGCCGACCTCGTCGGGTCGGGTGACGCGCTCGCTCCACCCGCCGAGATCGGCACCGAGATTGGCATAGCTGCCGCCGAGATCGCGGGTCCGATGCTTTTCGTGACTGTAGGCCATGGCATGCGTCTCGATCGCCATCGTCGAATTGTTGAGCACGATCGTGGTGATCGGGATGCCGCTGCGCGCCGCGGTCTCGAAATCGAGCCCGGTCATGCCGAACGCCGCGTCGCCCATAAAGTTGACGCACATCTTGTCGGGCGCCCCCATCTTGGCGCCGATCGCGAGGCCCAAGCCGGTGCCGAGCTGGTGCGACTTGCCCCAGCCGAGATAGCCGCGCGGCTTTTTCGCGACATACATCGGCAAGAGCTGGTCGCGCGGGCTGCCACTGTCATGGGTGACGATGGCGTCTTCCGACGGGATCACCCGCATGAATTCCGACATCACGAAATAGGGGCAGATCGGCGTCTCCTGGCTGCGCAGCTTGGGTTCCCAGCGCGCCAGCCATTCGGCCTTCAGCTTGGCGATGGTCTTTTGCGCGCCGGTCGTGTGCTTTTTCTTGCCGAGCCGGTCCTTCACCGCCTCGATCATCTGGCCGAGCACAAGCTTGGCGTCGCCGAGGATCGGCAATTCGCAGGGGTGCGTCTTGTAGAGGTCGCGCGTGTCGTTGGTCGCGTGGATGATGCGCTTCCCGTCGGGGATGATCGGCGTCGAGATGTTGTGCTTGGTGAGCGAAGTGCCGACCGCGAAGACCAGGTCGCTCTCGTGCAGGAAATGCCGGCCATGCCCGGTATACACCGTGCCGCCCGAGCCGAGCGCCAGCGCGTGATCCTCGGGAAAGGCGCTCTTGCCGTCGGTCGTCGTCATCACCGGCGCATCGAGCAACTCGGCGAGTTCGAGCAGTTCATCACACGCCTCGGCGTAGAGCACGCCCTGCCCGGCGATGATCATCGGTGTGCGCGCGTCGATCAGCTTTTTCGCCGCCGCGTCGATATCGTCGGGGTCGCCGGCCGAGCGGGTGCGCTTCACCATCTCGTAATGCACGTCGTTGCCGGGAAATTCGCTGGTCATCACATCGGCCGGCACCTCGACCATCACCGGGCCGGAGCGGCCATTTTTCAGCGCGTTGAACGCGCGGCGCAGCGCCCCGACCGTGTGTTCGGGCATGACCACCGGCTCGACCTGCTTGGTGACGCTGGCGTAGGTACGCACCGAGTTAAACATCGGAAAATGATGTGCCGTTTCGCGTGGATGGCCTAGCGGCAACAGCAAAAGTGGTGTCGAATCGGAATAGGCCGAGGCGATGCCGGCAAACGCATTCTCGGCCCCCGGGCCGTATTGCATCGCGAAAACGCCGGGCGGCTTGCCGTTCTGCACGCGCGAGCAGCCATCGGCCATGTGCACGCCGACGCGCTCCTGTCGGCAGATCACCGGGCGCAGGCCTGCGGCGACCGCGGCCTCGATGATTGGCGTCGTCGGAAAACAGAACAGCGTCTTCACGCCTTCGCGTTTCAGGATTTCAGAAATCGCGTCCATGACCTGCATCGTTTCGCTCCCGTTGCATCGATTGGCTTGCAGAAAGCCTAGCGCGCTGCCGGGCCTGCATCCAGCATGCTTGTGAGACGCCATGGTTGTTGGCCCGCCGCTGGCGCATTCCCGTACTGCGGAGTTGCGATGCGATTTCGATTGGCAAGCCGCGGCCGGTTTCCCTATAGCTGCCGGTAGATCAACCTTCGGGGGAGTACGCGCTATGGGTGCGGCCTTCGTTAAGACTCGCGGCCTTTTTTTCGGAGCTGCCGTGATGGCCGCAGCGCTCGCCGGATGCTCGCAAAACGAGACCGGCAATCCGCTCCCGATCGAGCAGAAGCCGGCAGGCCTTCAGACCGGCGATGTGGTCGGCGGCGCGACCGCCCAGATCAAGGAGGGAGTGCGGCCGGTCAGCAACTTCCTGCCAAAGCCCGACCTGTTGATGCCGGGTGGCCCCGGTCGGCCTGCCCTGGTCTATCTCAGCTCCCAGATGAACCCCGCCAGCTACCACAAGATCCTGCTCGATCCCGTGGCGATCTGGGCCGCGCCGAGTTCTGACTTTGCCAAGATCCCCGTGAAGGATCAGCGCGCTCTCGCCAATCTCTTCTACAACGATCTCTACAATGCGCTCAAAGGCCACTGCACGCTGGTCAAGAGACCGTCACCGAACACGATTCACTTCAAGATCGCGCTCGTCGATGCCAAGGAACCGAATACCGCGGTGAATACCGTGGCGACCTTTGCTCCGTATGCGAGCACTGCCTATTCGGTCTCGTCGCGGCTCCTGAACCATGGCGTCGGCTATTTCGCCGGCACGGCGACAGTTGAAGCATACGCCGTTGACTCGACAAACGGCGCGCTGTTGTGGGAGGCCGTCGACAAGCGCGGCGGCACCGCGGCGTTGGTCGCAAACACGCTCGACAGCACCCGCGACATCCGCCACGCCTTCGAGGCCTGGGGAGCGCAGATGCGCACCCGGCTGCAAGAAATTGGTGTGTGCCGCAGGTAGCGCGATCGTGAAGGGAGCCGGCGATATGTGCCGGCCCCCCCTACGTGCTCAATTCACGAAGCGGTAGAGCTTGGCGGCGTTGTCGCAGATGATCTTTTGCTTGGTTGCCGCCGGCAGATGCCCCAACTCCTTCTCGATATATTCGTGTGAATCCGGGTAGATGCCGTCGGGGTGCGGAAAGTCCGAGCCCCACATGATGTTGTCTTCGCCCAGTTCCTCGATCAGCTTTACGCCGATGGGATCGCTCTGATAGGTCGCGTAGCACTGGCGCCGCCAGTACTCGCTGGGCTTCATCGTCAGGTCGAGTTCCTTGAACTGGTCCTCCCACTCCGCGTCCATGCGGTCGAGGATGTAGGGGATCCAGCCGGTGCCGGCCTCGCCGATCACCATCTTCATCTGCGGCCGGTGGTGCAGCACGCCGGCGAAGATCATCGACATCAGCACGTCGGCCATGTGCATCTGGAAGCTGGTGATGCTGGCGGCGCGCGCGGCGAGCAACGTCTTGCCCGACAGCTTCGAGAAATCGCGTCCCGGCCCGCCGATCGTATGGAAATGCACCGGCAGACCGCTCGCCGCGATCGCGTCCCATACCGGGTTCCACCAGGGGTCCCACAGCGGCGTCATGTCATGACGCCGGGCGACTTCCAGCCCGCGGACATTGCCCCGCTTGGCGACACGCTCGACCTCGGCGACGGCCTCGTCCCGGTCGTGGTTGGGGATGTTGGCGAGCCCGCCATAGCGGTCCGGCTGCTTCGAGCAGAAATCGGCGAGCCAGTCGTTATAGATGCGCAGCATGCAGCCGGCGGCCTCGTTATCGTTGAGCCGGTTGGTGGCGCCGAGGATGCCGTACAGCACCTCCGCCTGAATGCCGTCGCGGTCCTGGTCCTGCAGACGCAGATCGGGGTTGGTGAGGCGGCGGATTTTCTGCTGCTCCTTGTCGTAAAGGCCGGTCGAAGCCATGCGGTCGGAGCGGTGGATCTTGCCCGGCTCGTAAGGCCGCCCGGCCGAGCCCATCCCCGCGTCCAGCCCGAACGACGAGCCGTTTTTCGTCACCCATTCGCGCCCGCGCGGTCCCTCGGCGACAAAGGGCATGCGCTCTTTCAGCGATGCCGGCGCGTTCGCGGTAAAGAGGTCGGGCGGCAGCCAGATCAGATCGACATGACAATCGGCCGAGATCACCTTGTACTGCATCGCCCTTCCTCCATTCCGTTTGCCGGAAGCCTAGCGCCCCGATCCGGACATGCCTACATCGATCTGACCGCGGCTGGTTTGCTGCCCCGGCGAGGAAGCGATCATGCCCAATTGGCGAATTCGCGCGGTGAGCGCGCTGGGCAGCACCGCCGTCTACATCGCTCTGGCGGTTGTCGGTTGGGGTGGGTTCGCCGCGTTCTTTTGCCGTCCGGCCTTTATCGCGCTGACGGTCGTTCTGATCGCGCTTGCCGCCGCGGGAGTCTTTGCCGGCGGCAATCTCAGCGTGGGCGTCCGCGAAGACCGCGGCAATCGTTGGGTGCTGATCTTCTTCTTCGGCATCGGTATCGCGCTTGGATATGTTCCGGCGCTGACCGATCGCCTCGATGTCTGGACGATCGACGGCAATGCAGTCCGCTGGCTGGGGCTTGTGTTGTTCGCACTCGGCGGCGCGCTGCGGCTGTGGCCGGTCTATGTGCTGGGCGACCGGTTCAGCGGCCTCGTCGCGATCCAGCCCGGCCACGCATTGGTCACGACGGGCATTTACAGCCGCATCCGCAACCCGAGCTATCTCGGCCTGCTGGTCATGTCGGTCGGCTGGGCGCTGGCCTTTCGCTCTGGCGTCGGCCTCGTGCTGACCGCGGGATACCTGCCGCCGCTCATCGCCCGGATGCGTGCCGAAGAGCGGCTGCTCGCCAGCGAGTTCGGCGCCGCATATGACGCTTACCGCCAGCGCACCGCACGCCTCATCCCCGGCCTTTATTAGTTTCTCAAGCCCGGGATCAGCGACTGCCGGCGAACGCACCAATCGCCAGATAGGGAGCGGCCGTCGAGCTTTGATTGGCCACGGCGAACAGACCGCCGGTACCGGATGCATTATTGCCAAAAAAACGACCGACCGCCGAGCCGCTCACACCGCTGCCGCTCAGCGCCCCAGAATATTCGCTGCCGGCGCCTGCGATCGGCCCGCCATAAGTTCTGCCGTCGAGGTTGCTGATCGTCATATTGCCAGTCTGCGAGCCGAAATTGTAATTGGCGCTGAAGCCGCCGCTGGCTGTGTAGAATGACGTGTTGTTGATGATGCTGGCGGATGCGCCTCCAGCATAGGTGCCGACGCCGCTCGTCGGCAGATTGACCAGCGGCGTCCCGCCGACGATCAGCGCCGTCTGGCCGTTGGGCGCACCTAACCCACCTCCCGATGAGAGGGCGGCCTCGAACACGCTGCCGTCCGACGAGAGAAAGGTTTGACCGGAGAACTGGCTATTGCTGAATGATGAGCCGCCGGAGGGGAGCGGAAACGTGACACCGTTGGGTATAGCGGATTGCGGCGAAGCCGTCAGCTGCCCATTGGCCAGCGTCCCGGTAAAGCCGTTCTGGACCGTCGTCCCCGTGCCGCTCGTCGTCAAAGCAAAGACGAACCCGTCGGAATATTGCCCCGAGAACGCCGCCGAATTTTCCGCCTGGACGGCCGGCGAAGCCTGCGTGGAGACCGTGTTGACCTGAAGATTAGTTTGCGCGTTCGCAACGTTGACCGACTGCGGTTGAGGAGCAGGTGGCGCGCTTCTCGCCGCCGCCTGGACGCTCGCCGAGACATTGCCGGAAATCGTCGAGGAGACGTTGCTGCTCGCGACGGTTGCGTCGGTCGGCACGGTCGTTGCGCCGCCATTGCCGCCGGCACGACCGTCCATCTGCCCGAAGAGGCCCGCGAGCAACCCGGGCGGCGCCGGGGCCGGCGGGGTCGGAACGGCGCCCCTCGCGGCAACGCTGACTTCGTAGCCCGGGCGGAAAATCGTCTGCGAGGCGCCGGTGGCGCCGGTGATTGTCACCCCCTTGCCAAACACGAAGATGACGTTGAGCGAGCCGGCCGGCTTCTGGTCCATCACAAAGACGCCGCCGCGGATGCCGATCGTCGCCGATGGCGTCTGCATTGAGACGCCGTTTTCGAGCTTGCTGATCTTGCCGCCGACAAAGCGCATGACGCCCTTTGTCGCGCTCATCGCCAGCTTGCCGCTGCCGGTGCGGGGGTCGTACACAAACTCGTCGATCGTCAGATCGGAATTGGGCCCGATCATCATCGACGATTCGTCGAGAAAGAGTATCTGCGCCTGCCCACCGGCATCGGTCACGATATGCTCGTTGTAGACGACCTTCTGCCCGATCACGAGGCGTTGCGTCGCCCCGCCGGGCGGCGTGCCCGTGGCATTGGTGTTGACCGCGCTGTTGATGCCGACGTCCTGCGCGGCGGCCAGCGCCGTGCCTGCAGCCGCCCAACCGGCGAGAAGCAGAACGGAAAATACCCAAATCCGAAAATGCATCTCGCATCTCCAAGACGATACCAACGCAGCTACTTTTGATCTTACATCATCCTTTCAGCATCATCGCCGTCAATTCTGCGGGCATGCTCAACATCGGGTAGTGGCCGGTGTCGAGCTCCAAGAACGGCGCCTGGAGTTTCTCGGCGGTGCGGCGCTGATGCGCTTCGCCGGGATTTTGCGCGCGCTTGCACCGGATGACGCTCGCCTCCCACGACATCGTCCAGAAATGTTCGAGCTTTACCCCCTCGGTGTAGATGCCGGCCGGGTGCGGGGTATAGCGCGCCAGCGCCCATTCCTTCATCTCCGGGTCGAGATCGGCGAAGAGCCGGTTGGCGGCGTCCTCGCGCGATGGGCCGCGCGTCAACCCGCCGGGCGCTCCCGCCGCGGTCGAACGGGTGACGATGTCGCCGATCTTCTCGCCGGGCAGCAGCGCCAGCGCGTCGACAAAGACGAGGCGGCCGATCCGATCGGGGATCAACTCGGCGACACGGCAAACCACCATGCCGCCCGAACTGGTGCCGACCAGCACGACATTGTTGAGGTCCTCGTAGAACAGGAGCGAGGCGATCTCGTCGGCATGGCTCTCCGTGGTGATACCGGGGCGGATTTGCTCGGCCCGCTCGCCGCAGCCCTCAAGCGACGGCGCGTAGACCTCATGCCCCGCGGCGCGCAGAAGCCGCGCCACCGGCTTCCAGATCCAGCCGCCCTGATACGAGCCGTGAATGAGTACGAATGTGGCCATGTTTATTCCTCCTATTCCGCTCCCCGGCGCAAGCCGGGGCCCACTCTTCCGCTGTCTCGGGCGCCGAAGAATGGATCCCGGCTTCCGCCGGGAAGCGATCGATTGAAACTTACGCGCCGCCGGTCACGTCGATCGTGACGCCGGTGACAAAATCCGCGTCCTGCGACGCCAGAAAACAGATGACGCGCGCCTGATCGACCGCCTCGGCAACGCGGCGCAGCGGCGTGTTGTCGATCGCCCGCGCCTGATCCTCCTGGCTGCGCCGCTCCCAATGCGGGCGGATGCGTTCGGTCAGCGTCGTGCTCGGCGCGATCGCGTTGATATTGATGCCGTAGGGGCCGATCTCGTAGCTGAGCTTTTTGGTGAAGGCGATGATCCCGCCTTTTGCGGCCGCATAGGAAGCCGACGAGGCGACGCTGCGTCCGCGCCCGGCGATCGACGACAGGTTGACGATCTTGCCGCCCTTCTGCCGCTTCATCACCGGCACGACCGCATGGGTGAAAAGAAACGTGCCGTCGAGGTTGAAATCTATAATGGCTTTCCACTCCTCGAGGCTCAGCTCCTCGATCGTGGCGCTGGGGCGCGGGATGATCGTGCTGCCGCCGACCGCGTTGACCAGAATGTCGATCCGGCCGAATTCCTTGGCGATCGACGCCACCAGCGGGTCGACCTCGTCTTTGTCCAGCGCGTTGCACAGCCGGCCATGCGCGACCCCGCCCGCGGCGGCGATCTCGGCGACGGTCTTGTCGAGGCGCTCCCGGTTGTTGTCGACGCCGACGATGGTCGCGCCCTCGCGCGCCATGATGCCGGCGGTGGCGCGGCCGATGCCGCTGGCGCAGGCGGTGATCAGCGCGATCTTGCCTTCGAAGCGCATGGTTCCCCCTTTCGCCGCGGCTGTCGTTGCGGTCATCTTAGAGGACAAAGCTTCCAGGGGAAGGAAAGAACAATGCAGATCGGAATGCACCTGCCGCATGCCGGCAGTCAGGCGAGCCCGGCGCTGATCAAACGCCACGCCCGCCAGGCCGAGGATATGGGGCTCAGTGATGTCTGGGTCAGCGAGCACATCATCGTCCCGCGCGCCCAGTTCCCGCGCTCGCCGCTGTTCTACGACCCGGTGCTCACCCTGACCTGGGTCGCCGCGGTCACCGAGCGGGTGCGGCTCGGCACCAGCGTCATCGTGCTGCCGATGCGCCACCCGCTGCCGCTCGCCAAGGAACTATCGACCCTGCACAACCTCTCGGGCGGACGGCTGATCCTCGGCGTCGGGGTCGGCTGGCTGGAGCCGGAATTCGCCGCGCTCGGTGTGCCGTTCCACGAGCGCGGCCGGCGCATGGACGAAGGCATCGCGATGATGAAGGCCGTGTGGTCGCAGGACCCGGTAAACTTCGAGAGCAAATACATCGCGTCCGAAATCAAGGACATGACCATGCTGCCGCAGCCGATCAGCCCGATCCCGATGTGGCACGGCAGCCGCAGCGAGGCGGCGCATAAGCGCACGGTTCGCGTCGGCGACGGCTGGCACGGCAGTCAGGTGACGCCCGAGCAGGCGGGCGAGGTGGTCAAGCGCCTGCGCCGCGACCGCCCCGAGCCGTCCTTCATGATCTCGGTGCGCAGCCATTGGGACGGCAAGGATGCGGGCATGATGAAGGAACGCGTCGCCGCCTACGAGGCGGCCGGCGTGCAGCACGTGATGGTCCACCCGCAGGACCGCGAGGTCGATGATTGGGACACGGTGATCAACGGCGTCGGCAAGCTTATCTAGGAGGCATGTACGGTTTCGCCGAGGCCTCGCGCTACCTGATCCCGATCTTCTGGCTGACCTGGCTGGTCATCTGGATCGGTGCTTCGGTCGGGGTCAAACAGACGCGGTCGCGGGAGCGGATCGGCGGCGCTTTGCTCAACCGGGTTCCGGTGCTTGTCGGCGCGGCGATGCTGGCGGCTCCGCAATGGTTGCCCGCGGTTCTGCGATTGCCGCTGCTGACCGGCCCGCTGCCGCCGACCATCGGCACGATCCTGGTCTTTGGCGGACTGGCATTGGCGGTATGGGCGCGCTGGCATCTCGGGCGCAACTGGAGCGGCACGGTCGTCGTGAAACAAGGCCACACGCTGATCCGCACCGGCCCCTATCGCCGGGTGCGCCATCCGATCTATAGCGGCATCCTGCTTGCTTTGCTCGGCACGGCGTTGGCGATCGGCGAGGCGCGCGGCTTTATCGCCACGGCGCTGGTTCTTTGCGGCTTTATCGTCAAGCTGTCATCCGAGGAGGCCCGGATGCGCGAGGTCTTCGCCGACTACGCCGATTACAGCCGCGATACGGCGCGGCTCATCCCGGCGATCTATTGACCCATCGCCTGCTCTGCTAGGAATACCGGCATGACAAAGCTGTTCGACGAGGCGATCGCCAAAGTCCGTCGCTTGCCCGACGCGGATCAGGACGAAGCCGCGGAAATCCTGCTGACACTGGCTTCACGATCAAAGCCGCTCGACGCGGGGACGCGGGCCGCCATCGAGGAGGGACGAACGCAAGCACGCCGCGGCGAGTTTGCCGACGATCACGTGATTGGTCATGAACGATAGCGAATTGGCGGCAGTAGTCGACGAATTCATGGCAGCGCGGGGGCGCGGCGAATACTTCCCGCTCGCCTGGTTCGACCGGCTGTCGCTCGACGACGCCTATCGCATCCAGCGTCACCTCATCGATAAATCCGGCGCGCGGCAGGTCGGCTGGAAGGTCGGGCTGACCGCGCGGGCGATCCAACAGCAATTCGGCGTCCATGAGCCGGTGTTCGGGCGTCTCCTGGCCGATGGCCGGCGCGACAGCGGCCATGCCTTCCGCGCCGATGAGCTGATCGCGCCGGGCTTCGAGAACGAGCTGTGCATTGTGATGGGCGATGATCCCGTGCCGAACGCGACACCAGAAGATGTCGCTGCCGCAGTGGCGTATGTGCACCCGGCCTTCGAGATCATCGAGACCCGCGGCGACCTCACCCGCCAACTCGCCCTCGCCCTTGCCGACAACGCTCAGCAGCACAGCTTTGTGCTCGGGCCGGCCGTCGAGCGCGCGGCGCTGCCGGCCCTTGATAAAGTGACAGTGGCGGTGCGCATCAACGGCGCCGAGGCCGCGACGGCCGATGGCAGCGCGGTTCTCGGCCACCCCTACAACGCCGTCGCCTGGCTCGCCGCCAAGCTCGCGCAATTCGGCGAGCGGGTGAAGGCCGGCGATTTCATCATGAGCGGTTCGTTCACCCGGCAATTTCCGCTCAACCGCGGCGATCGCATCGAAGCCGCCTTCGCCGGGATCGGGGTGGTGACCGCCACCGTCGTGTGAAGTCTTCGCGAGTAACTCACAGTTGAGAGTGCAGCAAGAGCGGGTAGGCGGCGAGCAGCAGTTCCGCGAAGATCAGCAGCAGGATGTACCACTCGAGCCGGGTGCTGCTGCGCGTCTGCACCAAGCCGAGCAGGGTCTGCACGGTGCGCGAGATCACGTCGAGCTTGCGGTCCAGCGCGTGGTCGCGGTCGCGCAGTTCGTATTCCTCGGCGAGCCGCATGTAGAGCCGTTCGAGCTCGGGATGCTCCCACAGCAATTCGGGCTTTTCCTGGGTCTCGACGCGCCCGACCGTGCGCTGCTGGATGCCGAGCACGCTGCCGATGAGGTGCAGCAGCTCCTTGCGCCGCGCGCCCGGCCGGCCGCTATCGCGCAGCGTCGCGGCGAGCGGCTCGATGCGGTCGAACGCGGCGGCGACCCGCGTTTCGTAATGGCCGAGCACGAGGCTTTTCGCCAGCACATCGGCAACAATCTGCAAGCGTTCGATCGAACGGTCGCGCAGCACGATATTGCCGGCAGCGTCGATCTGCGGGTCGCTCGCGGTGTTGACGACGACGCGGGCATCTTCGGTTTCCGGCCGTGGGAACGGCTCGGCGACAAACGGCGCGAGCCGCGCCAGCAGCCCATCAGCGGCTTCGCGATCGGCGCCGAACAGCACCGCGACGCCATAACGGAACAGTACCGCGACGGCGCCGCCGCCGAGCGCCAACGCGAGCGGCGCGGTGGCGAGCACGCCGCCGCTTTCGAGCGCCCGCGTGTCGAGCCGCTCGCCGAGCAGCAAAGCCTTTACGCTCATCTCCTGCGGCGTGCGCAGCGCGGCCGGAAGAATGCCGGTTTCAAGAGTATCGGGTGTCATGGGAGTGGACTGCATCAAGGAACGCGTCGGGCGACCGGTGGCCGCGGTTTTCACAAAAGTGACGACGCTCTTCCTCCAATATGGGGTTGCCGGCGCCTGTTGCCAGTCTGCCGCCCGCGCCGGCAAGCTCGCTTGAGCGGCTGGCATGAAAAGCGCACGATGCCGGAACTCCCCTCGCACAGCAGGATCACGCCATGTCCGACGATGCCGACAGCGAATTCGCCGCCGCGGTAGCGCGCGCCGGCGTCACCATTCCGCCCGAGCGCTGGGTGGCGATGCGCGAGGCCTATGTCAGCATGCAGACGCTGCTGAAGGTGCTCGACGACCCGCTGGCCTATGAGGACGAGCCGGCATCGATGCCGCGCTTTGACTTGGGGGTAAAGTGATGAGCGCCGAGCCGCTTCCGACGCTGGCCGAGGCCGGGCGCAAGATCGCCGCCGGCGAGGTGTCGCCGGTCGAACTGACCGAGGCGGCGCTGGCGCGTGCCGTGGCGCTCCAGCCGAAACTCGACGCGTTTATCGAGATCACCGCCGATCGTGCGCGTGCCGCCGCGAAACGGGCCGAAAAGGAAATCACCGGCGGCAGGCGCCGCGGTCCGCTGCACGGCATTCCGTACGGCCTCAAGGACATCTACGACGCGGCGGGGCTGCGCACGACGGCGCATTCGCGCGTGCTGATCGAGAATGTCGCGACGGCCGACGCGGCGACCACCGCCCGCCTCGAAGAAGCCGGCATGATCCTTATCGGCAAGCTGGCGACGCATGAATTCGCGACTGGCGGCCCGGCCTGGGACTTGCCGTTCCCGCCGGCGCGCAACCCGTGGAACACCGCGCATTTCACCGGCGGGTCGAGCAGCGGCTCGGGCGCGGCGGTGGCGGCGGGCATTCTCGGCTTGGCGATGGGTTCGGACACCGGCGGGTCGATCCGCCTGCCGGCGGCGTATTGCGGCACGGTGGGGCTCAAACCGACCTATGGCCGGGTCAGCCGGCGCGGCGTCGTACCGCTGTGCTACACGCTCGACACGACCGGACCGCTGACCTGGACCGTCGAGGACACGGCGCTCGCGATGCAGGTGCTCGCCGGCCATGACCCGCGCGACCCCGGCTCGGCGGATGTGCCGGTGCCGGATTACCGCGCCGGGTTGCGCGACGACGTCAAGGGGTTGCGGATCGGCTATTGCCGCGACTTCAACCGCGACGGCGAGGTCAATGCCGAGCAGAGCGCCGCGCTCGACCAGGCCGCGCAGCTTCTCGCGAGGGAAGGCGCCGAAGTGACCGAGGTCGCTCTGCCGCCCAACGCTCAGTTCCAGGCCTGCGCACGGACGATCTCGCACAGCGAGAGCTTCGCGATCCACGCCGATGTGCTGCGCACCCGGCCCGAGCTTTACGCACGAGTGACCCGCGAACGGCTGATGCTCGGCGGTTTTCTCACCGCCGCGCAATACGTCCAGGCCCAGCGCCTGCGCCGCATCCTGACCCGCAAGGTCGACGCGCTGTTCGAGACTGTCGACGTGCTGCTGACCGCGGTGATCCCCGGCGCCGCGCCCGTGCTGGAGGAAACCGATGACGGGCCGTGGCGCCGCCAGCAGCCGCTTGCTTCGGTGTTCAATGTCACCGGCCATCCCGCGATGGCGCAGTCTTGCGGCTTCAGCGCGACCGGACTGCCATTGTCGGCGCAATTCGTCGGCCGGCACTTTGACGAAGCGACGGTGCTGCGCGTCGGCTACGCCTACGAACAGGCGGCGGGCTGGGTGAACCAGCGGCCCGCATTGGCGACCCTTTAGGCGGTCGCGTCCACTGCGTCGCCTCGGCGACCTCTGCGGTAAATTCTTTTAACGGAGCTTTTCCGATGACCGACCGTAACGGCCAGGCGATCGCCCATAATATCCGGCGCATCGCGCATCTCGATCTGATGGGCGCGGGGCAGGTCACCGTGGCCGGTAACTACGCCTATATCGGCCACATCACCAACAAGGAAGGACTGGGCACGACAATCCTCGACGTGTCGGACCCGGCCAATCCGCGCGTCGTTTCGACGATCATGCTCGACGACACCGGCTCGCACAGCCACAAAGCGCGCGTCGCCGGTGATCTGCTGATCGTCAATTCCGAGCGCAACAATTCAGGGATCGGCCGCAAGGCCGAGGCGCTGCCCGGCACCCGCGCGCATCTCAGGGCGTTGCTCGGCCGCGCGCCGAACCACGCCGAGTTGGCCGAGAAGCTCGGCGTCGAGGCCGGCGACATTCCGCTGCTCGAAGAGGCCGAGAAGCACCCCTACGCGAATGGCGGGTTCAAGCTCTACGACATCTCCAACAAGGCGCGGCCCGAGCTAATTTCGTTTCAGCGCACCGGCGGGATCGGCGTCCACCGTTTCGATATGGATGAGCGCTACGCCTATATCTCGACCGAGATGGACGGCTATATCGGCAATATCCTGGTGATCTACGACCTCCGCGACCCGTTTCACGTCGCGGAGGTGTCGCGTTGGTGGATGCCGGGCCAGCATCTTGCCGGCGGCGAGCGGCCCAGCTGGCCGGGTCGCCAGCATCGGCTGCATCACGCGCTGCGCTTCGGCGGCGAGATGTGGGCAGGGTGCTGGCATGGCGGCCTTAATGTTATCGATGTTTCCGACATCACCCGCCCGCGCACGCTCGCCAGCTACAATTACCACCCGCCGTTTCCGGAGCCGACGCATACGGTGATGCCGCTGCCGTTTCGTCCCGGCGGGCGGCGCGTCTGCGTCGCGATCGACGAGGAAGACCAGTTCTACGGCGCCGCCGAGGCCGAGGCACGGCGCGGCCGGCCGCATGCGGCCCTGTGGACCTTTGATGTCACGAATTGGGAGCGGGTGCGGCCGCTGGCGATGTTCGAGGTCAGCGAGCTTGATTCACCTTATGCCCGCACGCCCGGCGGCCGCTTTGGCGCGCATCAATTCGCCGAGCGCATGCAAGACAGCCTCGTCTTTTGCGCCTGGTTTTCGGGTGGGTTGCGCGTCGTCGATGTCGCCGACCCGAGTGCGCCGCGCGAGGTCTCCTGGTTTATTCCCGAGCCGCGCGGCGGCCGGCCCAGCCCGCAATCAAACGATGTCGAAATCGACCATCGCGGCCTCATCTATCTCGCCGACCGCAATATCGGCCTCGATATCCTGGAATTGAAACGATAGCGTCTGCAATCATCGCCGTGCGTCGGCGGTCTGTTCCACGTTGGCGCGGTAGTGGTTGACGTATTGCGAGAACAGCAGCGCCGGTAATATGTCGATGTCGTCGAGCGCGGCGCGGGTGCCGCCATCGACGGATCGCGCGGTGCGATAGCCAGCCGCTTTCACTGCCGCGACGACGGCCGCGGTATACGACCCGTAGGGATAGGCAAAGGTGTCGATCGGCACCCCGAGCTGCTCTTCGAGCCAAATCTTGCTGTTGACGACTTCGTCTTTGAGCCGTTGCCCCGTGCCCAGGCTCGGCAGCGCCGGGTGATTGCGCGTATGGCTGCCGATCATCATGCCCGCCGCCAGCATTTCCCTGAGCTGGTCGAGGGTCATGAAGTTCTGATGGTCGAGGTAATTGGTCACGACATAGAACGTGCCGATAAACCCGTATTTTTGCAGCAGCGGAAAAGCGTATTCGAACTGGTTCTCCCAGCCGTCATCAAAGGACAGGATCACCGGCCGCTCCGGCAGCGGAACGCCGAATTCGAGGCAATCGGCGACATCGTCGAACGAGACGCTGCGATACCCGTTGTCTTGCAGGTATTGCAGTTGCTTTTCAAAACCCTCCGGCGTGACGAACAGCGGCCCTTGCGCGTGTGCCGGCACGACATGGTGGTAAAGCAGGATCGGCAGCTCCACTTCGGCGGGCGGCGGAAGCTGCGGCCGCCCTTCGGCCTCGGCGGCTTGGAGAGCCGAAATCTCCGGCGTTGCGGGCGGCGAATGACGGTCAAGTTCTTCGGCCAGCGCGCGCAAGGGCGACACCAGCAACAACGGCGCCACGAGCGCGCCTCGTCTTGTGATCAGCATGTCCGTCCGCCTTCTCGTCCGGATACGCGGGTAAATTAACGATGAGATTATTCAACTTTAAATAAGAAACCTTTGCGTTTGTCATTTTGCCGCGATTGCGCCGATGATCGGCCAGTCGAGGGGAGGAACCATGGCCGATTACCGCTTCTGCCGCGTCGAGGACGAAGGGCGCATCCGCATCGTCACGATCAACCGGCCGGAGGTCATGAATGCGCTGCACAGCGAGGCGCATTGGGAATTCGACGGCATCTGGAACGCGTTCGCCGCCGACCCCGAACTGTGGGTCGGCATCATCACCGGGGCAGGGGAGCGGGCATTCTCGGCCGGCAACGACCTCAAGGTACAAGCGGCCGGGCGGCGTGGGCCGCGACCGGCGACCGGGTTCGCCGGTTTGTCGCACCGCTTCAACCTCGACAAGCCGCTGATCGCCGCGGTCAACGGCGTCGCGATGGGCGGCGGGTTCGAGACCGCGCTCGCCTGCGACATCATCATCGCCGCCGAGAACGCGGTCTTCGCGCTGCCCGAGCCGCGCGTCGGCCTCATCGCCGGCAGCGGCGTGCACCGCCTGCCGCGCATGATCGGGCAGAAAAACGCGCTCGGCATGATTTTGACGGGGCGCCGTGTCTCGGCGGCCGAGGGCAAGGATCTGGGGTTTGTGAACGAGGTGGTGCCGGCGGGGCAGGCGCTGGGAGCCGCGAAACGCTGGGCGGACCTTATCCTCGAATGCTCGCCGATGGCGATCCGTGCTTCGAAGCAATCGGTCTATCGCAGCCTCGACGAACCCACCCTGCAACAGGCGATGACGACCGTGTACCCGGCGGTGCAGGCCAATCTCGACAGCCAGGACTACATCGAGGGCCCCAAGGCCTTCGCCGAGCGGCGCAAGCCGAACTGGCAGAACCGCTAAAATTTCACGCTCCCCGGCGAAAGCCGGGGTCTATCCTTCAGCGTCTCGACAGTGGACAAATGGACCCCGGCTTTCGCCGGGGAGCGGTATGGAGGACTCGATGTCAGCGATCATGGAACGCGCGCCGTCGGCGCAGAATTTCGACATCCGCCCGCTGTCGGACATCGCCGGCGCGGAGGTGATCGGGCTCGATCTGAGCCAGTCATTCGATGAGGCGACGCGGCAGGCGGTGTACGACGCGTTTATCCGCCATCACGTTCTGGCGTTCCGCGACCAGGACCTGACGAAAGACGAGCAAGTCGCCTTCACGCAGCAGTTCGGCGCGCTGGAGCGGCATGTCGCGCGCAATCGCGGCGTCGGCGACCATCCGCTGGTCCATATCGTCCACAACCTCGGGCCGGACGGCGAGCCGAGCGGCAAGGTCGCCTCGCAGAAATGGCATACCGATAAATCATTCCGGGAATTGCCGTCGCTGGCGACGATCCTCCATGCCCGGATCATGCCGCCCAATGGGGGCGACACCTGTTTCGCCAACATGATCGTCGCCTATGAAGGGCTGAGCGACGCCGAGAAGGCGGAACTCGGCGGCGTCGGCGTCATCCATAGCTGGGAATTGTCGTGCCAGAAGGCCGGGCGGCTGGCGACCCCGGAGGAGATTGCCGACGCGCCGCCGATGACTCATCCGCTTGTCCGCACCCAGCCCGAGACCGGCAGGAAGTCGCTGTTTATGGGCGAGCACGCCTCGCATCTCGACGACCGCTCGTTTGAGGCCGGCCGCGCCCGCCTCGCCGAATTGGAGGCGCACGCGACGCAGGAGCGTTTTATCTATCGCCATCGCTGGCAGCCCGGCGATGTGCTGATGTGGGACAATCGCTGCCTGCTGCATCGTGCCGACGCCAATTTCGAGGCCGCCAAGTACAAGCGCGTTCTCCACCGCACCTGCCTGCGCGGCACCGCGCCGGCCTGACACCGCGCTCTGTCGTCATCTCCGGGATTGACCCGGGGATCTTCAGATGGCCGGGTCGAGCCCGGCCTTCGAATAACGCTGCGTTCACGGCCGAAAGAATATCTGCCATGGCTAAAAGCCTGGCGGGCATTCTCGGTTTTCGTGCTACCCCAACAGCTTGAGATAATCTCGCGGGGCGCCGGCGGCGCTCGAGGGTTGAGGAATGGCGACGGAAGTTTCGGGCGAGGCGGCGGCGGTATCGGTTGTCCAACGCAGGATCGCGGAAGGCACCGCGTTCTCGATCATCCTCGCGCTCAGCTTCTCGCACATGCTCAACGACATGATGCAGTCGCTGATCCCGGCGCTCTACCCGATGATGAAGACGAGCTACGGGCTCAGCTTTGTGCAGATCGGGCTGATGACGACGGCGATGCAGGTCACCTCGTCGATGCTGCAGCCGCTGGTCGGGATGGCCGCCGATCGCAAGCCGCAGCCCTATTCGCTGTCGATCGGCATGGGTGCGACGCTGGCCGGGCTGCTGCTGCTGGCCCACACCGGCACCTATCATGGATTGCTGGCCGGCTCGGCGCTGGTTGGGATCGGCTCGGCGGTGTTTCACCCCGAGGCGTCGCGGATCGCGCGGGTGGCGTCGGGCGGGCGGCACGGCTTGGCCCAATCGCTGTTCCAGGTGGGCGGTAATGTCGGTTCGGCGGCGGGGCCAATCCTTGCGGCGCTGATCGTGATCCCCAAGGGCCAGGGCAGCGTCGCCTGGTTCTGTTCGGCGGCGCTGCTGGCGATGACCGTGCTCTTCCTCGTCGGCAATTGGTATCGCCGTGAACACGCGCTGCCGCGACGCGTGCGACAGGCGACGGCCCCCGGCCTCACCCGGCGCCACATCGTTTGGTCGCTCGTGATCCTCTTGTCGCTGGTGTTCTCGAAGGCGTTCTACCAGGCGAGCCTCGGCACCTATTACACCTTCTACCTGATCAGCAAATTCCACCTCTCGGTCGCCCAGGCGCAGCTTTATCTATTCATCTTCCTCGCCTCGGTGGCGGTCGGCACGCTGGTCGGCGGGCCGATCGGCGACCGGATCGGCCGCAAGGCGGTAATCTGGGGGTCGATCCTCGGCGCGGTGCCGTTCGCGCTGATGCTGCCTTACGCCAGCCTGTTCTGGACGCCGGTCCTGACGGTGATCATCGGCGCGACGATGGCCTCGGCCTCGTCGGCGATCATCGTCTACGGGATCGATCTCGTGCCGGGGAAGATCGGCACAATGGCCGGGCTGTTCTTTGGCCTCGGCTTTGGGATGGCCGGGATCGGCGCCGCCGCGCTCGGCAAGATCGCCGATTTCACCAGCATCGACACGGTCTACCACGTCTGCGCGTTCCTGCCGCTGATCGGGCTGTTGACCGTGTTCCTCCCCGATCTCGGCCGCCCCGGCGCTTCGCGCCGCTAAATAGGCCCCTGGCGCGTCGCGCCGCTAAATAGGCCCCTGGCGCGTCGCGCCGCTAAATAGACCCTTGGGGCGGCACGCATAAGCCGCTTTTCGCTGGCGCGGCGCCGTCTTACCATGCGGCAAACACCGGCATGGGAGGCCAAGAATGTTTCCGCGCAATGCCTGGTATATCGCCGCCTGGGGCGATGAGATCGGCGACAAGCCGCTCGCCCGCCGCATCTGCAACGAGCCGATCGTGCTGTTTCGCGGCGCGGACGGCCGGGTGGCGGCGCTCGCCGACCGATGCTGCCACCGCTCGGCGCCACTGAGCCTCGGCCGCGTCGTCGCCGAGGGGATCGAGTGCGGCTATCACGGCCTCGTCATCGACGGCGCCGGCAAATGCGTCAAGGTGCCGGGGCAGCGGCAAATTCCCGCCGACGCGACGGTGCGCAGCTATCCGCTGGTCGAGAAGAACCAGTTTTTGTGGATCTGGTTGGGCGAGCCGGCGCTCGCCGACCCGACGCTGATTATCGATTTCCCCTATCACGACGACAGCCGGAACTGGCCGCATAAGCACACGATGTACCCGATCAAGGGCCATTACATGCTGATGGTCGACAATCTGATGGACCTGACGCATCTCGGCTACCTGCACGCCAAGACGATCGGCGGCAACCCGTCGCAGCATGTCGACGCCGAGATGAAGACAGTGCGCACGCCCACCGGCGTCAAGTTCACCCGCTGGATGCGCAACTCCCCGCCGCCGCCAAGCTACGTCAAGGCCGCGGGCTTCCAGGGACGGATCGACCGGTTGCAGGTGTTCGAGTTCGTCGCACCGGCGACGGTGCTGCAATGGACCGGCGCCACGGATGCGGGCTCGGGCAAAGATCCCGACGACTTCGAGTTCAAGTTCCGCCTGTTTCATGGGCTGACGCCCGAAACCGAGACCAGCTGCTTTTATTTCTGGTCGGCGGCGAACGGCTATCGCCAGGATGACCCGGCGACCACCGAACATCTGTTTGGCGAGATCGCCTTCGCGTTCCGCGAGGATGCGGCGATGGTCGAGGCGCAACAGGGGCGGCTGAGCGAGTTCGGCGAGACGGGGCTGGTCGATATCGCCTCGGATGCGACGCGCATGACCATGCGTCGGCACGTCGATCGCATGATCGCCGCCGAACAGCAGCAACAGGCAGCGGAATAGTTGTTGCGTATTTTCGCGGCAAGACGGTGGTGCGCCCTTCGAGGCGCCTGACGGCGCACCTTAGGATGAGGCAAAGTTTGTAGATGGCATCAAGAAATGACCTCATCCTGAGGTGCTCGACGAAGTCGAGCCTCGAAGGACGCAACTAGTCGATCCAGCTTCAGACGGGAGAGCTCGATGGCCAACACGCTCATTTCCTGCGACGACCACATGGACCTCAGCCAGCTTCCGGCCGATTTGTGGACGACGCGGCTGCCCGCCCAATTCCGTGACCGCGCGCCGCATATCGAGGAACGCGACGGTCAGGCGATGTGGATTTGCGACGGCAAGGTCTGGGGCCGCTGGGACGGCAAGCCGCCCGCGACCGGCGATGCGCGGCCGGTGAAGGCGCTCTACAATTCTTTTGATCGCGCCGGCATTTATGACCAGAGCGCGCGGCGGCCAGCGGTTCCCGAGTTGCGTCTCGCCGACATGGACCGCGACGGGGTGCGGGCGCAGATCATCTTCGGCCCGATTTTCCAGATTTCGACCGAGGACCCGGCGCTGCGCGTCGCTTGCTACCAGGTCTACAACGACTGGCTGATGGAGTTCTGCCAGGCGGCACCCGACCGGCTGATCGGCGCCCCGATGCTCCCCGAGACACCGGACACCGCCTATGACGAACTGATCCGACTGCACAAAAAAGGCGGCGTCAGGCAGGTCACGATGATGATCGCCAATGTCAATCCCAAGCTCGACGACCCGGCCTGGGAGAAGGTGTGGACCGCACTCGAAGAGACCGAGATCATCGTCGGCTGGCACATCACCGTCTTTGTCGGCAAGCCCTCCGACCGCGCCGCCGGCAAGGCCGCCAGCATATTCGAGAACACCAAGTTCTTTATGGCCAATTTTCTCGAACCGTTTGTCGATCTGTTCGCCTGGGGGATTCTCGAACGGCACCCGAAACTCAAGATGGTGATGGCCGAGGCCGGCACCGGCTGGCTGCCGTGGTTGGTGCAGGAGCTCGATTACCGCCATTGGCGGTTGTGGGAAGCCAAGGACTTCTGGGCCGACAAGGGCGGCCGCGAGCTCGAAACGAAGCCGAGCGAGCTGTTCAAGCGGCAGATTTACGCGACCTTCCAGGAAGATTACGCCGCGATGGCGCTGATCCCGTTCTTTGGCGAGGGGCACCTGCTGTGGGCGTCGGATTACCCGCACCCGGACGGAGTCTGGCCGAATTCGCTCAACGCGATCGAGCGGCAGATGAAGGATCTGACGCCCGAGCTGCGCCGCAAGCTCACTCACGACAACGCCGCGACGCTTTACGGGCTGAATTAAATATCCAGCCGTCATTGCGAGGAGCGCGGCGACGAAGCAATCTCCTTCCGCAGAGGGCCAGAGCGGACGGAGATTGCTTCGCTCCGCTCGCAATGACGCCCAAGGTGAACAGGGAGAGCGCCGATGAAAACCAGCACCGACCGCATCCTCACGACCCATGTCGGCAGCCTGCCGCGGCCGGCGGCTTTGCGCGCGCTTCTGGTCAAAAAGGATAAGGGCGAGGATTACGACAAGGCCGAACTCGAACGCCTGACCCGGCAGGCGGTGCATGACATCGTCCGCCGGCAGGCCGCCGCCGGGGTGGACATCGTCGATGACGGCGAGATGTCAAAGCCCGGCTATTCGACCTATATCGCTGACCGGCTCACCGGATTTGCCGGACATAAGGCGGCGTTGCCGCGCCTCGACACCGGCCCCTACCCGAATTTCAACGCCGCCTATGCGCGGATGACCGGCGAGAATGCGGCCCGACGCGCGGTCTGCGTCGGTCCGATCGCCTGGCGCGACCGTGAGCCGCTGCATCAGGACCTCGCCAATCTGAAAGCAGCACTCGCCGGCGTCGATGTCGCCGATGCTTTCATGACCGCGGCTTCGCCGGGTCTCGTGCCGGTGTTCCAGACCAACGAGTATTACCCGTCGCACGAGGCCTATGTCGAAGCCGTCGCCGCCGCGATGCAGGAGGAATACGAAGCGATCACCGGTGCCGGTTTTGTCGTGCAGCTTGATTGCCCGGACCTCGCGATGGCGCATCACACCAGCTTCCAGGAGCTGAGCGAGGCTGATTTCCTCAAGCGCGCGGCTTTTCATGTCGAGGTGCTCAACCACGCGCTGCGCAACGTGCCGGCCGAGATGAGCCGCATCCATATCTGTTGGGGCAATTACGAGGGGCCACACGACCACGACATCGATTTCCGCAAGGTCGCGCCGATCCTCGTCAAGGCAAAACCCCAGGCGCTGGTCGTCGAGGCGGCCAATCCGCGCCATGCCCATGAATGGGCGGTGTGGAACGAGGTCAAGCTGCCGGACGACAAGGTTCTGATCCCCGGCGTGCTCGACACCTCGACCAATTATGTCGAGCACCCGGAACTGATCGCCGAACGGCTCTGCCGCTTCGCCGACATCGTCGGGCGCGAACGGGTGATCGCCGGCAGCGATTGCGGTTTTGGCACTTTCGCCGGGTATGGCAAGCTTGACCCTGAAATTTCTTTCAAGAAACTCAAAGCAATGGCCGATGGCGCGGCGATTGCGTCGCAACGGCTATGGAACCGTCATTGAGCTTTCCCACGCCTTTCGACCGTTATCGCGGCGAGGTCAAACCCGAGTGGATCGACCATAACGGGCACATGAACCTCGCCTACTATACGGTGCTGTTCGATTACGCGACCGACATGATGTTCGACCTGCTTGATCTCGGGCTCGCGTATCGGCGGCGAACCGATCTCGGCACCTTTGTCACCGAGACGCATAACCGCTACGAGCGCGAATTGTTGGTCGGTGACAAGGTACGCGTCGCGATCCAGATTCTGTCAGCGGACGACAAGCGCCTGCATCTCGCGCACGAGATGTTCCGTCTCGACAATGGGGAGCGCGCTGCGACCCAGGAATTGCTGTTTATCCACGTCGATTTGAAGGCGCGCCGCGTGACGCCGTTTCCGCCCGAATTGAAGGCGCGGGTCCACGAAGCGGCGGCGGCGCATGCGGCCTTGCCACTCCCGAGTTGGGTCGGCCGGCATGTCAGGATGGGACGTTAGCGCCGATTATCTGCCGCCGCCGGCGGGCGGCGGCGCGGTTAGGGTTAATGCGCGCCCTTCAGCTTGAAGCCGAGCAGCGGCACGATCGCTTCGGCCGGCAATTTCGAAAACCCGCGCGGCGTCTCGAACAGCGCGGCGGGTTGCGGCCCGAGTTTGACGTGGTTCAGTTCCCAGTGCAGGTGCGCCACCCTGCCGCTGGTGCGGGTAAAACTGCCGTCTAGCTTCATGGGAATACCGCGGTCGCTGAGCCACAGGAAACCCTCGCCATGGCCTTCGGGCACGGTTTCATCGATCGCGTATTTGGTGGTGGCGATGCCGGCGATCGTGTCGTGGCCCACCGGCCGCCGCGTCAGCCGCTTGTCGGCAAAGAGATGCAGTTCCGGCGGCAGCATGAACTCGATGATCGTGTGCAGCTTGGGCAGCACCAGATCGGCGATGGGGTTGTCGCTCCGCAGCACAAAAGCGGCGGGAATGCCATTGAGGTCCTGCTCGTGCCGCTCCAGGCCGGGCATCGTCCACATATGGCCGCGATAGGTTTTGCCGTCGATAACCAGCGTGCGGTCGGCGCTGCAGCCGGTCTTGGCCTCGCTCAACGTCATCGCCGAAGCGGGCATCGCGGCGAGCATCGCTAGAATCAGGCTGGATATCGTCCCGCGCATGCGTTGGGGTTACCGGGCGAATAAGGCGGTTTCGCGGCAGCGACCGTCCGACACTGGACAGCGCCGGCAGAGGCCCTATCCTCCCGCTTGGCGCTGTTTATGCACTTATCGAGCATGAGGGAAGCGAGGGGTGATGAGCGGCAGGATCGACGCGCGCTTGAAGGAATTGGGCCTCGAATTGCCGCAGGCCACGGCACCGATCGCGAATTACGTACCCTATACCGTGAACGGCAAGCTCGTCGTCGTATCCGGCCAGGTCAGCGTGCGCGACGGCAAGCCTGAGTTTGTCGGCAAGCTCGGCGCCGGGATGAGCATTGCCGAAGGGCAGGAAGCCGCCAAGCTTTGCGCGCTCAACATCCTCGCGCATGTCAAAACCGCCTGCGGCGGCGATCTCGACAAGGTGAAGGGGGTGCTGCGCCTTGGCGGCTTTGTCAATTGTACGCCGGACTTCACCGAGATGCCGCAAGTGGTCAACGGCGCGTCCGATCTGATGGTCGCGGTGTTTGGCGAGGCCGGCAAACACGCCCGCGCCGCAGTCGGGGTCAGTTCCCTGCCGCTCGGCGTCGCGGTGGAGGTCGAAGCCATGGTCGAACTCGCCTGACCGCCATGGATACCGGCGAGCAGATTTCGCTGACGGTCCACAAGGCGATCGCCGAAATCGGTGCCGCCGATTGGGATGCGTGCGCCGGGCCGGTCAACCCGACCGTGTCCTACACGTTCCTCCAGGCGATGGAGGAAAGCGGCTCGGCAAGCGGCCGCAGCGGCTGGGCGCCGCAGCATCTCTCGCTGGCCGACGAGAGCGGCCGGGTTGTCGGCATCGTGCCGCTTTATTTGAAAAGCCACTCCTACGGCGAATACGTCTTCGATTACGGCTGGGCCGACGCCTATGAGCGGGCGGGCGGGCGCTATTACCCAAAGGCGCTGGCGGCGGTGCCCTTCACGCCGGTGCCGGGACCGCGATTGCTGGTGCGTCCTGACGCGCCGCCCGAGACCAAATCGCATCTAATCGCCGGTCTCGCCGAGTTCACCCGGCAGCGCGGGATTTCCTCGCTGCACGTTAATTTTCCCGACGATGCCGACGCCGAGGCGCTGTTCGAGGCCGGGTTCCTGCAGCGCATGGGCCAGCAATTCCACTGGACCAATGACGGCTACAAGAATTTTGGCGACTATCTCGCCGCGCTCAATTCACGCAAGCGCAAGGCAGTCAACAAGGAGCGGCGCGAGGCGCTGGCCGCCGGTCTTGAGATCGACGTGCTGACCGGCGCCGACCTCCAACCAAAGCATTGGGACGCGTTTTATCGCTTCTACCTTGCGACCTCGGACCGCAAATGGGGTTCGGCCTACCTCAACCGCAAATTCTTTGCGCTGATCAACGAGCGGATGGCCGACAAGATCGTGCTGGTGATGGCCCGAAACGCCAAGGAATACGTCGCCGGCGCGTTCAACATCCTCGGCACCGAGACGATCTATGGCCGCAACTGGGGCAGTTACGGCGACTACAAGATGCTGCATTTCGAGTGCTGCTATTACCGCGCGATCGAGTTCGCGATCGATCACGGGCTGAAACGGGTCGAGGCCGGCGCGCAAGGGCCGCATAAACTGCAGCGCGGCTACCTGCCGGTGCCGACCTACAGCGCGCATTACATCCCCGACCCCGGCTTCCGCCGCGCGGTCGCGCAATTCCTCGCCCGCGAACGCGAGATGGTCGAGCAAAAGATCGAACATTTGGCGGAGAACTACTCGCCCTTCCGCCACACCGAGGACGAACCGGCCGCGGATTGATTTGCCGCAGGCTTGGATCATATACGTATTGAATACGTATTAGGTGGCTCGGTGAAAAAGCTCACGATTACGGTCGACGACGAGGTTTATGCCGGTCTGCATGACGTGATCGGGCGGCGGCGCATCAGCCGGTTTCTCAATGATCTCGCGCGGCCTCACGTTACAAGGCACGACCTTGATGACGCTTACCGTGAGATGGCGGCCGATGAAGAGCGCGAGCGCGAGGCGCTGGAGTGGAGTGAAGGGCTGATAGGGGATATCGCCGATGAGCCCTGACACCTCGCCGCAGCGCGGTGAGGTCTGGTGGATTGCATTCGACCCTTCCGTCGGCGGCGAGATCCGCAAAACCCGGCCGGCCGTCATTATCAGCAACGATTCGGCAAACCGCCGGCTCAATCGCGTTCAGGTCATCCCGCTGACCAGTAATGTTGCCCGACTCTACCCGAGCGAGGCTTACGTCACATTGCAGGGTACACAGCGCAAAGCGATGGACGACCAGTTGACTACCGTCAGTAAATTGCGTTTACGCGACCGATTGGGAGCCCTCGGGAGTTTCGATCTTGAGGCAGTCGAGCGAGCTGTTTGCACCCAACTCGCTTTGTAACTACTTCGACGGCAGCGGCGACAGGTTCGGTGGCTCATCGGCGTCGATGAAGGCGGCGAGGGTTTGTTCGATCGTCTCGCGCGGCAGGTCGCGGGTGATAAAGACGATGCGCGTGCGGTGGTCGTCGCTCGGCCATTCGGGGAGCAGCACCGGCGGGTGAAACAGATGTTGCACGCCGTGCAGCACAACCGGCTGGCCGGGCCGATCCTCGATCGCGACGATTGCTTTTATCCGCAGCAGATCGCTGCCGCGCATCTGGGTGAGCGCGTCGAACCATCCCGACAAAGCGGTCCATGTCATCGGCTTGTCGCGGACGATGCAGAACGAGCGGATGTGTTCGTCGTGGCGGTTGATGTCATGGCCGTGAGACGCGTGGTGCTCGCCGTGCCCGTGATCATGGTCGTGTTCATCATCCGCCTCGGCCAAGGCTTCATCGCCCAGCCAGCGCTGTACTTCGACCGTCTTGGTCGTCGGGTCGTAAAGCCCGAGATTGAACAGCATGTCGGGGTTGACCGCGCCTTCGGTCACTTCGATGACTGGCGCGCCGGGGTTGAGCGCGGCGAGCCGCGCCTCCAGTCCGCGTTTCGCGTCGCCCGACGCGACATCGCATTTGGTAAGAAGCAGCCGGTCGGCGACCGCGGCCTGTTTCACCGCCTCGACCTGCGCGTCGAGCGTGCCCATGCCGTTGACCGCGTCGACCGTCGTCACCACGCCATCAACCATATAGCGCTCGGCGACGATAGGGTCCTGCATCAACGCGTGGAGGATCGGCGCCGGGTCGGCAAGACCGGTCGTTTCGATCACCACGCGCTCGAACGCCGGTATGCGGCCCTTGGCGCGGTCGACAAAGAGGTTGACCAGCGTATCGGCGATGTCGCCGCGGATCGTGCAGCACAGGCAACCGCTCTGCATCAGCACGACATCGTCGGTCGCCTTCTCGACCAGCAAATGATCGAGGCCGATCTCGCCGAATTCGTTGATGATGACGGCGGTCGCCGCCATCGCCGGCTGCTTGACGATGTGGTTGAGCACGGTGGTCTTGCCGCTGCCGAGAAACCCGGTCAGCAAGGTCACCGGTGTGCGCGACGCCGCCTCGATCGCGGTGAGGGCCATGATGCCGCCTCCAAATGTCGGCGCTATTTTCGCAACGCGGCGCAGGGCGCACAATGCCCGCGCTGCACGAAGCCCGAAAGGCACGACGATGAGCGATCCCGATATCGGCGCCCTGCGCGCGAAGATAGCCAGCCGGCCGCGCTCGCCCGATTACCGTGAACGCCGCAAAGATATCGACCAGCGCGGCCTCGATTACGGGCTCGCCGCCGATGTTTCTGTCGAGAAGATCGACGCCAACGGCGTGTCCGCCGAATGGACGGCGACGCCGGGCGCCGCGCGCGATGCCGCGATCCTCTACATGCATGGCGGCGGCTATGTGATTGGCTCGCTCGACAGCCATCGCCACATGGTGGCCGAGCTTGGCCGCGTCGCCAATTGCGTGGCGCTTGCGCTGGATTACCGGCTGGCGCCGGAACACCCGTTCCCGGCGCCGGTCGACGACGCGCTTGCCGGCTACCGCTATCTGCTGGCTCAGGGGTTCAAGCCGGGCCGCATCGCGCTCGCCGGCGACAGCGCCGGCGGCGGGCTGGTGGTCGCGGCGATGGTGGCGATCCGCGAAGCCGGCTTGCCGCAGCCGGGTTGCGGCTGGTGCCTCTCGCCGTGGATCGACATGGAGGCGCTTGGCGGGACGATGGAGAGCAAGGCCGCCAGCGATCCCAATGTGCAGAAAGCCGGCATTCTCGACATGGCGCGGCTTTATCTCAACGGTGCCGATCCCCGCTCACCGTTGGCGGCGCCGCTTTACGCCGACCTCGCGGGAATCGCGCCGCTGCTGATCCAGGTCGGTTCCGCGGAAACGCTGCTCGATGACTCCATCCGCCTGGCACAACGCGTCGGCGCGGCCGATGTGCGCGTCGATCTGCAGGTCTGGCCCGAGATGATCCACATCTGGCCGATTTTTTATCCGGAACTGCGGGCCGGGAAGCGAGCGCTCAACGAGGCCGGCGCATTTATCCGCCAGGCATTGGGCTGCTGGTCGGACCGAATTTAGCCGGGTTTCCCGTCCGGTCATGCGGTTTGTCCAGGATCCGACAGCGCAGACCCGGCCCCCCGGATTGAGTCGGGGGCCGGCGACATGCGGGGGAGCGTGGCCTGAAACTATACCGCCATCGCCATTTCGGCTTCGGCCTGGTTGGTAAAATGCGGCATGACCTCGGTGGCGAAAAGTTCGAGCTGTTCGAGGCATAGCGCCTTGGGCACGCCCACCGACAGGCTGACCGAGACGCGGTTGAGGCCGGGATAGCGCTTCTCGATGTGCTTCAAGTGCTCGGTGATCTGCTCGGGTGTTCCGCACAGCACGCCGCCGGCGTTGATCGCATCCTCGATGCGCGGCAGTTTCGCCGAGGGCGCGCGGATGCGATCGCGCATGATCTCGATCTGTTCCTCGCTGAGCGCGCGCACGAGGCGCAGTTCGCCAAACATCTTCATGTTCTCTTCGTAGTATTTGGCGGCCTGCTTGATGCCTTCCTCGCGGCTGTTGGCGATAAAGAAATGGAAGCCGAATGCCAGCCGCTCGCCGAGCTCCAGCTCGATGCCGCGCTTCTTGTGCACCTCCTGCCAGCGGAGCACGACATTGTGCATCGCGCCGCCTTCGGCCGAGCCGCCGCCGACCAGGCCCTGGATGCCGTGCTTGGCCATGAAATCCATCGCCCGCTCGCTGCCGCCCTGGATCGGCTGCCAGCATTCGACGGGCAGCTTCAGCGGCCGCGGCACGACGGTCAGTTCCTTGAGGTCATAGCCGCGATAGGGCACCCGCGCGGGGATCGTGTAGTGCTTGCCTTCATGCGAAAAACGCTCGTTGTTGAACGCCTCGAAGATGATATCGACCTGCTCCTCGAACAGCTCACGGTTGCCGGTCTGGTCGAGCAGCGGCGAACCAAAGGTCTCGACTTCGCGGGTGTGATAGCCGCGGCCGACGCCGAACACCGTGCGGCCCTTGGTGAGGATTTCGGCGGTCGCATAATCCTCGGCGAGCCGCAGCGGATGCCACATCGGCGCGATGTTGAAGCCGCAGCCGATCTTGAGGTTCTTGGTCGCCTGCGCGAGGTGCACCGCCATCATCAGCACGTTGGGAATGCACTCATACCCCTCATGCTGGAAATGGTGCTCGGCCATCCAGAACGTGTCGTAGCCGGTGCGGTCCATCAGCTTGGCCATCGCCTCGGCTTTGTCGAACACGCTCGCGAGGTGTTCGTTGGGATAGCGCCGCTCGTTGACCGGAACGCCACCATAGCCGACATCCTCGATATCGACGTGACCGGCAAAGAGACTGTCGAATTTGCTGATCGTCATGGCGCTCTCCCGATAAGGTTGGCTTATCGTAGCCCGCGCTGAGGTTATGGCAAGGCGCGAAGCCATGCAGGACCCGCCAAGGGAAGGCGTGCCATGGATGAATAAGGGCCGAAGGCTTGACGGTAGAGTCCGCATTGAGAGAGAATGCCCTGTGGTTGCAACAAATGCGGCGTTAAATTCAACCTGAGTGATGGATCGATCAGCCCACGGATGTGCCAGGAGAATGTCGGATGCCCGATCGGCCACCTTTGCATCTCGTGATTTCCGGCTATGCTGCCGACGTCCAGAAGAATGAGGACGGCTCCATCTCAATCACCGTTCACATTGGCATTTTTGGTAACCAAACGTTTACGATTCCAGCTGCGCAATGGGCGCAAATCGTCGCCTACACGTCTGATTAGAGAGGACGCAATCGAGATCGCTTAGCGGCGAGCCGACGGCCGAATGAGCTCTCGGTAGGGTTATGACTGCACATTGGGGAGGCTACGATGAGAAAGGTGCTCTGGGTTGTCGAGGGCGCGCTCCAGCATGTCATCGACAAAGCGAAGTTCATCGGGGCTGACACTATCTGCGCTCGGACCACATAACGATTGGGTCGCAACATCAATCGACCACGTCCATCAGAGCGGCCTCAAATTATATGGCTGGCGATGGCCGAATGTGCGGCAAGCGCCTCCGGCGCAAGACCCGCACCACCTCTATGCGATGAACGAGGCGCAATTTGTAGCCGGATTGATCGCCGCAGGGTTGGATGGCTACATCGCCGATATCGAATGCGATCAGCCGGGCGACCATAATTGCTGGAACGACGTCAATTTGAAGCCGCTGGCAATACAGTTCTGCACGGCGATAAAAACGCCCGGCCGCGCGAAGAACCCCAATTTCTTTTTCGGCCTCACCTCGGCCTCACCTCGGGAGGCGCGTTTCCAGAGCCGAACAACCGGCCGAACATCCCGTGGGCTGAATTCACCGGTGCCTCGGACGCACTCTTTCCCCAATCGTACTGGGTCGCCGACGGCGTCCGCATTCTCGGCGGCACGCCCTTAAAGGCATTTACACGGTCGGTCAATGCCTGGCAGCGCATCGCGCCGACCGGCGTGAGCATCGTGCCGATGCTGGGCGAGATCGAATCGGCTTCCGCCGCCGAAATCGCGTCATACCAGGACATCATCAACCAGCATCGCTTGCGGGAAATCCATTTCTACACGTTCGCCGAAAACGTGCCGCAAGATTGCTGGGACGCGATGCGCGACTTGACCGATCCGTCATCGACGTAAGGCGGATAGCCGCAACCGCGGCGACGAGGGCCTAAAGACCAACGCAGGGAGCAGTTCCGATGGCCGAACCCAGTGGTGCCGCGTGGTGCAGCCGTTTTCCCGGCAGCCGCTCCCCGGATGATTTGACCGAGCCTTTTCGCACGAGGGCCAAGGCGTTCCTGGCGGCATTGGCGGCGGCCACGCCGCCAGCCAGAGTGAGCGTAGCGGCGACGCTGCGTCCACCCGAGCGTGCCTATCTGATGCACTGGGCCTGGTCGATCGCGCACAATCTGGTGCAACCGCAGAACGTTCCGACAAAGGACGGTGTCGATATCGACTGGGATCATCCGGGTGCGGTCGCCGCCGCTCAGGCAATGGTCGCCGGGTACGGTATGCTTTTCATCGCGGCACTGCAAAGCAGACATACCGAAGGGGAAGCCATCGACATGGACATCACCTGGGACGGGACGTTGGAGGTCCGCGACCAGAACGGAAACCCGCACCAAATTGGGGCGCCGCGGAATAACAGCAACGCCGTTTTGCAGCGCGTCGCCCATAGTTTCGGCGTTATCAAGCTCGCCTCGGACGAACCGCACTGGTCGATCGACGGGCACTGAACCGCGTTCCGCGCGGCCTGCGTCGCGCCGGCCTTACCGGCGAACGCCTGACCAAAGCAACTCCGTGAGGATCCGGTTTCTGCAACTCGACGCGGCGCAGCTGCGTCCGTATCTCGGCGAGCGTCGCGTCGTTCACACTTCTCTCCGAGGTCCACTTTGATGCGGCAAGCGAGTGACCCGATGCGAAGGCTTGCCTTAACGCTTTGTCATGCATCCGCGGTGTTTGACGCACTGTCGCGGCCGGCCTAGGCTCCGCTTAACAATATCAGCGCGAGGTTTATCGTAGGCGCGAGGATTGGGCTTGGCGATCGGCGCGTCGGAGGCTGAGACCTTCTGGCTCGACTTTCTGCGCAAGCTGGCGCGGCGCGGTCTGCGCGGCGTCAAGCTCGTCGTCTCCGACGCGCATGAGGGGCTGAAAGCC
>Ga0335085_10002624_pt1 | contig 33165 bp, 29 predicted proteins | sample Lox_Sample_45_FD_206712 | JGI IMG/M metagenome (GOLD analysis project Ga0335085, IMG submission 206712) | Soil microbial communities from Loxahatchee National Wildlife Refuge, Florida, United States - Lox_Sample_4.5 | ecosystem: Environmental > Terrestrial > Soil > Wetlands | place: USA... | reverse complement strand
TTGCAGGCCACCGAGGACAGCGATATGCGGTCTTCAAATAAACAATGACCCACAAAACAACACTAACAATGAAAACTCAAACCAAATCATTCCTCTCGGCCACCACGTTGTTGGCTCTTCTTCTGGCTCTACTATCTTGGTCAGCGTCGCCTGCACGTTGTGCAGACGCATCGGCCACGGAGGAAAAATCAATTGAGATCGAAGGAAGTGCGCCGATAGACAAGGATGAGGCGGCAGCCAAAAAAGCTGCTATTGACGACGCTCTTTTACATGCAACACGCCAAGTGGTTCCCGAAGTTTCGGACATCTCACAGGCGAGATCGTATGTCAAAGTCTACCGTGTGGAGGAAGACTCTGTCGATAATGGACGTTACACCGTCAAGCTACTCGTGACCGTCCTATCAAATCCAAACGTTGATGATACCCGTAAGTTACTACGTTGGTCAGGGAACCCGCGCATAATGGTTGTCATTCCGGAAACCTTTTTGGGGCGTCCTCATGTGCCCGATCCGGCAGGCGAAACTGAATTGGTTAGCCGCTTGCGGGAGGCAAAATTGCGCGTGATCGAATCCTCAGAGGTCGCAAGGATTCGCTATGATGAGGACATGGGACGGATCGTCAAAGAAAGTGACATCAAGGCGATGAAGGATTTTGGAGCAAAATATCAGTGCGACATCCTCATCGCAGGTGAAGCATTTGCTGAAGGGCCAAATCCCGCGCCGGGCGGATTCGTTTCGGCGAGGGCGCGAATCGAGGCGAAGGCGTTTATCGCTGACACAGGCGAGATTATTGCGAGTGGCGATGGTGAGGCTGGAGGCGCAGACATCAGCCCCGCCGTTGCCGGCAAAACCGCTTTGAGGAACGCAGCCACAGTGCTTGCACGTTCATTTGTGCCACAAATCAGAGACGCAATCGTAGGCGGCAACCGGACAATCACACTCAAAATAACGAGCCTTTACAGTGCGTCACAACTAGATGCCCTTGAAGCGGCGCTCAAGAAAGCAGCTAATGTTCAAAGCGTTCAGCGGCGCAATTTCGACGCCGCAGCTGGCACTGCCACTCTCGACGTGGAAACGATACTTATGACCGCCCAGCTTTCCAAGGAATTGCTCGATATCCGCGAGCCTTTGCTATCAGTAAAGACTTCGACAGGCCAGGAGATGGAGATTGAAGTCCTTAGAAGGTAGCAGAAATAACAAAAACATTGAACACCAACAACCCAAAAATATGAATGCCAAATTATTCGTTCCCTGTCTCGTCGCTGGAGTATTGTTATTCGTCACTGGATGTCAGACGCAACAAGGAACTGCCTTGAAAAATGCACAGGACGCTTATGTCCGACTTAATTATGACAGGGCTGTGTCATATGCAGCAACGTCCCTGCGGCTAAAGCCCGATTACCGCCCTGCGCAGGAATTTCTGGTCGAGGTATTTCCGAAAGCAGTCGAAAACCATCTTGATTTGATTAAGCGTGCAAATGACGGTGGCGGTGAGTTCAAATGGGACACTGTGGTATCGGAGTATGTAAATATGATCAAGATCGAGGATGAGGTCAAATCGCTTCCTACTATAACCGATAAAAAAACCAAGCAAGTGATTCACTTCGACGTTCGGGAATACAGTTCTCAATTGGCTCAAGCCAAAATCAATGCCGCCGAGGCTCACTATCAGGCCGGGGTTCGGTTGTTCGGTCGGGAGGGAATCGTGAACCGTAACAAGGCCGCACAAGAATTCAACGCAGCAAACAGCTTTGTTGCAAACTACAAAGACAGCGGCAATTTGGCTGCCGAGGGCTATTACCAGGAAGGGCTTCTCCTTTCCAAGAACCCGGAACGCGCAGTTCAGAAACAAGCGGCCAAGGCTTTTAAGGCAGCTCAGGAATTTATGCCAGGCTACAAAGACGCAGCTTCCCTCTATGCGGCTGCACAGAAAAATGGAATCACACGAATTGCAATTATTCCATTTCAGGACAAGAGCGGCACGGCCACGAGGTTCGGAGACGTCGCCGATATGATTGCAGACCAGATTCAGGGTGAAGTTATGAATGATCCGAGCGCTACCGAGTTTTTGGAAATAATGGCCCGTAGTCAATTGTCACAAGTACTTTCCGAGCAAAGTTTGGCGATGCAAGGAATTACAGACGCAGACTCGGCGGCTAAAGCCGGCAAGCTGTTAGGAGTTTATGAAATTCTGGTCGGTGAACTGACTCAGGTAGGAGTCACGCCGGAAAGAATCACTGACAGCAACATTCCCAACCACAGCCAAGTTGCCGTTGGCACCGAAAAATACATAGACAGTGACGGCAAGGTTCGACAACGGCCCATTTGGGCACAAGTATCGGCCATGCTGACTGTTCATACTGGAACTGCGAGCGCGTCGATTTCCGGTTCATGCATGTTGATTGACGTGCAAACTGCCACAATAAGACATACATATCCATTCACAGGAAAATACTCGTTCAAATGCGTGTGGGGAACCTATTCCGGAGATGAACGCGCTCTCAGCCAGGAATCCAGAGAAATGGCAAGCAGACGCGAAGAAACGGCACCTGCCGAGACAGAGATGATTAACTCAGCTATCAACAATTTAGTTGCTTCTGTGTCATCCAGTTTGAAACAGGATGTGCGCTGAGATAATTACCACGGAAAACCGTGCATTCTCGGTTTGTGGTGTCCGGTGGAGTCGCCGCTGGAGTACCTTGCGGCAGGTTACTCATTTGAGGATCGGACGGCCGTGCGAATCGTGGCTTAAAGAGCTTTTTAATTCATAAAACCCATTTCACGCCTTCACCGTTTTCAAAATCCAGTCATAACCTTTGGCCTCGAGTTCGAGGGCGAGTTCCTTGCCGCCGGTGCGAACAATCTTGCCGTCCACGAGAACATGAACGAAATCCGGCACAATGTAATTCAACAACCGCTGATAATGGGTGATGACCAGTTGCGCATTGTCGGCGCGCTTTAATTTATTGACGCCCTCCGAGACAATTTTCAACGCGTCAATGTCCAGGCCGGAATCCGTTTCATCGAGGATGGCGAGTTTGGGTTCCAACACGGCCATCTGGAAAATCTCGTTGCGTTTCTTTTCACCGCCGGAAAAACCCTCGTTGACGGCGCGCTTGAGCAAATCGTCGCTCAATTCGAGCAGCTTCACCTTGTCCTTCACAAACGTTAAAAACTCCATCGCGTCCAATTCCGGCTCGCCCTTGGACTTGCGGATTTCGTTGAGCGCGGCCTTGAGAAAATAGGTGCTGTTCACGCCGGGAATTTCGACCGGATACTGGAACGCGAGGAACAATCCAGCGCGCGCGCGTTCCTCCGGGTCCAGGTCAAGCAGGTCGTGGCCATTGTAAAGAACCGAGCCGCCGGTCACGTCGTAACCGTCACGCCCGGCCAGCACGGCCGCCAGCGTGCTCTTGCCGCTGCCGTTCGGACCCATGACCGCGTGGACTTCCCCAGCGGAAACCGTCAGGTTGACGCCTTTCAGGATTTGTTTGCCCTCGACACCTGCCGAGAGATTTTTGATTTCAAGAATTGGTTGTTTGCTCATTTTCTAAAATTTATTTTAGCCACGGATTGAACACGGAAGAAACACGGATTCAAAATACCATTCTTTTGAATTCAACTTTTGTCCGGCCAAAGTTGATCAACAGACCAACTTTAATACCAGTGGCTTTCAGTTCATTCAACAACTGGGGTTCATCTTCGGCATTGTAATTCTTTGCCGTCTTTAACTCGACGATCACAATTTCATTCACAAACAGGTCGGCGCGAAATTCACCGACGATGACACTTCGATATTTGACTTTGATCGGACTCTCAATTTCCACTTTCAGTCCCAAGTGTTGCAATTCCACCTGCATCGCTTTTTGATAAACGCTTTCAAGAAAGCCGTATCCAAGTTCGCCATAGACTTGAAAAGCGGCTCCAATAATTTTCTCCGTGACATCCGCGTGCAGGAGTTTTGCTTCCATGTCCGTGTTTAATCTGTGTTCAATCCGTGGCTAAATTTAGCCGACACTGCCTTCCAAGCTTACGCCCAAAAGCTTCTGCGCTTCAACGGCGAATTCCATCGGCAGTTCCTTGAAGACTTCCTTGCAGAAGCCGTTGACAATCATGTTCACGGCGTCCTGCGTGGAAAGCCCGCGCTGGTTGCAGTAAAAAATCTGGTCTTCGCCGATCTTTGAGGTCGAGGCTTCATGCTCCACGCTCGCCGTGGTGTTCTTCACCTCGATGTACGGGAATGTATGCGCGCCGCACTTCGATCCGATCAGCATGGAATCGCATTGGGAAAAATTGCGGGCATGCGCGGCGCTCTTCTGGATTTTCACCAGGCCACGGTAGCTGTTCTGGCCTTTGCCGGCGGAAATGCCCTTGGACACAATCGTGCTGCGCGTGTTCTTGCCGATGTGCGTCATTTTCGTGCCGGTGTCGGCCTGCTGATAATTGTTCACCACGGCGACGGAATAGAATTCACCGACCGAGTTGTCGCCGAGCAAAATGCAGCTTGGATATTTCCAGGTGATGGCCGAGCCGGTCTCGACCTGCGTCCATGAAATCCTCGAGTTTTTGCCTTTGCAGAGGCCGCGTTTGGTCACGAAATTGTAAATGCCGCCTTTGCCCTGCTCATCGCCCGGATACCAGTTCTGGACCGTTGAGTATTTTATCTGGGCGTTGTCGAGCGCGATCAATTCGACCACCGCGGCGTGCAACTGGTGTTCATCGCGCATGGGCGCGGTGCAGCCTTCCAGATAGCTCACCGAAGCGCCTTCTTCGGCCACGATGAGTGTGCGTTCAAACTGTCCGGTATTGGCGGCGTTGATGCGGAAATAGGTGGAGAGTTCCATCGGACAACGCACGCCTTTGGGAATGAAGCAGAACGAGCCGTCGCTGAACACCGCCGAGTTCAGGGCGGCGAAAAAGTTGTCCGTGTATGGCACCACCATGCCCAGATATTTCCTGACCAGATCGGGATGTTCGAGCACGGCTTCGCTGAATGAGCAAAAGATGATTCCCTTCTCGGCCAGTTGTTTCTTGAAGGTGGTGCCGACAGAGACGCTGTCAAACACCGCGTCCACCGCCACCCCAGCCAGCCGTTCGCGTTCCTTGAGCGGAATGCCGAGTTTCTCGTAGGTTTCCAGCAGCTTGGGATCCACTTCGTCCAAGCTCTTGGGTCCGTCCCCCTTCTTCCTGGGAGCGGAATAATAGACGGCGTTCTGGTAATCAATAGCCGGGTAATGAACGTGCGGCCAGGTCGGCTCCTTCATCGTCAGCCAATGACGGTAGGCCTTGAGGCGCCATTCCAGCATGAACTCGGGTTCCTGCTTCTTGGCGGAAATCAAACGAATGATGTCTTCATTCAGGCCGGGCGGCGCGGAGTCGGCTTCAACGTCCGTGACAAAGCCGTATTTGTATTCCTGTTTGACCAGGCTCTCAATCGTCTCGGTGGCGGTGCTCATATCAAAAAATCATTTCTTCCGTTTGGCGGCGCACTCGGCGCACAGGCCGTGGACGGCAATTTCGTAGTGGTCAACCTTGAAGCCGCGTGGCCGCGGCACGACGGCGGCGTCCGCGGCCAAGGCCACGTCAAACACCGTGCCGCACTCATCGCAAAAATAATGGCAGTGCTCCTCCATGTTCGGACAATAACGCGTCGCACCGCGCTCGAGCTGGACCAGCCGCACCAGGCCGCACTTGACCAGCGCATCGAGGCAATTATAGACGGTGGCATGGGAAATTTCCGGCATTTGTTTTTTGGCGCGGATAAAAACTTCCTCGGCGGTCGGATGGTCGCGCTTTTGCAGCAGCACGTCATAGACCTGCCGGCGCTGCGGCGTGAAGCGGAAGCCGCCCGTCGTCAGGCGCTCGCTAAATTCGCCGTTTGCTTTTTTCTCGACCGCGTTCATGTCAATGGCACGATAAACAGGAATCCGGCACGGGTCAAGATTTAGAATAATTCTAAATGTGACGATTGCCGCCGGGCTACTTTTGAAAGACGCTAACGCGGGCGGGCGGGAGGTTCAGCCAGACGATTTTGGAGGCGAGCAGTTGAAAAGACGATGAGCCGCGCGAGCGGGACTTGCCGATCTGGTAGCTGTACTGCACCCAGGTTCCCTGCGGTTCCAGCACGGCACGGATTTTCCGCGCCAAATCCTCGGCCTGTTCCACGGAAAAATTCAGCAGCGGCAGGCTGGAAATCACCGCGCCAACGCTGTCAATCGGCTCTTTGCGGCGGCGGAGCAAGTCATCCAATTGCCAGGCATCGCCGGTGATGATGCGGGCGCGGGGAAAGCGTTCGCGCAGCAGATGGGCCAGTTTGGGGTTTCTTTCGATGGCCACCAGCCGGTCCTCGCGCAAACCGTGTTCCAGCAGGGCCTGGGTAACGGCACCCGTGCCGGGACCGAGTTCGAGCACGTAGCTTTCCGAATCAGACGGCAGCCAGCGTGCCATGGCGGCCGCGAGTTTCCGGGAACTGGGCACGAGGGAACCCGTACGCTGCGGGTTGGCAAGCCATTCCTGCAGAAACAAGGTCGTGTCGGTCAATGTTGCCAGCAATCGCTTGGCCATGATATGCGCAATTGGTTTGTCCCACTCCGGCTTCGGCAAACAAGCTAATTCACGCCGGCCCTTGTCGCCAATAAAAAAATTTGCCGGCGAGCCGGTGTTTTCCCGGACTTACTTTTTGGGTAATTCCGCCGCCTTGGAATTGTCGTCCAAACTTTTTCGCGCCTCATCGCGCCGCGCCGACCAATCGGCCCAGCTTCGTTCCCAATCTGGTCCAGCCAGGTTCGTGCGTGCCGCCGGCCAGAGGACGTCGAGTTCCTGCAATTCGTGCTTTGCCGCCGACGGTTCATGCCATTGGAGATAGGATTCGAGCAGGTTCAAATGATTTTCGGGATACATCGGCGCCAGTTTCTCGGCCTGTTTAAGCCAATCAAGGGCTTTGCGGCGACTGCCGATGCTCATGGGCCAGCCCGGTGCGTCGCGGTACAGCAGGCCAAGACTGCGTTCCGGCCCGCCATAATCAAAATGGCTGTCAAGCCGGGACGCCGTTTTAAGCTCGTGCTCCATTTCCTTGACAATTTTCAAAGCGCCGAGCGTTTCCGTGCGCGCCAGTTGGCCAAGATTCTGGCCCAGATAATAATGCGCTGGCGCTGAGTTCGGGTCGCGCGCGAGGGCTTGCTGGCAGGCGGCAATGCCCTGGCGGGCAATCGCGGCATGTGCGGTGTCGTTGGTGGCAAAGTCGGCGAAATCGAAACACGCGCCGGCAAATTTCCACGCGACGCTGACATCATTTGTGTTGGATTCAAATTCCCTTTCAGTCCGATGGAATTTCGCCTCGGCTTGGGCCGCAAAAACATTGGTGTTCTCTTCACCTGATGCGGCCAAGCCGGCAACCAGCCAGAGGGCGAGAAACAGCGCGAATCTCACCGTCAGGCCGGGCTTGGAATTAAAAGTTGCCATCGCGTCAGGCTGTTTTATACTTGGAACAAGTGAGATTAAATTGGAAATTACTGCGGCTGGCAATGCTGGCGTCGTGCGCCCTGTCTCTGACCGGGTGCGGCGGCGTCAATGTCGGCGGCTCCGTTTCGCCCGCGACCTTCTTTCTGCCGGGCGTAATGAATACGCCCGCCCCGAGAACCGGCGCGCCGATGATTGCCTCCAAACCATCCCAACAACTCGCTCAAGCCCGCTAATTCTATGCGATTCCCTTTCGCTTTGTCGGCAAAAATCGCCGGCCACATCATCAAGCATAAGCTGCGCCGGACCCCGAAATTTGCCATGGTCCTGCAGCTTGAACCGCTGCACACGTGCAATCTCACCTGCACCGGCTGTGGACGTATCCGCGAGTATTCTACCAGCCTCAAGGATATGGTGCCGCTGGAGAAATGTCTTGCGGCAGCGATGGAATGTGAAGCGCCCATGGTCAGCATCTGCGGCGGCGAACCGTTGATCTATCCCAAAATTGAAGAACTCATCGCCGGCCTGCTGCAACAAGGCCGCGTCCTTTACGTCTGCACGAACGGCGTGTTCATGCGCAAAAAGATGAGGGATTACCTCGCCGCGATTTATTCGCCGGAGGTCGAGCCGAAAATTAAAAAGCTGCTCGACCAAAAATTGATTTCCGAAAAAGACGCCCAAACCATCCGCAAATCCGACGCAGCCGCGCGCAACAAGACCGTCATCCGCCCGACAAAGTGGATGTATTGGAACGTCCACGTGGACGGCCTCGAGTTCACGCACGACCTCATCGTCGAGCGCGAGGGTGTGTTCAAGGAATGCATCGAGGCCATCAAGATGGCGAAAATCCTCGGCTACCAGGTCGCGACGAATACGACCGTCTATAAGGAAGCCGACATGCGGGAAATCGAGGACATGTTCAAGTTCCTCAGTTCGCTGGATGTGGACGGCCACACGATTTCGCCCGGTTACGATTACGACGCGGCCAAGAAGGACATGGCCAGGCGCCTTGGCAAGGACCCGAAGGATTTCTTCCTGACGCGCGACATGACGCGGAAAAAATTTGCCAACATCCTCGACTGGGGCAAGGCGTTCACGATTTTCGGCACACCGGTGTATCAGGAATTTTTGGCCGGCAAACGCGAACTCACCTGCACCGCGTGGGCGATTCCCACCTACAACATCAAGGGCTGGAAGGCGCCCTGCTACTTGATGACCGACGGCCATTACGGCGGCTACCAGGAAATGTTGCGCGAGGTGCAATGGGAAAAATACGGCGTCGTGAACGGCGTCGCGCGCGACCCGCGCTGTGAGCATTGCATGGTGCATTGCGGTTACGACCCCAGCGGCGCGCTCGGCACGAACTATCAGCGCGGCGACAACTGGAAAAATTTCAGCTACAATTTCGGCGCCAAACCGAAACCGTTTCCGTTTTCGCCCGAATTGGAAAAGCGCGTCTATAACGGCGTTTCCATCGGCAAAGGCCATCTGGCCGAGGCGAAGGCGGCCATCAATCCGGCGGCTGGCGCGAAGGGCGCGTTTTCGCGCAACGGCGGTGAGCATGAAGCCCACGTCGGGACTCATTGCGGCACGAATGAGACGGCAAAATGATCAAACTGCCGACAGGTTTTGGAGTGCGCCAGCCCTCTGGCGCTTTTTGTTCGATTGACTGGAGTTTGTCCAAAAGCGGCGGAGGGCTGCCGCAGTCCAAGACGCAAAGCGCGCTGTGGAGGCCGATGATTCCAGTGGCTTTTGGGAAATGGCGTGCCACTGAAGTTTTATGAGCAGGACGCTTTACCTTTCCCCGCCGAGCTTTGACGGCTTTGACGGCGGCGCCGGTTCGCGCTACCAGGCGCGCCGCGAGGTCACCAGCTTCTGGTATCCCACGTGGCTCGCGCAACCGGCGGCGCTCACGCCCCACTCCCGGCTGCTCGATTGCCCCCCGCATGACATTGATTTGCAGAAATGCCTCGCCATCGCCAAGGATTTTGACCACGTCATCATCAATACCTCGACGCCGTCGCTGAAGAATGACTGCAAGGTGGCCGAGGTCATCAAGGCGCAAAAGCCCGGCACCAAAATCGGCTTCGTCGGCGCGCACACGATGGTGTTGCCCACCGAGACGCTCAAGGCGTCGCCGGCGATTGACTGGGTGGGCCGCAAGGAATTTGATTTTACCTGCAAGGAAGTGGCCGAGGGCCGCGACCTTTCAACCGTTGCCGGGCTTTCCTACCGGGACCAGGACGGCAAAATCAAACACAACCCGGAGCGCGAGATGATCCAGGACATGGACACGCTCCCGTGGGTGGCGGACGTTTACAAGCGCGACCTGAAAATTGAGAACTATTTCATCGGTTACCTGCTGCATCCCTACGTCAGCATGTACACCGGCCGCGGTTGCCCGGCGCAATGCACCTTCTGCCTCTGGCCGCAGACCATTGGCGGGCACAAATATCGCGTCCGCTCGCCGCAAAACGTCGCCGACGAAATGGCGTACATGAAGAAACTGTTCCCGCAGGTGAAGGAATTTTTCTTCGACGACGACACCTTTACCGCCAACCTGCCACGCGCCCGTGAAATTGCCAAAAAGCTCGGCCCGCTCGGCGTCCATTGGTCCTGCAACAGCCGCGCGAACTTGGATTACGAAACCATCAAGAGCTTCAGGGACAACGGCCTGCGCCTGTTCCTGGTCGGTTACGAAAGCGGTAACGACGACATTCTCACTCGCATCAAAAAAGGCGTGACCATGGACGAAATGCGCCGCTTCACCAAAGCCTGTCATCAGGCCGGCGTGGTGATTCATGGCACGTTCATTCTCGGCCTGCCGGTGGAGACCAGGCAATCCATCGAGAACACTATTCGTTTCGCGCAGGAGCTGGACGTGTTCAGCCTGCAAGTCTCACTGGCCGCGCCGTATCCGGGCACCGAGCTTTACGAAATGGCCAGGCAAAACGGCTGGTTCGTGAAGAAGGACAAGACCGACCTCGTGGAAGGCGACGGCTTCCAGCAAAGCACGCTCGAGTTCCCCGGCCTGAGCAAGGAGGAAATCTTTGAAAGCGTGGAGCGGTTCTATCACCGCTACTACCTGCGCCCGAAGCCGATTCTCCGCATCATCAAAACCATGCTGGAAGACAAGGACGTGCTCGTCCGCCGCTGCCGCGAAGGCTACGAATTTTTCAAAAGTATGGCACAGCGGCGGAATGACTTGGAAGCGGCGAAAGCGGCAGCTTGATCAATTTGTATGGTAGGGACGCGCTGCCGCGCGTCTGAAATTTACCTCGGCCACTCGCTGATGCGATTCCACCAGTATTCGAGCCGCTTCACGTATTTCTTCGGATTCGGCATTCGGTCAGCTAAAGATTGGCTGCCGAGGGATTTGTCCGGCCACAGGTGCAGATGCTTCTCAATCCCGATTTCCTTGGCAATTTCGGAAACCGTGTGCAGTGCATTCACGGCGTAATCTTGCCAGCGCTCGCGCGAGGCAAAGACTTCCGTTTTCAATCGTACACCCATTTCCACCGCTTGCTCTTCGATGCGCGCAACGTTTTCAGCCCGGATGTTGATGGGTTCGTGGAAAATTGTAATCGGTTCCAGTTCCTCCACGGCTTTGAGCGTCGCGTGCAAATCGGCTTCGTCACATTCGGGATACGTCGGTGCCATGGCCACATAAACGTGCAGACCGGCTTTCTTGGCCGCGTGCAAAGTGGCAATCCGTTGCGATGGCGCAGGTGCTTTCGGCTCGTAAATCCTGGCCAAATCGTTGCGTAATGTTGGCAGGCTCATGCCGAACACCAGCCGTTTGCCAAAACTCTTGAACAAATCAAAATCGGCCCGCGCCAGCGGACTGCGAGTGAGGATGCGGACGTTGAGCGTGGATTCGTCACGGATGAGTTCGAGCGAACGGCGCACCAGAAAACGGGCGTGCTCGGCCAACTCCCGTTGCCGCGCCGGGTCGGGATGTCGGATGACCTGATAAGGATCGGTCGTGCTGCAATAGATCACCGCACGATTACCGTCGGGCTTGAGTTGCTTGCGTGGCGTGTTCTCGGCGGAGCGCAGTGAAGCGAGGAATTTCTGTTCATCCCATGGCCGGAGCAAAAGATAATCACCCCACTCGGCATCCGGATCTTTGACGCCGTATTCAGCCAGCCTCGGCCCCTGTTTGATTGTGGCTGCGCTGGGCACGTAACAAAACCGGCAGGCGTGGGAGCAGCCAACGGCCACGTTAAACGCCCAATTCGACAGGCTCTTGTAGATAAAATTATTTTCCGCAATCACCGCCGGGGACTGCCACACATCAACAAGTTCAAAATTTGTTTCGAGAGAAACAAACTCTGGCGTTGCTTCAACAGTTATTAGTTCAGTCATCTTAACACCAAGAAAATTGGCACAAACCGAAACAAAAATCCTCTTTATTGTTTTCTACTGGCTCTCAAAGTTTCGAAAACAAGCTGATTGCAGGGAAGAACAATATCATTTGCTCCGATGGCCTCGCTGCGTTTTGGACTGCCTTTTGGTCCAAGGATGGTGATTTCTCCGTCGCGTGAGAGTTCCTCAAGGGTCTCCGCGATCAAGGATTCATTGGCGATTGTCTGATTGCAGTATTTTGTCGCGAAGCTGTGGAACGAAATGCCCTCTGTATGACTGTCGCGAATGACACGAGCAAAATCGGTTTTCAATTCACCTTTGGCTGTCTTCTTTGTGAAGTCGTCAAATGCAAAACCCTCTAAATATCCCGCTTGTTTTGCATCCGGTTTGTACGACAGCATATTCAGGCCAAGATGTCCAAAATGCCGATGTCCATTCGCATTACGCCAGTACACATCAAGCATTGCTGAACGCGCACGAATGTGCGGCGCCAAATGCAGCAGCCAGTAACCTCGATGATTATCAATAGGGGCGATGTAAAATGGTGAAAAGAACTGCGCCCCTGCGACTTTTCTGAATGCCGGACCGATCATTGCTTCGATTATATATCGCCAGTCCGATCCGGATTTTTCCTTCACTTGGATGAGTGTTTCTGCCGACAGCTCCGAATCCAACCCGAGATTTGTGAGCATTTGCCGGAATTCGTCTGTGTTGCCTACGAAGTCGATTAACCAACTTACGGCGAAGTTGATGATAAATTCGGCCTTGTTATTAAATTCGGTTGAAATGGACTTCAGCATTCGCGGATGCACATCTGTATAGCCGCACTGGTCCAAGAAAAAGATCACCCTTGAACCGCCCCGTGTAAAACGAGCCTTCGTTTCAGCAACAATCTGCGTTTGGCACTGATGAAAGCTGCCATGCTTGAGAAAAATTGTTTTTCCAAGCCGGTCTTTATAAATCGAATGCTGCAATTGTGCTTGAAGGCATTCGAATGCCTCGCGCTTTTCTTCAACAAAATAATAGTGGCAATCGATTAAGAGTGGCTTGTGGCGGTTGGCGTTTATCTTTGAATCTGCGGCTGCGACGGCTTCCAGAAAAACAAAAGGGGAACCGAATTTGCTGTCGCGATATGCACCACCTCCCGCAAAGCCGTCGACCATTGTTATTTTGAATGCCTCGCGGCCATAGCTGTCAGAGCACAAAATGCAAATGTAATCCGTGACGTAATTGCGCAGGACACTGAGCTTGGCTTCGCTGTGACGTTCCAATTCTGGAAGTTTGCCAGAATTCCATTCTTTCCACTCGAACGCGTTCATAGGGCTCCTTGCTGATATAACAAGAAGAATTTGGAAAATACAATCCAACTTCGTGCCGGAACAGTTTTTTTAATCCATCGGGATGGCGCGTCGGGCGGCTTTCTTTTCGGCGTGATGGGATTTGTCAGCGAGCATCCACGCCTTGGCGCGGCGAGAGCGTTTTCGTTTCTGACGGCGGATCTTTTCTATCTCGGCGCGTCGGGCGGCCACAAAACCGGTCTTCATGGCTTCAATTTTGTCGAGCAGCAGACGCCGGGCGATGAAACGGTTGAGTCCCTGCTGGCGCGTGGCCTGGCATTTGACGTGCAAACCGGTGGGACGATGGAGCAGCATCACGCATGTTGAAGTCTTATTGACATTCTGGCCGCCGTGGCCGCCGGAACGGACGAAACTTTCTTCAATGTCAGTTTCACACACGCCCAGCGCAGCCATGCGGCGCGCAAGTTGGGCTTCCTTTTCCAGGCTGACAGGGAATGCGCTCATGGCTTCAGTTTAGCGGTGAGAGTGGCTCCAAGCAATGCCATGACAAATTTTCCGAGCTTAGGTGCTTGGGATTCGCGCGGACCGGCCACGTTCAAGATCCGCACTTTGTTTCGTTCAAGGAACTTTGAGAGCGCAACCGCACCTTTTGCTGCGCCTTCCGACTCATCAATGACAATCACCGGCCGGCCATGTTGTCCGGCGCAGACTTTGGTGAAGGCCGTGCCGCCGGACAATTCCCTTTCCCGTGCCACAATCAATGTGGCGTCCGAATCCAGCACGTTTTTTTCAGTTCGCTCTTCGTATTCTGTTGAATCCGTTTCGCGCAACCGGTAAATGGGCGGAATGATACCGTCTTCGGCGAGGCGTCCGTATGGACACCAGCCACCGTGCTTGAAGCCGTGTTGGATGGCAAAATCCAGTGCCGCCCGGTCCACGCCGGTTTGCCCGCCGGAAACAATTTTCAACCGACGTTGTCTTTTCATCACGCCTGCCGGACGAAAAAGTAAGGTTGGCCGCGCCAGCGATGTTCAAGTCCGGGACGCAACCACGCATAACTGGAAAAGTTGCGGATTTGGAAGTAATACTGCAACGGAAACGGCGTGTCCGTGTAGTCCCCGGCGATGACTGCGTGATAATTTCCACCGGTCTGTTCCATTTCGACCGACTGCCATGTTTCAGCCTGATTGATGTGCCGGTAACAGAGATTCAGGCTGGCAATCTTAACTGAACCACCAGCTTTGGACACAGTGGCAAATACAGAGAACGGTTTGCCGCGCTGGAATGAAGGCGGCGGAGTGTGGAATCCTTCAAGCGGCGGAAGCTCATCTTGGTGTGATTTGAAAACAGCCCGAATGGCTTGCTCGATTACTTTCGAATCTATCTTTTGTGTGGCGGCATCAGCGGTTAACGGTTGTTTTAGAAGTTTTTCCAAGTCGGCGGTGTCCTGGTCAATGGCTGGCAGCCGATCCAACCATTGGCCGCGTTGGTAGAAATCCGGACCGTACGTGACGTCTGGCAGGTAAGGTGTTTTCGCGTGCTCCGCGAGTTCAGCCCACGCACTCCGCGCGGTGCGATTCAATTTGATGGCCGCTTCCAGCGCCGGGCGATGACCGCTGCGCTGGTAAAGCGCATAAAGCACACCAACCCGGAATCGCGCCGCGAAAAATCGCCCCAATCCGGCCTGAATCGGAATGTCAATTGCCAGTCGGCGGAATTCAACGTCCCGCGTGTTAAGCACTTTTGATTTTGCCACACGTAATTGTGTCAAGGCCTCCTCCGCCGCTTCATCCAGCTTTGCCGCGACCCAGCCGGGCGAGTATTTGCCGCTGGGTTTTCCGGCAATCAGTTCGCCGGCAAATTCCTCTATGCTCGAAAAGAATTCGGGGTCCAGCGGACTGACGGTGCCGAGGCGGCGCGGACTGGGAGTATCGCTGTACGGTTGTGGATTCGTTTCGGCCACGGTAGCGACGTTTGTGTACATCTCCGGCCAGTAAAGATTGTTGGCGGCCGACGGACAATGCGCCACCGTCACCAGCGGCAAAATCCGGCTGGCCGACGCCAGAGATGCTTCCAAGGATTCGGCACCTTTACCGAATTGCTGGCGCAACTCCCGCCGCCACCCATCCGGGTCGCCTTCGGGATTATAAATGTTCCGGCCCCAAACGCGGTAGGTGTAGGAAAATTTCTCGAAATCGAGCGCTGGCCGCAGCGAAGCATCGGCATAAGCATTGCGTCCGTCGGGAAGCCCGGAGCCCTTTCGGCCTTTGAACGCGAGTGGTTCAAATAATTCCATGCCCTGGCTGCCGCAAAAGCTTGAAACCCGGCCATAATCCGCAGCCATTTTGGGATCGCCCCACAACAGCATCCGTTGCGTGCCCGGCCAGAGGCGGTGCAACACACTGTACCGGCGGTCTTCGGTCAGCAAATCGCCGTAGCCATAGCGCATAAAGGAACGCGAACCAGCGCTCAGGGTGAACAATCCCGATTTCGGAGCATCCTTTGGTGGCATTTCCAGCGCGCGGATGGCACCTTGCATGTACGGCAAGCCCATGTGCTCGGCCCAGAATTTCGGTGAAACCGTTACCGGCAGGCCGGTGCCCAATGCCGCGTCAATCATCTGCTGGTTTACGCCCTTGGCGTGCAGGTCAATTTCGACGCGCCGCCCGCATTGCGCCGCGCCGTCAAAGATTTTTCGCCAAAGCCCGTATTCGCCTTCCGGCACGCCGCTTTCGCCGTGCGTGCGAATGGTTACACCACGGATGGATGGACAGGCTTGAAGCAACGTTCGCAAGGCGTCACGGCAATAGGGCGCCTGCGTTTCCGGCGTAAGGCCTTCAATACGGTAATTCGCGTGCGGACTATTGGTCCATTTGTAGGCGTGAGTCCAGAGACCCAGTTGGAAATGCAATCCGCGACGTTCGGTTTCGTCGCTGATGAACTGAAGCATTTTCAGATTGTTGTCACGCTCGCTGTCGGGCAACGGCACGGCGCGCACGTTGTAACCCGGAACCGAAAGCAAAAACGGATACGCGAAGTGAAAGTAACAATCAGTGATGCCAGTCGTGAAATCGTAGCCGAGTCCGAACGCCAGGTTGAAGCGGTTAAACCGGTGAGTTGCCAGCGTCGTCAGGTACGATTGCCAGAAGGCGCGGCCGTTGTACCAAGGTTTGTCTTCGACGTTGCTGGCGAAGGCGCGCATGACGCTGCGAATGGTGTTGGCCGGACGTTCGGCGACCGGTTTTACCGCCTTTAGTTCGGCCAGCGGATCACTGGCGAAACGTACCCGGTCCGCCAATTCGAGCAGCGCATACACCGCTCCACGCGCATCGGAACCGGCCGCCACTATGACTGTGCGTTTGTCAATCTTCCCGCGAGCAAGCGCAAGACATTCCGGTCCTTCGGCCAGCGGGGTTTCGGATGCTTCAAGCGCTTGTCGGGCGAGATTCGACTTGGTGCCAGCAACAAAAATACATTCCTGCGATGATGGGACCTGTTCTAGTTTTTCACGCACCTGTGCATTCACGCCGCGTGCAATCAGAGCGTCCTGCAACTGTTGAGTCGCCCATTGCACGGGTATTTGCTTTATGAGCGGATCTGAATCATCCAAGACGATGGAGATGCTGGCGCTTTCCACGCCCGCGTGGACGCGGAATGGAAGCAGACCGGCACCGGCCACCACGGCAGTGGCAATTCCGGTTTTCTTGATGAACTGGCGGCGCGTCTGGCCGTGGGCGGGAGCGGATGGCTCGGGGGACATGGCCCTTAAATTCAAGGCTTTTTCTGCGTGGCTGACGAGAAAATTTTGTGAGAAACGGAATTGGTGTGCGGCATGGAGAATTCATTAAGCAAACCTATTTCCTGTGCACTAATTTCAAAATCATTTGCAAAGACCCGCGATTGAGAAGCTGGCGAACCCTGTTATACTCACTATTAAATTCTCCAAAAATGTTTAGGCGCGCAAACGATGCAGTTTCGTGTTCTTAAGGACAAAATCCACACCCACAAACAGCCGGCAAACCATGAAAATTCAGCTTAAAAACGTTCTGGTATTCACCTCTCTGATCGGATTGACAACCTCTGCCTTCGGACAGTTGCAATGGAGTTCGTATGACACCAGCGGCAATCTGGTTACCGCCAACGTGGTTTCCGGCGGCGACGCGACCTACGGCGGCAGCGTGAATTTTACCGTTCCAGCCGGAACGGAACTGATTTTCACGACGGAAAACTTTGTGCCGTTGAGCCTGACCAATGCCAGCGCCGCGCAAAAAATCAACTTCTCCATGACTGCCAACGGCGGTCTATATCCCGCGGGGACGGGACGAATTTTGGGCATGGGTCTGCTGAACGATCCGGGCACCCCGTCTTCCGCATTGGATGACCAGGGATACTGGACCGACTTCAACACCGGCAATCCTAGTTTTGAATTATTCTATCGTCTGAACACGGTAGCGACGTTTTTCCAGTACGACAGCGCGCACAAACTGGGTTCGGGCAATACGAAAGTTGGTTATCCAACCAACAATATCACCTACGGAATGCAGTTTCAGTTGAACATGAATTCCAGCGCCACCTCCATCAGCATCGGCACCAGCGGCAGTGTCTATGCCAATACAGGCGCGGGCATGACCAACGGCAACGGCGGTGTGAATGAACTGGCCTATTCATCAGCCGTGGCCCTCACAACTTTGCCGACGACGAACTTCAATGAATTTGCCTTTATGTTCTACAATACCGCCACGACTAATGTCACCGTCACGCTGAGTGGCATCACTCTGGTGCCCGCCAATCCGGTCATCACTTCCCAACCGGTCAATACCGGCGGCAGTCCCGGTGATAATTACTCATTTTCCGTGGCGGTGAATCCGACAGCCGGCACGCCATTGTCGTACCAGTGGTATCAAGCCACCGCGTCGGCAACCAATGCGTTGACCGATGGCGCGACCGGCAACGGCTCGACCGTGTCCGGCTCAACCAATGCAACCTTGACCATCAACAACGGGCAGGTCGCCGACAGCGCCAGCTATTTTGCGGTCATTACCAATGCCTACGGTGCCGAGACCAGTTCTGTGGCGACGCTGTTCATTTCCGCAACCCCCACGGTGCCGGTGATCAATTTTGTTTCACCGTCGAGCGCGACCGTGGTTGCTGGCAACGGCACCAATATTTTAGCAAACACCTACGCCGCGCCGACGCCAACGGTTTACTGGTATGACAACAGCAACAATCTCATTCAAGCGAGTGTCAGTACTGTATTGTCGTTGAACAACTTGCAGTCGAGCAACGCTGGAACCTATACAGTTGTTTCCAGCAACAGCGCCGGCTCTGTTTCATCGAATTTCATCATTAACGTGGTCGTGACTCCGAGTATTTCCCAACAGCCAACGAACCTGCTTTTGAATGTCGGCGATCCCGCGAATTTCTCCGTGACGGCCAGCGGTGTGCCTGCTCCAACCTATCAATGGTATAAAAACGGCAATCCGATTTCCGGCGCGACGGACACAAATTATTCCATTGCCAGCGTCGCTTTAAGTGACATCGGCACTTACTCGGTGGTCGTGAGCAATGCCGCTGGTTCAATGCCCAGCGCCGGCGCAAAACTGGCCATTTATTCCTCGATGACCGGAACGCCCTCATCGCCGGCGAACAATGCTTTGGGTGTTTGTGAGGATACGCTATTAAGCATCACGTTTAACCAAACTCCTTTCGTGGGCAATACCGGGAAAATCAACATTTATGATGCGTCCAACCCATCTACACCTGTGGACACTCTCGATTTGAGTGGTGGCAATCTCCAGATGCGGAGCGTGGGCGGTGTCATGTTAAACAGTTATAACATTCTCATCGGCGGCAACACGGCAACCATTTATCCACACGCCGGCGTGTTGACGACCGGCAAGACTTACTATGTGACGATTGATCCGGGTGTCATTGTTGACTCCAACGGGGCCTATTTCACCGGCGTTACCAATTCAACCACATGGCAGTTCACCACCAAGGCCTCTGGTCCGGCAAATCCGACCAATATTGTGGTGGCCGCCGATGGCAGCAAGGATTTCTGCACAGTCCAAGGCGCGATAGATTCCGTTCCCGCGGCCAACACCACGCCAACAGTGATTAACATTCGAAACGGCCTTTACACGGAAATTGACCGCGTGAACGGAAAAAATAACATCACCTTCATCGGGCAGAATCGTCATCAAACGGTCATCGCTTACGCGAACAACAATAATATCAATGGCTCCACCACCACGCGCCCGATGTTTGGCGTCAATCAGGCTAACGACATCGCCATCGAAAATCTTACGCTGACCAACAGCACACCCCATGGCGGCTCGCAAGCGGAGGCCTTGCTGGTAAATTATGCCAAACGATTCATTCTCTTGAATTGCGACCTCGACAGTTACCAGGACACGTTGCTCGTCAATCAAAGTGGAGACCAAGCTTACGTTCGGGACTGTCATATCCAAGGTGACACGGATTACATTTGGGGCAGTGGCACGCTTTACGTGACCAACTGTGAACTGATGGCCATGACCTCGCAGAGCCACCTCACCCAGCCGCGCACACCCCAATACTCGAACGGATTTGCTTTTGTGAATTGCCAGATCGTTGCCCAAAACAGCAGCATCAACAATAGCGATCTGGGACGTGACGCGGGTGCCACCGGCAGCACCGCCAATTATCCCTACGGCCAGGTTGCCTACATCAACTGCACAATGGATACCAATCTTATTATTCCAGCTGGTTGGATTTTAGGCAGCGGCACCACACAAGGTCCCGCCACCGCCAATCTGCGTTTCTGGGAGTACCAGAGCGTTGACACGAACGGCAATCTGGTACCCACCGGTTCGCGGGTTGCTTGGTCAACGGAACTAGATGCAGCGACCGCTACCAACCAGGTTCAAAATGTTACAAATTGGCTCTACGGCTGGTTACCGCAATTGGCCCCCAACATCACCAGCCAGCCGACCGATGAAACCGTTGGTGCCGGCCAGACCGCGAATTTCACAGTCGGTGCCACCGGCGTTCCGGACCCAACATATCAATGGTTCAAGGACACCACCAACCTCGTTGGACAAACTGGCGCCACGCTCACGATCAGCAGCTCCAGCGGGCTGAACATCGGTACGTATTTCGTCATCGTCTCGAACAGCGTCGGCAGCGTCACCAGCAGCAATGCCGTTTTGACGGTTAATCCCCCGACGACACCATCAACCATTGTTTCACCAACGGTGACTGGCGGGAATGTCCAATTCACCATCAACGGTCCCGCCGGGTCAGCTGGCTTTGGCTACCGCGTCTGGGCGACAACCAACCTCGCATTGACTCCAGTGACGAGCACTTGGACTCTGGTCACCAGCGGCACCTTCGATACCAATCCAGTGGTCATCACAGACCCAACCGCATCCGGGCTGCCGCAGCGGTTTTATATTATCACCGTGCCTTGAGGCTAACAGCCACGGCAGAGACAAATCTACGCAATCGCGGCGGACCAAAAGTCCGCCGCGATTTTTGGTGAAATGCATGTCTGCCTGTTCGCGGAGTGCGGCGCTCCCGATTTACAGGAGCGAAGATTGCTCATTGCCGGAGCGGGAACCAATCTGCATGTTCCCGACAACCACCGCGCCGTCCTCGACCACCAGGTTTCCAGCGTCCACGTTGCCAAATAACCGCGCGGTGGATTTTAAAACTACTGAGCCTTGGGCGCGCAAGCTCGCCGCCAGCTCGCCGGTAATTTCCGCCGAGCCAACTGGAATGGGATCTGGCCAGCGAAAATAATTTTCCGACGGAATAATTAAATGACCGGCCGTCAAACTGCCTTTGATGTCGGCGGTTGAATAAATGGTCAGGGAACCTTTGGCGACCAGTTTGCCGTGAAACTTTCCCCTGATGACTGCGTCACCGACGATGCTTTCGGTATTGAAAACATAACCTTTGAGTTCGACGGTGAAGGCGCCCTTGGTTTTGAAATTTTTAGCAAGGGCGCTGGTGATACAATAATCGTGCAGGTCCACGTATTGGCTGCACCGTTTGCACATGGTGGATTCGGCGGAGGCCGGGATGACGAGTTCCGCGCCGCATTCAAAGCAGGTGATGCGCTTTTGATTTGGCGCATGGACTGCCGCCTTCCTTGGCGGGTGCAGAATTTCCTGAACCCGCAGGTGCTGCCGGCATTTTTTACAAATGGTGGAGAAGGCCGTGTGCGGCTCTGCTTGCTGATGCCCGCAATGGGGGCAGGTCAGCAGGACTTTGTCCTGTTTCTTCGCCGGCATTCAATGGTCGGTCTGCGTGGGAGACGTTGGCGGGTCAACGGCCTGCTCTGGCCGGCTCCGGCGACTTGGACGCTTCAGCAGGACGCGCTGTCGGCGCCGTCGGCGCAACCTTGTTCGGATTCACTTCCGTCTTTCCGACGTACGTTACCCCTTCCTCAATCACCAGTTTACTGGCGCGAATGTCGCCGAACAATTCGGCTTTGGACTTGATCTCGATTTTTTCCCTGGCGTTGATGTTGCCATGGACCTTGCCGCGGACCACCACCGACTGGGCATTGATGTTACCGTTAATGACGGCGCCGTCGCCGAGCTGTAGGGTGCCATCGGTGTGAATTTCTCCGTCCAATTTTCCGTCCAGGGCCAGTTCGCCGGAAAACTTGATGTTGCCTTTGATTTCAACATCCGAGTTCAATACGTTTTTTGATGAGCCAGAATTCATATTGTCAGCCATTGTTTTTCCTTGTTTAGTTCAGGCTGGTATTAACGCATTGCCAGGGCAAGGCGTCAAAGATTTTTTGCCATTTTGCAATCCCGTGAAAAATGATTGCGCCAAATCACCTTCTTAGACTAGCAGAAATTCATTGCGCTTATTGGCGGAAAGAGCGCAAGAATTTTCAACATTGATTGGGGGACAAGTTAAAACTTTCCAGATTGAGCTATCCCTGGATTGAATCAAAGGCGAGAGAAAAGAAGCTGGAAATAAGATACTGCCGTTTTCCCGGAACAACCCGAATGGCTCCAGAGATTTGAGTTCACGTGCGAGACCCCCGAGAGTAGTGGTGGTCGGAAAGGCCTTTTGTCACTGCACGCCTTCTCAGGTCTTGAGACTTTCTGTAGCATCGGTTTATTAGAATCTGGTTGCCAAACCCAAGACGGCTTCCACGACATGCTCGACGCTGATGCCGGTCATACAACGGAAATCGATCGGGCAGTTTCGCAGGAAACACGGCGAGCAGGGCGCATCGGATTTCAGCAGGCGATGGTGCGAATCACCCGACAGGCCCGGCCCGGTCAGTTCCGGCGAGGTGCTGCCGAACAGCACGACGACCGGCGTGCCGAGCGCGGCAGCCACGTGCATCGGGCCGGAGTCGTTGGTCAACAGCACGCGGCAAAATTTCAGGAGTGACATCAGTTCGCGCGGGCTGGTTTTGCCAGCCAAATTTTGAATTTTAAGTTTTAAATTTTGAGTTTCGGAGGCGATTTGATTCGCAACTTCGAGATCGCCCTTACCGCCGAACAAAATCCAAAGGCAATTGGTTTGTTTCTGGATTTCACGCATGGCGGCAATGAAACGTTCCGCCGGCCAGCGCTTGGCTGGACCGTATTCCGCGCCGGGATTCAGGCCGAAGATGGGCTGCGTGATTTTCTCCAGTCCAAATTTTTTCTTTGCGGTTTCAACCTCATCCGGCAAGACGAAAAGTTGCGGCGGCAGCGGTTCCGGGTTCGCCCCCAACGCGGCGGTCAGATACAAATATTCGTGGATTTGATGAGCCGAATTTGGGGTCTTGGGTCTGGGGTCTTGGGTCTGGGGTCTTGGGTCTGGGGTCTTGGAAATTAGCCTTTTGATTTCTGCCACGGAGCGTTTCCGCATTTGCATGGCGTTGGCGCGCGGCGGAGCGGCTTGGGTCAGGAAATAATTCCGCCAGGGACGGGCGTAGCCAATTCGTTGTGGAATACCGGCGAGCCACGTTTCAATGGCCGAACGCGGCGAATTGGGCAGTACCAGCGCAAGGTCAAAATTGGCAGGGACGGCGTCCTGCGCCGTCCGGTCATCGCAGCGCGATGACCCTACACGACGCAATTTCCGGCCAATCGAGAAGACGCCTTCACCGGGCGCAAACGAAATCGTTTCATTCACTGCGGGATGACCAATCCACAAATCCTTCAATTTCTCCGGCGTCAACAGCGTGATATGCGCGCCGGGAAATTTTTCACGCAGCCGCATCAGCGCGGGCGTGGTCATCACTGCGTCGCCGAGCCAGTTGGTTCCGCGAACCAAAATTCGCCGCGCATCCAGCATCTGGCCTTTGGCATCCGTTGAGCTCACGGTGCGTTCGTTTGTCCTTCGACCCTCGTCTCTCGACGCTCGACCTTTTTGGGTGCAGGTTTCCAGCGGTTGTGGACCCAGAACCAGTTTGCCGGGTCGCGAAGCACGGCAGCCTCATGCCGCCGAAGCACGTCCCGCATGATATCTTCGACTGGCCGGGGATGGCCATTTTCGTGAGTAGGAATTTGTTCGCCCAGTTCCAGCCGCCATTTGGCCAGGCCGATGCGATAGCAAACCGCGGCGTAAAGTTCGCAATTGTAACGCAGGGCGAAGACCGCCGGGGACGGATTGGTGGAGCAATCATGACCGAGGAATGGCAGGCGCAGTCCATGATCGCCGCCATGTTGATCAATTTGCAGGCCGAGAATGATGGCCTGCTGGTTCATGGCGGCCCGGAGCAGTGGACCACCGGTCCGTCGCTCAAAAAACAGGCAGTCGGAATGGCTGCGCAATTCTTCCATCAAACGGTTCAGACCGGGTTGATTCAAGGCGCGATACGTGGTGGCCGCCTGATATCCGGGAACAATGTCACAAAACCGTGCGTACAATTCAAAGTTGCCAAAGTGTCCGCCGGCGTTGATGACGCGACGTGGCGGCAGGAGACGTTCGCTGCCAACGTGTTCGATGTGCGGGCGCAACTGGTCAAACGTCATCGAGATGGTTTTGACGGCGCTGGCGTAATTTTCGCCGATGCGGCGGAAGTTTTCCTTGGCCAGTGCGCGAATTTCGTCGGGCGACTTTTCAGCGCCAAAACACATCGTCAGGTTTTTCAATGCCACCCGCCGGTGCCGCGCGTCGAGCCAGTACGCCAGCGCACCGCCGCCGCGGCCGAGGCGCGCGACCCACGTCAGCGGCAGCGCCTGCAAAAACGCGACGAGCGCACTGCCAAGCCAATAAATCAGCGTGTTCATCTTCAGCGGAAGCAGATTCTACGGACGCAATCCTGAAAGTCATTCGCGCCGCTGACGATTTGGATTTCGACGCGCATGAAATAAATCGGCAGGTCACGCCGGTCAATTTTGGGGAAGCGCACCGCGTCCTTCTGCGTGGTAATGATGGTGCCGGCCTGGCGTTTTTTCCCGCGGTTGATGGCGTTGAGGACTTCCTGCTGTGTGAAGCGGTGATGATCGGCAAAACGTTTGGAATAGACCAGCTCCGCGCCGAGTTTGACGAGGCTTTGCTCGAAGCTTTCCGGCTGGGCAATGCCGCTCAACGACGCAACCTTGCGGCCTTTCAAATAATCCAGGCTGATGCGTTCGGCGGTGAAAACATCTTCGAGATACAACGGATGGTGAACGCATTCAATGACGGCGGCATCGGGATTCAATTCGGTCAGGCGCTGGCGGAGGTTGGCGGTCCGGCCATCGCTTTTGGTGATGAAAATGGTTTGGGCGCGCGCGAGGTGCGACGGCGGCTCGCGCAAAGTGCCGCGCGGCAGCAGATGTTCGTTGCCAAACGGTTGCTGGCAATCCACCAACACCACGTCATGTCGGCGCCCGCGCAAATCCCAGTATTGAAAGCCGTCATCCAGCAACAACGTATCGCAGCCGTATTTTTCAATGGCGAAACGCCCGCTTTTGACGCGGTCCTTGTCCACCAGCACGATCACATCCTTCAGGTTTGACGCAAGCATGTAAGGTTCATCGCCGGCCATTTCCGAGTCCAGCAGAAGCGATTTGCCGTCGGAGACGACGCGCGGCGGCGTCTGGTCTTCGCGGAGGAAAATTTTATTGAGCAGCCACACGTGGAACGGCGGCGGTTTGGAACGGTAACCGCGCGAAAGAATGGCGACGTTGCGTCCGGCATCGCGCAACTCGCGCGCAAATTTTTCCACGACCGGCGTTTTGCCCGTGCCGCCGACGGTAAGGTTGCCGACGGCGATGACCTGGACGCCAAGCGTTTTGTCGCGGAAGATGCGGACATTGTAAAGCCAGCGGCGCAATTTGACGCCGGCCTCAAATAATTTGGAACCACCGAACAAGAGTCCGCGCATTAACGCCGCCTTGGCGTCGCGGCGCTCGCCGGAAATGACCTCGAGAGCGAAGGTTTCGAGGTTTTCCATCCAGTCCCGGAATTGTTCGCGCATGGGGCTTCAATGTGCCAAGCCAATGGCGCGGCGGCAAGATGAAGGCGAAGGATGCCGCCCATGACATTAACACGCCACGTTTGCATTCCGACGTTTCTGGCGAATTCAGCCCTCCAAAACGGCCGTGGCCGCCGCGTAATTTTGGGTGTGGCTCAAGCTGATGAGCAATCGTTTCGCGCCGCGCGAAGTGAATAATTCTTTTCCCTTGCCATGAAGAATCACAAACGGCTCGCCGGATTCCTTGCGGCGGATTTCCATGTCCTGCCAGCCAAGCGCCGCGCCGATGCCGGTGCCGAACGCCTTCGAGATGGCTTCCTTGGCCGCGAATCGCGCTGCCAGAAATGGGGCGGGATTTTTATGCGACCGGCAATACGCGATTTCGTCCGGTAACAAAATCCGGTTCACGAACCGGTCACCGAATTTTTCATAGGACGACGCGATGCGCGCGACCTCGATGATGTCAATGCCCGTGCCCAGAATCATTTGTGATTTACGATTTACGATTTACGATTTGCGCGCAAGGAAACTCGGCTGGACAGGAGCATGGATAGTCAACCAGATGCGAAGGCGCCGGTTCTTAACGCACCGGGTCGGAGACCGGCGCTCCGAGTGTTCACCCGCGATAATCCTTCATCAAGCGCAGCATATCCTTGACGGCGGCTTCAAGGCCAACCATCACCGCCCGGCTGACGATGCTGTGGCCGATGTTCAATTCCCCCAAATGCGGCACCTGATACAGCAACGGCAGATTGACGTAATTCAAACCGTGTCCGGCGTTCACCTTCAAGTCGAGCCCATGCGCCAGCTTCGCGCCGGAAACCAAGCGTTGCAATTCCGATAAATCGGTGGGGCGAGCGTCCTCGCGAGCCGGCTCGTCAGTAGCCTCACCCCACCGCTTGTGAAATTCCTCTGCGAACGCGCCGGTGTGCAATTCAATAAACTGGCTTCCGACTCGCGCGCTGGCCTCAATCTGCTTTTCATCCGGCGCTATGAACAAGCTGACTTCAATGCCAGCATCGTTCATTTTCTTGCGTGTCTCGGTCAGCAATTTTTCAGCAGCGACAACATCCAGTCCGCCTTCCGTCGTCACTTCCGTCCGGCGTTCGGGCACGATGCAGACGATGTCCGGTTTCAATTCCAGCGCGATCCCGATGATTCCGGGCACGTTGGCCATTTCGAGGTTCAGCCGGGTTTTGACCGTTTCGCGCAATTTCTGGATGTCGCGGTCTTGAATATGTCGGCGGTCTTCACGCAAGTGCGCGGTGATGCCATGCGCGCCGGCGGCCTCGCAAATCCGCGCGGCCTCGACGGGGTCCGGCTCGCCAAATCCGCGCCCGCGATAGCGCGCTTCGCGGAGCGTTGCGACATGGTCAATGTTGACACCGAGCTTGAGCATGAAATCAATATGCAATGGCGCGTGCGTCGCGCAAAATGTTTTCCTGTGCCAAAAGCACCGCGGCTTGGCAAATTTAATTACATTCTAATTGCTCCGTGGTGCCGAATCCGATTTTATTTGGCGTGCCAAGCGTCCGCCTCTTTTTCAAATACTGGCTGTTGCCGCTGGCGTGGATGGCGGTGATTTTCACAGCCTCCAGCGACACGAATTCCTATGAACACTCGTCGCGACTCATCGCGCCGCTGTTGTACTGGCTGTTTCCGCACGTTTCAGCAAACACGGTGGATTGGGTTGTTTTTGCCGTCCGCAAATGCGCGCATATCACGGAATATGCCGTGTTTGCTCTGTTGATCTGGCGCGCCATCCGCCAGCCAAAAAAAAACGATCCGCGTCCGTGGAACTGGCGTGAAGCGGGTATTGCGTTGCTGATCGTGGCGCTTTACGCGGCCACCGATGAATTTCATCAGCGCTTTGTGGCCACGCGCACGCCACGAGTCCACGACGTGGTGATTGACACACTGGGCGGCGCGGCAGCTTTATTCGCGATTTGGCTGGTTGGCCGCTGGCGAAAACGTTGGTAATCTCCCGGCGTGAAACGTCCGCTGGTCAGCGTCGTTTCGTGTTACGTCATCGGGTTGCTGCTCGCCGGGATTTTTCGACCGCCACCCGGCGTGCTGTTCGCCGGCTCATTTTTCGTCCTCATCCTCGTTCTCGTTGTCAAAAAATTCCGTCCCTGGCTGATTTGGCCGTTCATTGCGCTGGCCGGCTGGACAAATCTCGGCAGCCGCACCGCTGTCGTTTCGCCAACTGATTTACGGACCCTAATCGGCAATAACACGGCGATGGTGGCCCTGCGCGGAACATTGTCAGAAACGCCGCGCCTGCGAATTTATCAAGCCGACGAGGTGGAATCATGGCGAACGCTTGCCCGCGTAGAGGTCGCCGCGTTGCGTCGCGGAACAAACTGGGAACCGGCCTTTGGCCAAATCATTGCGACCACACCGGACGCATTGCCCGGGAGTTATTTTGCAGGACAAAAGGTGGAAATCTCCGGCGTCCTCGCGTTGCCGCCATCACCAGTGGCCGAAGGACTTTTTGATTACCGCAATCATCTCAAGCAACTCGGCATTTATTACGAACTCAAGACGCGTTCCACCAATGACTGGCAATTGGCCGCACCGGCGCCAGCCACGCCGCCGTTGGCGGACCGGTTTCTGGCCTGGGCGAAAAAGACGCTCACCCTCGGCCTCGACCCGAAGGATGAAGCCACGCAATTGCTTTTGGCCATGACGCTCGGCCAGAAAACCGTGCTTACGGATGAAGTCAGCGAACCGTTCATGCGCTCGGGCACGATGCACATTTTTGCCATCAGCGGCCTCCACATTGCGCTCATTGCCGGCATTTTGCTCGGCCTGCTGCGGGTCCTGCAACTGCCAAGGTTCGCGTGCGGCCTTATTGTGCTGCCGTTGATTTGGTTCTACACCGCCGTCACCGGCTGGCAACCGTCGGCGATCCGCTCAACGATTATGATGAGCGTCATCATTGGCGGCTGGATGTTGAAGCGGCCAAGCGATTTGGTGAATTCGCTGGCGGCGGCGGCGTTCATTATTTTGCTCTGGCAGCCGGAACAATTATTTCAGGCCAGTTTTCAACTGTCCTTTTGCGTGGTGTTGACCATCGCGCTGGTGGCGCCGCCGCTGAATAAAATCCGGGACCGCCTGCTGCAACCCGATCCCCTACTGCCGTCACAGCTCGTTCCCCGCTGGCGGCGCTGGCTGGATTCGCCGCTGCGATTTATCACAACCTGTTTCACCACTTCATTGGCGGCATGGCTGGGGTCGCTGCCATTGACGGCGTTTTATTTTCATCTGTTCAGTCCCATCACGCTGCTGGCCAACGTGGTGATTGTCCCGCTGGCCAGTCTCGCGTTGATGGCCAACATCGGCAGCCTGTTATGTGGCGCCTGGCTGCCGTGGGCAATGGAACTCTTCAATAACAGCGGTTGGTTTTTCATGTCGGCGATGATTCACACCAGTGATTTCGTCACCAAAATTCCCGGCGCATTTTTCTATGTGCCCGCCCCGGCTTGGTGGGCGGTGGCCGGTTACTTCGCGGTGCTGGTGGGTTTGGTGAGCGGCTGGCTGCTGGCGCGGCAACGGCGCTTTTGGAGCGCGGCGGCGTTTGTTTTGATCGGCGTTATTGGCTTTTGGCATTGGGGTCAATTACGCCATGAAACGAAGTTGACCGTTCTGCCGTTGAATGGCGGGCATGGTATCTTCGTGGATGCCGCGGGCCGAATGAATGACCGGCTGGTGGACTGCGGCAATGACAGCGCCGTCGAATTCACGCTTAAACCGTTTTTGCGGGGACAGGGCGTAAACCATATTCCACGACTGGTTTTGACCCACGGCGATTTGCAAAATGTTGGCGGCGCAGAACAGCTCGATGAACTTTTCGGCGTCGGTGAAATTGAGACCAGTGCCGTTCCGTTTCGTTCGCGGGTGTATCGTAAAATCGTCGCGGATTTTGAGCAGCCGCGGGCACGGCACGAGATCATCAATCGTGGTGATGCCACGGGCAAGTGGCGGGTATTACATCCCGATGCCACAAACAATTTCCCCCGCGCAGACGACAATGCGTTGGTGTTGCTTGGCGATTTTTCCGGCGCGCGGATTTTATTGTTGTCCGACCTGGGGCGTGTTGGTCAAAGCACATTGCTTTCACGCGCCAATGATTTGCGCGCGGACATTGTGATTGCCGGCCTGTCGAGTGATGGTGAACCGCTGTGCGAGGCGTTGCTTGACGCCATTCAACCCAAGGTCATTGTGGTGGCGGATTCGGAGTTTCCGGCCACCCGGCGCGCGGGCCGGGAATTAAAGGAACGTCTGGCCGGACGCAAGGTGCCAGTGATTTACACCAGAACAGCCGGGGCGGTGACGATTCTCGCAAATTCAAATGGCTGGAAATTGAAGACGATGGACGGGCAGGAATTTGCCGGCGAAAAATAAGGGCGCGGATGGCTTGTCCGCGCGTTCAGGCTGCAATTTCAATTCGCGGACAAGCTGGCTGTGCTCCGAGAACGATTCACTTTGACCGACACGTGCCGCACCTGCGGGATCGGGAATTTTTTAACTTCCACCGTAACACTTTGGGGTTTGAATTCGGCCAGAATCGTGTCGGCAATGTCGGCGGCCAGTTTCTCGATGAGTTTCCATTGACGCCATTCGCCGAATTTCAAGAGTCGCTGGCTGACGGCAAAATAATCAATGGTGTCGGCAATCCCATCGGATTTGGCTGCCTTCGAGAAATCAAAATCCATCTCCACCGACAGCAGCAAGCGCTGTGGTTTGGCGCGTTCTTCGTCCGGCACGCCGACGTGACAGAACACTTCCAGGTCAACGATGGAAATTTTGGAATTCATTTCATCGCCGCTTCGAGCAAAATCCGTGTCGGCGTATTCAGCGGCATCTTTGACGCCTCGGCCGTGGTAACCCAGCGGAATTCGCGTGCCTCCTCATTGAGTTTCACTCGCGGTTTGCCGATGCAACGGCAGGTGTAGTTCAACAAAACAAAATGCGCGTCGCGATAAAATTCCTTTGAGTGGATGCAGTCCTGTACCAGCACGAACTCAATGTCGGTTACGTCCAGTTCGGTTTCCTCCTTGATTTCGCGGCGAAGCGCGTCCACGGACGGTTCGCCCCATTTGATTTTGCCGCCGGGAATGCCCCAAAGATTCGACCATTTGTGCGTGCGAATCATCAACACTTCGCCGGCATCGTTGAAAATCAGCGCGCCGACCGTGGCTTCCGGCGGATGGGCTTCCTCAAAATTGTTCGCGATTGGTTTCAGATGCAACCTGTTTTGCTCGAGCACGCGGCGCAACTCGCCGAGGTGTTCCACAATCAAACCCGGCTGCATTTCGCGTAATTGTTCGAGCGTATTGTAGCCGGTCAGGACGGCGCAGGAATGAATGCCGCCGTGGCGGGCGGTTTCCATGTCATGCTGCATGTCGCCGATGAAAAGCGTTTCGTCCGGCGCGAGGCGGTTTTCGGCGAGGATTTCATGGATTTTTTCCCGCTTGTCCAAAACGCCGGTGTAAGCCCGGTCAATAAAGGAGTCGAAACCGGTCACGCGGCCTTGAACCAAAAAATGGTCGTGGTGGATGGTGCTCAACACAAAGGTGCGCAGGCCGTGGGCGCGGCAAAATTCAAGAAAATCGCGCGCGTACGGCAGTTCCGAAACGGAGTCCTGAATCTCGCGGTAATGGCTGTGGAACCAGTCTTCCAGTTGCGGCAATGGCACGTGCGGCGTGTGGCGATGATAAAAATTCGTAAACGGCAGCGAGAATTCCGCGCGAAATTCCTCCAGCGACATTTTCGGGCGCCCGGCTTGAACGAGAACGACGTTGGTCGCCTTCCAGACGGCGGGCAAATCGTCCACGAGCGTGCCCGACCAGTCGAAAATAATGTTGCGAATCACGGAGGCAGGTTAACCACAAAGAAACCAGGAAACAAAGTGAAACCAATTTTTGAAAACTGGCCGGCGCGTATCCTCAAGCTTCCGCCAGCGCGCGGTTGATGCGTTCGATGGCTTCGTCAATTTCCGAGCGGTTTTTGAAACCAATGACGACGGCGTCAATTTCACGGCAAGACATGGCAAAGCGGATGGATTTCTCGCGGTCAGCCGGGCTGGTGAAGGTGCCGTTGCCGCAGATTTTCATGCCAATTACGCCGCGGCCCTTCGCATGCATGTTTTTGATTTGGTCCATGACCGGAACGATGTCATGGCTGCTGCGGTCCCAGTAATTGCTTTCACTATCGGTGTATCTGCCCTGTGGATTCACGCGCACCAGATGCACCTCGGGCCAGTCCGAGGCGACGCCGGCGCGCAACGCGGGCAGGGTGTGACAGGACACACCCTTGGCCCGGATCCATTTCCTCTCCTTGGCTTCATCAAAGCCGTCCATCACCCGCTTCCACCGGTCGGTCCACCTGCCATTCGTCATGCAATGAACCAGCAGGCTGTCCACGTAGTCGGTGTTGAACGTCTTGCGGTGATAATCAATGACCGCCAGCACATCTTCGGGCCTGCCATCCACTTTGGACTGGATGAAAAGTTTCTCTCGCGGCAATCCCTTGATGGCATCGGCGATCATGCCAAACGTGTTATACGACTCGCAGGTGTCAATGTAAGTGATGCCGCGGTCGTAGGCGTAGTGGATGAGATTAACGAACGCGTTCTTGCCGTCGGCGGTTTGGATGAAACCGTTGTTGCTGCCGGTGCCGAATCCCAGCCGGCTCAATTTGATGCCGGTCTTGCCCAGCGTCACCTGGTCGGTCGCGGTGCGCTTGACGGTTGGACCGGCAGCGCCGGTTTCGGCCCAAGCCCAAGGGGCAAGCAGCACAGTGCCGGCCAGCGCGGTGGAGGTTTTAAGAAATTGACGGCGATTTAATCCGTTACGGCTTTGACGCGGATGTTTCATGGAAATCTCACTTTCGGTTTGTGGCCATGAGCGTGACCCAACGCGAACCGCAAAGGAATGCGGCTATCTGGCAAAGAGGCGGCTCTGCACATGGGTCATAAATAGCACGGTTGTAGCGAATTGCAACCGGGATTCGTATTTGCCGTCTGGCAAATTGAACTTGCCGTGAAAAGATCACTACGCCGGTTTCTGGTAAACCAATTCACCGTGCTCAACGACAAACTTTACGGGAATTTTAGGATTTCTCCAACGGATAGAGCACCTGTTTCGGCAGTCCTTTCTCGTTGAAGCGCATGTCCGTTCGCCTTTCGTGTTTTCAGATTTGAATTTGCTCAATACCGATAGTGTTCGGGCTTGTACGGTCCTTCCACCGGCACGCCGAGGTAATCGGCCTGCTTCTTCGTGAGCTTGGTCAACTTCACACCGATGCGGTCGAGATGCAGCCGGGCAACTTCCTCGTCCAGTTTCTTGGGCAGGCGATAGACGCCGACCTTGTTGGTGTCACGGTTGGCCCAGAGATCCAGTTGCGCGAGGCATTGGTTGGTAAAACTGTTGCTCATCACGAAGCTCGGATGGCCGGTGGCGCAGCCGAGGTTTACGAGCCGGCCTTCGGCGAGCAGATAAATGCCGCGGCCGCCAGGCAACACATATTTGTCATACTGCGGCTTCACATTGATTCTCTTCACGCCCTTGAGGTTGTTCAGCCGGTCCACCTGAATCTCGTTGTCGAAATGGCCGATGTTGCAGACGATGGC
>Ga0335085_10002623_pt1 | contig 33174 bp, 26 predicted proteins | sample Lox_Sample_45_FD_206712 | JGI IMG/M metagenome (GOLD analysis project Ga0335085, IMG submission 206712) | Soil microbial communities from Loxahatchee National Wildlife Refuge, Florida, United States - Lox_Sample_4.5 | ecosystem: Environmental > Terrestrial > Soil > Wetlands | place: USA... | reverse complement strand
CTACTCTAATACGTTGGGCAGCGAACCAGCTCGCGGCACTCGGCGTTCAATCCCCGCACTCCGAGCCATTAGAGCAACCTCCGTTGATGCAACCAGGCCTTAACGCTCAAAACCCCCGTTGGTGGATCACGCCCGCCCGTACTCGACGGGCCGGGCCCTCATCCCTTCATGAAGTGCTTCTCGAAAAGGCGCTTTGACCGCTCCGCTCGCCGCGCGCCATTCATTGCGGGTTAATGCTCTGCACCTCGCCTCGCTTTCAACCGGATTGCGCAAAACCCGGGCATCACTTCCTTGGCCAGATACAACTGGGCTGACACTCATCCAGCATCGGTCGTCATCACCCCGACGGCGACTCCGACGACTCACCCTGGGTTGGGGAAGGTTGTTCGAACACCGCCTCGGGCTTGCTCCGAATCGACCCGGCGACCAATAGAAGGTTCGTGGCGAGGATCGTCGTAAAGGCCATCGCCGGTAAGAACAAGAATTCCTCACCCTTGGCCTGCACAACTTGCACCGCCAGGACGGCGGTGATCAGTCCCCTCGGCATCATGAACATCATCAACTCTCGCTCCTGGGAGGAGATTCCCCGGAGCGCAATGCGGCTTACCTGGACGGCCAGAAACCGTGATAACAATAGTGCCCCCAGAATCGCCAGGATGGGCAGAACATAAGCCTTGCCCAGGAACTCAACGATCACTCCTAGCAGAACGAAAAAAAACGAGCGCACCAGGAAGCTTAGTTCGGAGTGAAAGCTGAGGAATTGCACTTCTTGAGCGGCAACGTCCCCACGATTGGGCAGGTTGCCCAGCATCAGGCCGAACGCCAGGACCGCCAGTAATCCGCTGCCCCCAATCGCGTGCGTCGCCGCGTAAATGCCCAACACCACTCCGAAGGCAACAGTGTTGCTGAACTTCTGTGGCGCCAAACGAGGCCACAACCACCACCAGAGAAGTCCTGCTACCACTCCCATTCCGGTTGCAATACCGGCGTCCCGCAGAAAACCGGACATGAATCCCGAAAACTTCACAACGCCACTGGAGGTTCTCAGCAGAGTGCTTACCATCAGCACTGCGATCACATCTCCCAACGCTGACTCCAGCAGAAGTGTGACCCGCACCGGTGCGCGCACGCGCATTTGCTGCAGGACAGGCATCACGACTGTGCTGCTTGTGCAACCGAAAACTCCGCCCAGCAAGACCGCCGACTTCCAGGGAAGCCACAAACTCCAATGAACAGTGCCCGCCACGGCTCCGAACGCCAAGCCATAGCCCAGAAATGCGAGCACGACCCCGCCCGGAAAGTGACGTATCCCTTCCCGCAGGTTCAATTCCATCCCGCCTTCAAACAAGATGAGAATCAGGGCCAGCGAGCCCAGGATATGTGTGAAGGTTCGGAACTGCTCGGGGTTGATCCAATGCAATCCCGGTCCCAGAGCGAGGCCCACAACGAGTAGAACCACCAGATCTGGAATGCGCGTGACGCGAAAAAGTCGGTTGGCGCCGAAGGCCAGCACCAGCAGTCCGCTAATCAGTCCAAATATCTGAAACTCGCCCAAAGCAGTGCTCCCGCCGATTTGTCTGCCAATCCTAGCACTCACTGGTCGATCCAGTGCTACGGCATCGCGATGAGGTTGCAACAGCTATCCACGGGAAGATCGTGCCGAACTATTTGATTGAAGGCCGAGCGCAGGTGTTTGACGGTAGCACAGTTAACACCCAAAACCCCTTGTCTCCGGTGGCTGCTTCGCGAAGTCTGCGAACGCGAGACCTTTCCGTTCGCCGCGATTGTCTCTGGTTTTGCGATTAGCTCGGAAGATCTCAAGCAGCGGCTGGTGGAACAGCTCTTTTCCGAATCGAATCCGCAGTATTCGGCTTATTCTCTAATTACCCTTCATTTGCGCCGCCAGTTTGTACGCGACGTAGTATTTGTAGATGTTGTCCACGTACATCACAGTCTCCTCACCAATATCTTTGGAGACTTCCAGTTCCACATTCCCAAACCACTTGTTGGGATCCAAACCTTCTTCCGCGGCCTTTTTGCGCAAACGGGCAATCCGGTTTGGCCCCGCGTTGTAGCTCGCGAACGTAAATAGAGTCCTGTTTACCTGATCGATGGCAGGATCATCGAAGTAGTTTGTCAGAATATTGTTCAGCATCCGGACTCCCGCAAGAACGTTTCTGTCGGCTTTGCTCACATCGCGAACATTGATGGGAGCCGCTGACGCATATTTCGGAATCACCTGCATGATGCCGACCGCCCCGGCCCTGCTTCTCTTCTGCTGATCCAACAGTGACTCCTGGTAGCCTTGCGCCATGATCATCAGGTAGTCGAAACTGTACTGCGACGCATACTTCTTGAAGTACTCCACGTACTCAGCAAACTTTTTCATCTCTTGCTTCGAAGTCGCATTCTTTACCCACTTGGTGTTCTGCAGGTACCGGCGCAGTACTGTATTTCCGAACGAAGTCCCCTCTCCGTGTTTTTCAATGAACTCGTCCAGAAGCTTCTTTAACTCGGGACTATTCTTGCGCACGACCCAGGCCAATTCGCCGTCATTCTCTACCACCATTTGCGGATGCAACTTGATGTTCGGCAGGACCTGTGCCCACAAACCTGCTCTGTGCTGCATAGCCGCCGTGGCTGGAATTAAGCCAGCGTTCACCATCTCCACCAGGTCGTCTTCCAGAAGGTTCCTGTCTGATGCCTTCAGCGATAGCGCCGGCTTTCCGGCTTTAGCGCGTTCCTGGTTGATTTTCGTCAACATGTCATACGCAGCTGTCAGCGGATTCACATAAATATCGACGCCTACGAGATCATCAAAAGTCTTTGCTTTCTCCAACGCTCTGCCCGTCACGATAATGTGAGTGACGTCGTTCTTTGTCGGAGTCGTGAACGCGAAGTTTCGATGTCGCCCCGGCGTAATCACCACACCTTGTGCGATGACGTCGCCAATGCCCTCCCGAAGTGCCGGACCGAGCTCATCTGGACGTAAGGGAATGAAAGTCACCTTGACATCGAACGTGCCCGTCTTCAGCTTCTTGTTTACATAAGTCTGCAACTGCTCCAACATCTCGTAGTTGATGCCCTTCGGCTTGCCGTGAGAATAGAAGAATCCGATTGGGTTGATGACTACGAGCGCCCGGATCCTTCGATCCTTGATCATTTCATCGAGATCTCCAGTTCGGCGTCCGAAACTCGTTGGCAGTACGAGAGGACCCGATTTCGCGTCCTTCACACACTCGCATGAAATGTCTTCCGGCGGGACTAGGTCCGAGCCCATGGCGTCGGCGTCCGTCTGGTCTGAAAGGCCGTTGGATGAAGATGGCGACGCTGTAGTCCCTGCTTTCGAGGGATCAGCCTCTTTCTTGTTACAGGACAACGAACCGAGGACGAATAGGGCGAGTAAAGGTGCCAGCCAGCCGCGGTAGTAGTTCACCAACCCACCTTCGATTAGATTGAACAGAAATTATCGAGCCCAGGCTCTCCGCAGTCTGTGACAAACATCACAATTCGATGACCAACGTTTAACAGAACCGCGAACGGAATCTCAGCCTGCCGAGCTTTCATGGCGACGAAGTTCTCAGCTCTCCAAGCTGAGTGTAATGAGTGCTCTCGGTTGCCAAACTGGCATTTTTGCTAGTTCGCGGCTCCGGCCGCGCGATTTACTCTGCAAACGGCTTCTGACCAACCCTGGGGCAATTCTCGCGAAGAGCGTTTCTGTTGTCTTGATTAAATCTGATTGGAGGTCGATTGATGTCGTGAAGTCTCGCGCTGAAAACTGGGGTGAGTTGTACAACGCAGCCTTGTTCGAAGTCGATGACGAGAGATTGTCTCTGTGCATTGCTGAGGCAGAGCGAGCGCTCCTTCACCGAGAACAGGAACTGTTCGCGACATCCAGCAGCGACCCCGATGAACCCGAAGCGCTCAGCGATGCGCTTTACGCTCTGCAGGCCCTGCGCAGTTGCCTCGAATTGAGGACACGCAGCACAAGAGCTGCTTGAGTATTCCTTCACTTGAAATTTCCGTCCGTGCCTCGTGCTATTCAAAAGGCATCGAATCCGCCTCGTCGTCCTAATAAAATGACTTAAGTCCTTTAAATGGAATATTTTGCGGGCTTAGCTTGGCTCTCTTTAACAGTAAGCTTTTTATTATCAACAACTTACATTTTTGAGGTCGCGCCTCGAATGAAGCAAATTATTTGTTTTCAATATTTTGCATTTAAGTGATGTGTTTTCAATATTTTGGCCAGCAATAATGTTGGTCTCTTCTTGCAAGTCATTATGTTTCAATATTTTGCGCGCCGTTGGTTGTCAGAATCCGGTACCGCGTGATATTGCGTCTTCGTTCGCTTCAGCTCCCGCGTTCTGCCAAATTGCCGCGACTCGCTTGCGTCTCCTGGGGGTGTAGACTAATCCAAGTTCTTATACCGATTACATACGTCTTGAAAGGAATTCCCCCATGGCAACACTGGAAGCCCCCGTCCGGCCGCGCACAAATCTGCACTCCGGACCATTCGTAACTGAGCCCTTTTTCGATTTCCGCAATGAAGAAAACGCGCGCCGCATGCGCGCCGCTATCGCCAAAGTTCGTAGCCAACTCGGCCGCGAGTACGATCTCATCATCGGCGGCAAGCGCGTCAAGACCACCGACAAGATCAAATCCCTGAATCCCGCAAAGCCCTCCGAAATCGTCGGTATCCATCAAAAGGCCGGCAAGGAACACGTTGAACCCGCGATGAATGCCGCGCTGAAGGCCTTCGAATCCTGGAGTCGCACAACGGTCGAAGAGCGCGCCAGCCTGCTGTTCCGCGTCGGCGACCTGCTTCGTTCGCGCAAGATGGAGTACATGGCGTGGCTCGTCTTCGAAGTCTCAAAGAACTGGGCTGAGGCTGACGCCGACATCTCCGAGACCATCGACTTCTGCGAGTTCTACGCACGGGAGGCCCTGCGTTTCGCCAAGGCACAAACACCGATTCAGCTGCCCGGCGAGCACGACACTTTGCACTACATTCCCCTCGGCGTCGGCGCTGTGATTCCGCCGTGGAATTTTCCCTGCGCCATCATGGCCGGCATGACTCTCGCTTCGATCGTCTGCGGCAACACCGTTGTCTTGAAGCCGTCGAGCGACTCGCCCACCATCGCCGCGAAATTCCTCGAATTGCTTGAAGAAGCTGGCATGCCCGAGGGCGTTGTGAACTTCTGCCCCGGTGCCGGCGCCAGCTTTGGCGACGCCATCGTCGCGCATCCAAAGACGCGTTACATCGCGTTTACCGGATCGCGCGAAGTCGGCCTCCACATCAACAAGGCTGCTGCGACACAAGCTCCAGGCCAGATCTGGATCAAGCGCACCATTCTCGAAATGGGCGGAAAGGACGCGATGATCGTCGATGCCGACGCTGACATCGACGCTGCCGTCGAAGGCACGGTGCAAGCAGCATTCGGCTTCCAGGGACAAAAATGTTCCGCCTGCTCGCGTGTCATCGTCGACGAACGCATCTACGACAGGTTCGTCTCTCTCTTGAAAGCGCGGGTGGAGAAGATCGTTGTCGGCGACCCTGCTGAAAACGCCAACATGGCCGCAGTCATTAATGAAGGCTCCCTGAAGACCATTCTCGAATACATCGAGCAAGGAAAGAAGGACGGACGCCTCATCACTGGCGGCGAGCGCGCGACTGAAGCCGGCGAAGGTTACTTCATCAAACCGACTGTCATCGCTGATATTCCACCGAAGTCAAAGCTTGAGCAGGAGGAGATCTTCGGCCCGGTGCTTGCCGTGATCAAAGCTCGGGGTTTCGACCATTCTCTTGAGATTGCGAACGATACCGAGTTCGGCCTGACGGGCGCCGTCTACACCAATTCGCGTGACAAGATCGACCGCGCCATCCGCGAATTTCACGTCGGCAACTTGTACATCAACCGCAAGTGTACGGGTGCGATGGTCGGTGCGCATCCCTTCGGCGGCTTCAACATGTCGGGAACCGACTCGAAGTCCGGTGGCCCGGACTATCTCTACCTGTTCACGCAGGCAAAGGTTGTCGGCGAGAAGATCGTGTAGCGCCACATTCTGTCGGTCTGTCGCGGGGGCGTCTTGCCCCCGCTTCCTATTTTGTGAATGGCACACTCTTCGGGGGTGCAGCTGCCGGATTGCGCTCGACGAAGGCGTTCCGCTGATGCCAGTAGGGATAAACTGGCGACACTGCACTGGCAGCATCGAGCTTCGCAATCTGGTCCCCAGTCAGGTTCCATCCAGCGGCATCGAGATTCTGCCGTAACTGCTGTTCGTTTCGTGCACCCATGATTACGGTCGCTATCGTCGGCCGCTGCACGAGCCAGTTGAGCGCGACCTGCGGCACGCTTTTTCCCGTTTCCTTCGCAATGGCATCCAGCGCATCCACCACTTTGTACAAATGTTCATTTTCAATCGGCGGACCATCCTCAGCCGTCTGGTGCAGTCGACTCTCTTTCGGTAGTGGCTGACCGCGCCGGATCTTTCCTGTAAGCCGTCCCCATCCCAGCGGGCTCCACACTAGCGCACCGACACCCTGTTCCTCCCCAAGAGGCATCAACTCCCATTCGTATTCGCGGCTGATCAGTGAGTAGTACACCTGGTGTCCCGCATAACGAACCCATCCGTAGCGATCGGCGACGGCAAGAGATTTCATCAAGTGCCATCCGGAGAAATTCGAGCATGCGATGTAGCGCACTTTCCCGGCATTCACGAGATTGTTGAGTGTGCTCAGTACCTCTTCGACCGGCGTCAGGGCATCGAACCCGTGCAGGTGATAGATGTCGATGTAGTTCGTACCCAGGCGTCGCAGGCTCGCTTCGCAAGCCTGAACCAGGTGGTGCCGCGACGATCCCAGATCGTTTGGCCCCGGCCCCATACGGAACGTCGCCTTCGTCGAGATCAACACGTCCGCACGCTTTCCGTGAATTGCTTTACCCAGAATGGTCTCCGACAGTCCGTCGGAATAAATATCCGCCGTATCGAAGAGATTCACGCCGGCGTCGAGGCAAATGTCGACGAGTCGGGTCGCTTCGGCTACGTCACTCGAGCCCCAGGCCTTGAAGAACTCCGTTCCGCCGCCAAACGTGCCCGTTCCGAAACTCAGGACGGGAACTTTCAAGCCAGACCTGCCAAGCAGCCGATATTCCATGTCAGCCATAGATGCTTTTCATCCTGCGACGATTCGCGCCTATGCAGAATAACAATGCCGGAGGTCGAAAATCTCGCGGCCGCCATGGACTGCATATAGGGACCGCGTTCTGTCCGAAAATAAAAGGCCGCTCGAGAGCGGCCGGGCTTACATCTCGGGGAAAGCTCTTACGGAGCCACGCCTGCCGGAGGCTGCGGTACTGCTCCCGCCGTCGTGGCGGCTGCCGCTTCGTTCAGGATCCGGTGATGGATCGTGAACAGCGCCAGCTCCAGGCGATCGGACACGCCGATCTTGTCGTACACGTTGCGCAGGTAATTCTTGATCACCTGCTCGGTCGTGCCGAGCTGCGAAGCGATTTCCTTGTTCTTATAACCCTGCACGATCAGCGCGACGATGCGCAATTCCTTTGCAGTAAGGCGGTCGCGCACGCGCAGCCCGACCATATCGTTTTCGGTGAGCTCGCTGGGCACTGCGACGTCCTGTACCCAAGTCTCGCCCCGAGCCACTTTGCGAACACAATCCACGAGGGCCGCACTGGTCACGTTGCGATAGACAACGCCGTGTGCGCCATTCGACATGTGTTTCTGCGCGCTCTCGCCCGTATCGGCGAGGACGATAACGCGAGTCTTGGCTTTATTGGCAGCTTGCACGATGGCGGCAAAATCGTTGTGGAAGCCCGCTGCCACAACCAGCACTGCGGCGCGGAACTTGTCGAGGGCCATGAACATCTGTTCAGGCGTTTGTGCCTGGGCCACAATGCGCATCTCGTCTTCGACAGCGAGCACCTTTGCGATGCCCGCCCGGAAGATCGCCTGGTTATCGGCCAGAATCAGTTTGAGCATGTTTTCAGCGCTCCCCGAAAATTTTATGAGTTCCTGACGAACTCGTACGAATCGATTACGCAGGCCACGCCGCGGCCTTCGCCGCCTTCGCCTGTTTCATCCGCGCGCACCACTCGCCCCTTGCATTGGATGGTGACGTTTTCCTGTCCGCCCGTCATCTCCGGGGGCAGCGTAATTTCAAATTCCACAGGCGAACCAATCTCCATGGAAGCGTCAGCGCGGATGTACACGCCCGCCGCGCTGAGATTCCCGGTCATGCCCTTGGCATCGGTCTCGCCCTTGTGAATCTTGATCGGCAATTCCAGCGGAAACCTTTTTCCGGTCCGTGCTTCTTCCCCCACGGTACCTCCTCTGTGTTGACCTGCCTGATTGTCGTCTGTGGATGAGGCCAACGTCGTCAAACAAAGCTCCTGGCGGGGCAGCAGCCCGCTTTTGTGCTCACGGGCGGTTATATCACGGAAAGTTACCCTTGTAAAAGCCTGATAACCCGTTAGTTAACGGTAGGGACGGTTCCCCCGCGATTCCTCCTGCGGGTCAGATCACCGGGTTTCCGTCAGCAGGCCCTACCTGGAATGTCCATGATAGTGTCTTGCCAAAGGGCGTCTCGGGCGGAGAGGGAACAACACGCTATGACGCATCCAGTCGGCATCAGGACTGTGTGGATCTTGCGGGTCGTCTTTGTGCTACTTCTTCTGGTGAATACTGCGACATTCGGACAAGTCCACCATTCCGCAACCGGGCCTTCGTCGCCGACATTACAGAGCCTGGCCTCAGCCGATGCGAAGTCGCCTGAACCCACTGCGGTTCTTGGGCAGCTCAATACCGCATTGCAGGAACTTGCCGCGAAGGTATCGCCGGCGGTGGTCCAGATTCTTGTCACTGGCTATGGCCCGGCACGGGAACAGGATAGGTCGCAGACCGCGTTCATCGTGCGCCAGCACGCTGTAGGGTCCGGTGTAATCGTGGATCCGGCCGGCTACATTATGACAAACGCTCACGTTGTGGAGGGCGCACAACGGATTCGAGTTGCCCTGCCCCTGCCCATGGGAGACTCTTCAGGACTGGTGCCGCTCGGCAAGCGTCGCATTGTAGAAGCGTGCCTGATTGGCCAGCACAAGGAGAGCGATCTGGCGCTGCTCAAAATCGATGAAAAAGACTTGCCTACACTTCCTCTGACAAGCCAGAAGCGCCCGCAGGTCGGAGAACTCGTGTTCGCTATCGGTAGCCCGGAGGGCCTGCAGAATTCGGTGACCATGGGCGTGGTCAGTGCACTGGCCCGGCAGGCGGATCCCAACAAGCCCCTCACTTACATTCAGACGGACGCTCCGATCAATCCGGGAAACAGCGGTGGCCCCTTGGTCGACATGAACGGTGCCGTGCTCGGAATTAATACGTTCATCCTTTCGGAAGGAGGCGGAAGCGAAGGACTGGGCTTCGCGATTCCGGCTCGCGTCGTCGAGTTTGTGTATCACAGCCTGCGTAAATACGGGCATGTTCACCGCGTGGAGATTGGTGCGGTCGCACAGGAAATAACTCCCGACCTCGCCGAGGGCCTGCAACTCTCTCAACATTGGGGAGTCGTCGTATCGGACGTGAAGCCCGGCGGACCGGCGGAAGCCTCCGGCCTGCAAATCGGCGACATTATTCTTTCGGCGGACGGTCGCCGTGTCGAAACGCTTCCTTCGTTGGCGTCAGCTCTCTACCTGCATCGTCTGGACCAGGTCGTGAAGCTCGAGATACTCCGAGGCAAGGATAGGAAGACGATCAACATTCCTGCGATCGAACATCACGATCAAATGGATCAGCTTCTCGATAATGTGAACCCGGAAAATAGCCTGATTCCGCGGTTGGGAATCCTTGCCATAGATATCAGCGGAGAACTCGGGAGCAAGTTGAGCTCAGTCCTGCGGAATGCGACCGGGGTCCTGGTGGCGGGCCATTGAACTCGTGACGACTGAGACCGGCCTGCAAGCCGGGGACGTGATTCATCAATTGAACACCACGCCGATCGACTCGGCCCAAACGTTGCGCTCTGAGGTGGCTAAGCTTAAGGCCGGCGATCCGGTAGTGCTGCAAATCGAGCGCGACGGAGAATTGATGTACGTAAGCTTTGAGATGGATTAGAGTTTTTTGGGGCAACACCATTGTCATCGATCACGTTGAGACGCCTTCGCTGGACTAAGCAGCAGCCCCGTCGATGGACTGTGGAGGTGAGTTTATGAACGAGCCGCGGAGTCTAATCAGGCATTTCGTGGCGTGGCTCGAAACGCTTGGGCAAGACTTGCGAGTTGCCATTCGGAGCCTCAAGGCTAGCCCCGGCTTCCTCACCGTGGTGGTTCTTTCGCTGGCTCTTGGCATCGGTGCCAACAGCACGATTTTCAGCGTGCTGGATGAGCTTCTGCTGCGGTCTCTTCCTTATCATCACCCCGACCAATTGGTTGCCATCTGGGAGACTCAGCTCAGCCATCCGGACTTCTGGCAATCTCCACCCATCGCGGAGTCGCTCGACTGGAAGAAGCAGAATCATGTTTTTCAGGATATTGCGCTGACCAGCTTTGAAGAGGAGGGCATTCTGTCGGGCACGGGAGAGGCGGAGCGGATCATCGTGCAAGACTGCACGCCCAACCTTTTTGATGTGCTGGGCGTGAAGCCGATCCTGGGCAGAGTTTCATTCCCAGCGGAGATGCAAGACCACGATCAGACCGTGGTGATCAGTGAATCGTTCTGGAAGACGCATTTCAATCGTGACCCCAATATTCTCGGCAAAACCTTCCGCGTGAGCGGCATTACATCGACGGTGGTCGGAGTGATGCCGCAGTCACTCACGATGCTCGATGGCTACAAGGTCGATTTGTGGCAGCCGATCGATGCGGAAAGCAAGCGGTATGTGGAGCGTGCGGATCACTGGCTGGTACCTGTCGCGCGCCTGAAACCTGGTGTGACCATTGCCGAAGCTCAAGCCGAGATGGATACGATCGCGAGGCGTCTGGAACTGCAGTATCCCGCGACGAATAAGGGCATCGGTAAGAGAGTCGATTCTCTGCACGAGGTCCTGTTCGGATGGGCCAGACAGGCGCTCTATCCGCTGCTCGGAGCGGTGGCGTTCGTGTTGCTGATTGCCTGCGCCAACGTCGCGAACCTGATTCAGTCACGCACGGAAGGGCGTCGCGGAGAATGCGCCGTACGCCTCTCATTGGGTGCAGGCCGCGGACGGCTGGTGCAACAGTCTCTCGCCGAGAGTGCGCTGCTGGGGTTGCTAGGCGGCGCCATTGGCTTGCTCCTGGCATTTTGGGGCATTCGCGTTGTCCTGTGGCTCGCTGGTCCGGGTGTTCCCAATGCCGACAAGATGACCGTCGATCTGCGAGTCACGTTGTTCACATTCGCGATTTCGCTGTTAACGACGGTCTTGTTCGGCCTTGCGCCCGCGCTGCAAGCCTCGCGCTCCGATCTGAGCCATGCTCTGCGCGATGGCGCACGCGGTTCCGCTCCAGTTTCCGGGAGCTTGATGCGCCGCCTGCTGGCTGTCTCCGAAGTCGCTTTGGCCATGGTGCTGCTGGTTGGCACCGGGCTGATGATCAACACCATGCTGCGCCTGCGCGCCGTGAATCCAGGCTTCGATGCGAGCAATGTGCTAACTATGATGATCCAGTTGCCGGAGAGCGAGAAATACATGGAGCGTGTGCCCGGCGGGGACATGGAAAAGGCGAAACCCGCGGCGAACACTTTTTACCAACGACTGATCGAGAGAATCTCAGCGTTGCCCGGCGTTGAATCCGCGGGATCAATCACAGGCCTTCCAACACACCACACGGAGCGTCCCACCTTCTCGATCATAGGCCGTCCGGCACCCTTGCCGGAGCAGAGACCGGAGGCTGGTTACGCTCAGGCTTCTCCAGGATTTTTCCGTACCCTCAAAATTCCTCTGAAGAAGGGACGCATCCTGGATGAACATGACACCAATGCCGCCCCGTGGGTGATCGTTGCGAACGAAGCATTCGTGCGGAAGTTTTTTCCGAACGAAGATCCCGTTGGAAAGCAGATCAGGCTGCGTTTCGATCCTTATCCCACGGAAGAAGACCGTCCGCGCCAAATTGTGGGCGTGGTCGGAGACGTGAAGCAGTACGGGTTGGGAAGGCCGGCACCGCCCCTTATCTATGCCTCGTTCTACCAGCAGCCGGATGTGTATCCCGGCGGCGCAATTGTGGCCCACCTTTGGCAGGACCTCGTTATTCGAGTGGGCCCGCTGACTCGCGCGTCGGATCTGGCCAAGCCGATCAAGCAAATCTTTGCCGAGCTCGATCCCGACCAGCCCGTCACTTCCGTCACAACAATGCAACACGTTCTGGACCGATCGATGGGAGATGCCCGCTTGTACATGCAATTGCTGGGCGTTTTTGCGGTGGCGGCTGTTTTTCTTGCGGGTATGGGGATTTACGGCGTGATGTCGTACTTTGTCAGCCAACACACCCACGATATCGGAGTTCGGATGGCCTTGGGAGCGCATCCGGCCGATATTGTCAAGTGGGTTGGCAAACTCGGATTCCAGCTGATTTCGATCGGGATCATTGCCGGAATTGCCCTGGCACTGGGCGTGACACGGCTGATCTCGGCCATTCTGTTCGGAGTCAAACCGAGCGATCCCCTCACTTACATTGCGGTAGCGCTGGGCCTGACTGCGATCGCGTGCCTGGCGTGCTACATTCCGGCACGGCGCGCGACGAAGGTCGATCCGATGGTGGCGCTGCGCTACGAATAAGACTTCTATTTTGCGCCGGCGGCAGCGCCCGACGATTTGGGGCTGCCGGTTTCCGGGAGCGCAGCGGACAGAGTGCCGGTTATCTCTTCCACCAGACGCAGATCGCTGTGTGTGAAACCATCCGCGCTGACGCGATAGAGCGCCAGGACGGCGACCACTGTCCCTGCTACCTCCATCGGGACCGCCAAAGCCGAGCGCAAAGTGCTGTACTTGGTGGGATCGTTCATATATCCGGGTTCCACCGATGGATTGCCATTCAGAATCGTTTTATGATTCTGCGCAACCCAGCCCGAGAGCCCTTCTCCCAAGGGAATCCGCAGTGCGGAAAACAGCCGAAAGTTGTCGCCAGTTGCGAACTCGGCCACCAGTAGGTCGCCGGCTGGACGATAGACCGCAAAGGCATCATGCGGAACAAGGTGCTGCAGCCGAACGGCGAGCAGCGAAAAAATATCCTCGAATCGCAACGACGAACCGGCCCGGCCGAGAACTTCAAGAAGTTGGTGTGCTTCCTCTTGCGCCCTTGAGATCCGCTCACCGAGTTCGATGCGGACTTCTGTGGCAACCGGCCCTTGTGTTTCCGCAAATCCTGCGGCAGGGGCGGATCCCCGTTCGACCTTAATATCCGTTGACAGCTTCGGAGCCGCCTGCAGCGGTTGCTTGTTCGCAAGCTTTTCCAACTCGATGTAACGACGCTGCAAGATGGCAACGATCTTCGGGTCGAAACTGGTGCCCGCTTCCGTCGCGACCTTCGCCATGGCCTCATCCAATGGCAATGCTTTGCGATACTGCCGGTCCGACGCCAGAGCATCGAGACAGTCGACCGCCGCCAAAATGCGTGCGCCGACCGGAATGGCTTCTCCGGCGAGTCCGTTGGGATATCCGCTTCCGTCCCACTTCTCGTGATGCGCCCGCACGATCGGCACAACCGGATACGGAAAGTGAACCTGGTCCAGAATCTCCGCGCCGACAATGGGATGGATCTTCATTTTCTCGAATTCTTCCGGAGTGAGCTTCCCGGGTTTCGAAATGATATGTTCCGGCACCGCCAATTTCCCGATATCGTGCAGGACCGAAGCGGCTCGAAGGGCTTCAGTTTCGTCGTCGCTCAAACCAAGTTCCTTGGCCAACTCCATGGCATATACGCGCACGCGTTGCAGATGCTCGCTGGTAGTTTCGTCCTTGGCTTCGATTGCCAAAGCCAGCGCTTCGATGGTACGCAGGTGAAGCTGGGAAACTTGTTCCGCGTGTTTCTTCTCAGTTTCCAGCTTGCCGAGGTATAAGCGATAAGAGCGATACATCAAATAGATCGGTGGCAACACGAGCAGGGACGACTGCCATCCGATGTGGGCATTCAGGAAATGAATGAGGCCGGCGACGGCCGCTCCCACCATGTAATAAGGGAAGAGCCAGAGATGGCTCTCGCCCCAGACTCTGGCAATCGGCTTTTCTTCGGTGAGACCAATGATGGTTGAGGTCGCGGCCGTGTTGCATCCAAAGTGCACGACGGCTGCAACCAGCAATCCGAGCGGGCCTGGCTTCCTGAGAATGTGAACAACGACAAACTGGTATGCGCCATATGCAACCGCGCTCGATACGGCAACCTGCGAGAGATTGAAGACCAGCTGAATGAGCTTGATCCGGCGCGCAGGTTTCCAATACAGCTGCGCCAACGTGCAGGCCAGTCCGATCGCCAGAGTTTCCGGGAGTGTCAGTTCCAGAATGGACAGCAAGGTGAACAGGAAGTTCACCGAAAGCGTTCCTTCGATGCCCGGTAGACCAACCTTCAGCGACGACGCCAAAAGCGCCGCAATCAGATAGCAAGCGAACTTCACCGGGTCGCTCGTCTGCCAGTGAGCAAACGCCAAAACGAACAGGAGCGTCCCCGCCACAGCCATGCTGGCGATAAACGTCCGAGCCCCCATGGATCGGACCCAAGTCATAGGAAATGTTTAAATTTTCAACGAATTAGGAGCGGAAGTCCGCGCAAAAGGAGGCCGGCTCATTACCATCGTTTTCTTGCGATGGATCAATTTCTTAGCGTTAAGAAGGGGCATACTGAGCCCGTTTCGGGCGGTTCTTGCAGGACAATTTGTCCCCGCCTTGCCCAAGTGGGACAAAATGCCCGTTGAGTTCCGCAACACTTCCCGCAATCCACTGATAAGAAAGGCGAAAGCAAAGCAGTTTTGGAAGGATAACTGCACCCCTTGTTACTACAGAAGGTTCGAAGACGCACTGTGGGGCGGATAACTGGGGGATCTTGTGAAGCGATTTTTGCTGTTCTTTCTGCTCGTGACCGCTGGCCTTTCCTTTGCTGCGGATACGACAAAACTGTCGCCGGATCTGCAGAAATCGAACGCGTCGAAGGCGCGTGTGGTGGTGCAGTACGACGCTCCGCCGAGCCTGCTTGATTTGAAGCTGCTCTCCACGTTGGGTTCGATTTTGAATTCGTTGCCCCTGGTGAACGGAGTCGTCGCCGAACTTCCCCTGGGGAACATTCTCTCGCTGTCGAATCAGAGCAACGTAAAGTACATCAGTCTCGATCGCGCACTCAGCCCAACGTTGAGCAATGCCGCGCCCGCGGTGAATGCCGAAACGGCGTGGCAATCGGGCTATACCGGCGCTGGAATTGGCGTCGCGGTGATCGATAGCGGAGTGAGCAGCCATCCGGACTTGAATGGAGGCCTGCTGGGATTGTCGCGCGTGGTGTGGAGTCAAAGTTTCGTCCCCACGGACCTGAGCGGCAGTGACAAGTTCGGCCACGGAACGCACATCGCTGGACTGATTGCCGGAAACGGCGCGAGTTCGACCGGTTCCAAATACTCGAAGACATTTAAAGGGATTGCGCCCCAGGCAAATATCATCAATCTCCGCGTTCTCGATCAGAACGGCTCAGGTTCCGACAGCGCAGTAATTTCGGCGATCAACACTGCGATCTTGCTGAAGTCGCTGTTCAATATTCGAGTAATCAATCTTTCATTAGGGCGTCCGGTTTTCGAGAGCTATAAGCTCGATCCGCTGTGTCTGGCGGTGGAAGCGGCGTGGAAGAACGGAATTGTGGTGGTGGTCGCAGCTGGAAATAATGGCCGCTATCAGGATACGAACGGATACGCGACGGTGACGGCGCCCGGCAACGATCCTTATGTGTTGACCGTGGGCGCGATGAAGACGATGGGCACGCCGGTGCGCGAAGATGACGTGATGGCAAGCTACAGCTCGAAAGGGCCGACGGCCGTGGATGCCGTCGCCAAGCCAGACCTCGTCGCGCCGGGCAACCTGCTGGTGTCGCTTGAGGCTCCGAACTCGACGCTTTATGACAGCTATCCCGCGAATCGCGTTCCGAACAACTTCTACGTCAACGGCGGGAACAGCGGCCCTTCTTCCGCTTACTTCACCTTGAGTGGGACCAGCATGGCGACCGGTGTGGTGAGCGGCGTAGTAGCGGACCTGCTGCAGAAGTCGCCCAGCCTGACGCCAGATCAAGTGAAGGCGCGTTTGATGAAGACGGCATGGAAGTCGTTGCCCGCATACAGCAGCACGACCGATCCCACTACAGGCATCACTTACACCGATCAGGACGATATCTTCACTGTCGGCGCGGGATACATCGATGTGGAGGCGGCTCTCAATAATAGTGACGTCGCCAAAGGAACAGCGATGTCTCCCATCGCGACGTATGACCCAGACAACGGGTACGTCTATCTCACCGACAGTTCGACCGCCGTTTGGAATACGACCGCGACCTGGTCGAACTCAGCCGTTTGGGGAACTTCGCAGTTCATTGTCGGAGCGCCTCCATCCGCGCTCTCTGGCAATCCGCTCTGGGGCAGCAGCAGCGAACCATGGGGCAGCAACGTTCTCTGGGGATCGAATGTCCTTTGGGGCAGCAATGTGCTCTGGGGATCGAACGTGTTATGGGGCAGCAACGTGCTGTGGGGAAGCAACGTCACGGGCGGAGAACAATAAGTCCTCATTGATCGAACGGGCCGCGAGAACATCGCGGCCTTTTTTTTTTCCACAAAAAACTTTGCGGCTCATGGACGGCTTCTGAAATCGAAATGCTGAGGAGGTTATTCATGCAACGCTTTGACTTCGTAAAGGCAGCCCCGGGCGCATACCGCGCAATGGCTGGATTGGAAAGTTATCTTCATGAGTGTGGTCTGGAAGAATCACTGCTTCATCTGATCAAGCTGAGGGCTTCACAGATTAACGGCTGTGCCTATTGCCTCGATATGCACTGGAAGGACCTGAAGGCGATCGGCGAAAAAGACGAGCGCCTTTATGAACTGAATGCCTGGGAAGAAGCGCCGTTTTACAGCGAGCGGGAGCGTGCCGCCCTGGCCTGGACTGACGCTGTGACCGAGGTTTCCAAAAGCCATGTGCCAGACCAGTTGTACGAGAACGTGCGCAAGCATTTTAGCGAGAAGGAAATGGCCGATCTGACGCTGGCCATTGCGACGATTAATGCGTGGAACCGGCTTTCTATCTCGGCGAGAACGGTTCCGGGAACGTATCAGCCGAGGCCGCGATTGAAAAAGGGAGCTTGAATGTAGTCCATGGGGTTCCGCTGTTCTCTTTCGGAAAGTCATCCGGCAAGTTGAAGCAAATGGGGAAAGCGGAAGCCGATCAGCGAACGCCGGAGGTTGAATCTTATTGCTGCGGCGCGAAGTACCCCTTGCGCGCCCGGACCTGTAGGTCCTTCTTTAGGGAGGAAATCTCGATAGAGCGATAGCGTCCGTCGGCATCGAAATCCGCGGGCTTGTAGGAAACGATGTATTGGCTGCGCAGCTCATCTTCGATGGCGGCAAACGAGCGGGTGATGTCCTTCATCTTGAACGGGAAGAAGGCTCGCCCGCCGGTGGCTTCTGCCAACTGCTCCAGGACACGGTCGCCGCGCATCACCAGTCCGCTGTCATCCGTAGAAATTGCGTAGATGATCACTTCGGCGCGCTGCGCCATCTCGATGGCCTGAGCCTTGCTCACTTCGCTCTGGTTGTCTTCACCATCGCTGACCACGATGATCGCCTTGCGCACGGGGCGGTCGGGACGATCTTTCAGCAGCTTGTCCTTGCACGCGCGGTAGATCGCGTCGTAGAGAGCGGTGCCCCCGCCATTGTGCATGCCGTGGATGCCCTTGGAGAGCTGCGATACATTGTCGGTGAAATCCTGAGCGATCTGGCTGTGACTGTTGAAGCCAAGCACGAACGCCTTGTCGAAATGGCTGCGCAGTGATTGCTGCAGGAAGCTTGTAGCGGCGTCTTTCTCGAATTCGAAGCGGCTATCGACCGAACCACTGATGTCGATCAGGAGCCCCAGGTGGAGGGGCAGGTCGGTCTCGCGGCGGAAGTTCAAGATCGCTTGGGGAGGCTTGTGATCGTCAAGAATGCTGAAATCATTCTGATTCAGATCGCGGACAAACTTGCCGTGCTTGTCGGTGGCGATGAAGAGCACGTTGACTTCATTCACGCGGGCGTGAAGAGTGACCATCGAGGTCTGCGGTTCGTCGGTGGCAGCAGCACTCGAGTTAGTCGTGGACGCGTTCAATGTCGGACTGCCCGAGAGATAGGCGGACTGGGCGAACAGCGGGGCGGATCCCGCGGAGGTTGCCAGCAAAAGCGTCAAAAGCCGAGAAATCCGATTCGTGTACTTCATGCCCGGGGAATCCAATTTTTTCACTGTCAAACTGCGTTCCAGCACACTCCCAAGCTATACGATGCACGCCAGTGGCCGAAATCGTGGGTAGCCGGAGCGCCGTCTGGATTGACTTTAGGAGTGCTCGGTCCGAGTGCCAAGTTACAAAAGGAGCACACATTTGGTCATGGCATAAAACATGCAATTCAAACGACTTGCACAATCACACCATCGCTTGCACGGGCCTTGGCCAGGAGTCCCAAAGAATACAGGGTTTAACATAGGTGCAGCGCTTTTTGCGATTTTTCTCTTTAAACTAAATTTGCTCGGAGGAGTTGGTTTGATGAAGAAGCTTATCGTGGGTTTCGTGGTTCTCCTCATGTCGGCAGTGGGAGCCCTCGCCGCGGATGATGAGCACGAACAGGAACGCGTCAAGGATGCGGGCGTGGTCCTGAAAGAGATCTTGAACATTCCGGATAACATTCCCCAGGAGCTGCTCGACAAGGCGGAGTGCATTGTCGTGTTGCCTTCAGTGAAGAAGGGAGCTTTCGGGATCGGCGGAAGTTATGGCCGCGGCGTGATGATTTGCCGCAGCGGCGAGCACTATACCGGAAAATGGGGAGCGCCTGCTCTGTACGCGCTCGAAGGCGTGAGCATTGGATTTCAGCTCGGCGGACAAGCCACTGATTTTGTTCTCCTCGTGATGAACCCGAAGGGGGCACAGACGTTGCTTTACAGCAAGGTCAAGCTAGGGGCGGATGCTTCGGCTGCCGCCGGGCCCAAGGGGCGTACGGCGGAGGGCGCAACCGACATCGTCATGAGCGCCGAGATTCTTTCGTACTCTCGCAACAAGGGGCTCTTCGCCGGAGTGTCGCTGGAAGGCTCGACTCTTCGCTCCGATGGTAGTGCGAACGAAAAGCTGTACGGGAGGAAAGTGACGGCAAAGGAGATCATTCGAGGGGGTAAAGTGGGGAGTCCCGCTTGCGCCCAGGAACTGGTCTCGCTGCTCGATCAGAAATCTCCGGTGAACAAGTCGGACGCCAAGTCGCTCAAATAGCCTGTAAAATCTTCCGCGGATCTCGGTGCCCTCCGTGTTTGAGAACTTCGGCGCGGAGGGCATATTCTTTGGGCGTATTGTCTTACATCATCAGCTATGCGAAAGAAAAATCGTTGTGCCTGGGCGAGCGGCGAATTGGGAATTCTGTATCACGACAAGGAATGGGGTGTTCCCGTTCACGACGACCAGAGGCTGTTCGAGTTTCTGATTCTCGAAGGCGCGCAGGCCGGCTTGAGTTGGAGCACGATCCTGAACAAGCGCGAGAATTACCGGCGAGCGTTTGATGGGTTCGACCCGCGTCGCGTTGCGAAATACGACCGGCGCAAGATCGCGCGACTGCTGGCCGATCCTGGAATCGTCCGCAACAAGCTCAAGATCAACTCCGCCATCGAAAATGCCAAGGCGTTTCTTCGCGTGCAGGAAGAATTCAGCAGTTTCGACCGCTACATCTGGCAGCTCGTCGGAGGCAAGCCGCTCGTGAATCCCTGGAAGGTCCGCAAGGTTCCCGCTAGTACCGCCGAATCGGACGCAATGAGCAAAGATTTGAAGAAGCGCGGGTTCAACTTCGTCGGATCGACCATCTGCTACGCCTTCATGCAGGCCGTAGGCATGGTGAACGATCACGCGGCGGACTGCTTCCGCTATAAGTTGTCCAGCCGATCGAGCTGAGCGAAAAGAGAGATCTCTCCAGGTCCCCATCCTCGTCTCATGCAACTCCTTGAGTTGAATCCACGGGAATGCTCGCGGCGTGCAGGCTCGACCCGGGTTACTGGAGGATTCCAATTACCCCCTTTTTTATCGTTATATATCGTATTACGATATAAAAACGCGAGCCTGCGATTAGTCCACCTATGATTTGGAGGGCATGAGCCGTGTCTTACAGGAAACTTTGGATTGCGTTGGCAGTAGTTTTGGCGGCATCGTTTGCTGTACTGGGGGGAGTCGGCATCAAGGTCCTGAGAAGCGCCCCGCCGATCCCGTCGCAGGTTGTGACCAGCGACGGGCAAGTCCTGTTTGACGGCGATGCCATTCAGAACGGGCAGGGAGTCTGGCAGTCCATTGGCGGCCAGGAAGTGGGGACTGTCTGGGGGCACGGAGCTTATGTGGCGCCAGACTGGACCGCCGATTGGCTTCACCGCGAATCGACTTTCATCCTGGACCGCTGGGTAAAGCAGTCCGGCGCTGGTGATTTCGCTGCTGTGGGGGTCGAGCGACAGGCGGCACTCCAGGCGCGACTGCGGCAGGTCATGCGGAGAAACACATTCGATTCACAGTCCGGCCGCATCACGGTTGATCCCGTTCGTGCCGAGGCATTTCAGGAACTGTACCGCTACTACTCTGATGTATTCACCCGCGGCCGCGACGACTATGCCATACAGCCCGGGGCGATGAGCGATCCCGCCAAGCTGCGCGAGATGAGCGCTTTCTTCTGGTGGACGGCTTGGGCCGCTTCTACGGACCGACCCGGTACCGATGTCACCTACACCCAGAACTGGCCGCATGAGCCTCTCATCGGAAACGAACCGACCGGAGGCGCCATCGTGTGGAGCGTCATCAGTTTCGTACTGCTGCTTGCCGGTGTGGGAGGCATGGTCTGGTACTTTGCCTCCCAGGAGCGTACGGTCGCGAAAGAACTGTTACCGGGCAGCGATCCCTTGCTGGGGCTGAATCCGAGTCCCTCGCAGAGGGCGACGGTGAAGTACTTTTTCGTAGTCGCCGCGTTGTGGGTGGTGCAAGTGGCACTTGGGGCCATTACCGCACACTATGGGGTGGAAGGGTCGGGTTTCTACGGTATTCCGCTGGACCGCTGGCTACCTTACGCTGTCACACGAACCTGGCACCTGCAGATCGGTATCTTCTGGATTGCCACCTCGTGGCTCGCCACCGGTCTCTATGTCGCGCCTGCAGTGAGTGGCTATGAGCCGAAGGGGCAGCGACTCGGAGTGAATGCTCTTTTTGGTGCACTTCTGTTGGTTGTGGTTGGATCACTCGCCGGTGAGTGGCTTAGCATTCAGCATCGGTTGGGCAACGACTGGTTCTGGTTCGGCACCCAGGGGTATGAGTACGTCGACCTGGGGCGCTTCTGGCAGATTCTGCTCTTCGGCGGATTGGTTTTCTGGCTGTGGCTGATGTGGCGATCTCTTAGGCCCGCGCTCGCAAAGCGCGACCAAAGCTACTCGCTGCTGATGATGTTCCTGATCTCCAGCATCGCGATTCCTCTCTTTTACGCAGCGGGCCTAATGTACGGCCAGCGCAGCAACCTCGTCACAGCGGAATACTGGCGCTGGTGGGTGGTGCATCTCTGGGTGGAAGGGTTCTTTGAGGTCTTTGCCACCGTCGTGATCGCATTCCTGCTCACGCGCCTGAAACTGCTTTCGGTCACGACCGCAACGCGGGCAGTCATGTTCTCCACGATCATGTTCCTCTCAGGCGGCATCATCGGGACCTTCCACCATCTCTACTTCGCCGGAACACCGAACGTCGTGCTCGGATTGGGTGCGGTGTTCAGCGCACTGGAAGTCGTGCCTCTGGTGCTGATTGGCTTTGAAGCGTGGGAGAACATCCGCCTGGCTCGCGCCCGAGAACAGCAAGTCTGGGTTGCCGCATACAAGTGGCCGATCTACTTCTTCGTCGCGGTAGCGTTCTGGAACTTCGTCGGTGCGGGGTTGTTCGGCTTCCTGATCAATCCGCCCATCGCGCTGTATTACATGCAGGGCCTGAACACGACTCCGGTGCACGGGCACACCGCGCTGTTTGGCGTATACGGAATGCTCGGACTCGGGCTGATGCTGTTCTGCCTGCGGGCTCTGCGTCCCGGGAAGGCTTGGAAGAATGCGCCGCTGTGGTTTGCTTTCTGGGCGATCAACATCGGACTCGCGCTGATGGTGCTGCTGAGCATGCTTCCCATCGGACTGATGCAGGCATGGGCGTCGGTGGAATACGGAACGTGGTATGCGCGTTCGTCGGAGTTCCTGCACTCGGGTGGAATGAACACCCTGCGCTGGATGCGTATGATCGGCGACTCGGTCTTCGCTCTCGGTGCGCTGGTGCTAGGTTGGTTCGTGCTGGGCCTGGTCACGGGCCATTCCTACGAGAAGCAGGGATACGTCGCCGAAGGCGAGTGGCAGGTTCGTCCCGAGGAGGCTGCGACCCGGTAAATCTTTCCCTGGGGTGTCGTGGAAAGAAGGCCAGCCTGCTCACGGAGGCTGGCCTTATCCCTTGTTCAAGGCACCGGCGGTCAGGAACACCGCAACCAGACCGAGGATCAGGATTGCGCCTTCTACGCGAGTGGACCAGACGTGCAGGGCATCGAACTGCACGCGCTGCGGGTTGGTGAGTGGGACAGTAGCGAAATCGCCTACTTGCACGCGCAGGGTGTCCATGCGCGGGATGATCCAGAATTGCGAGAACAGTGTGAGAGCGAGCATCAGGCAGATGAGGATGTGGCGCAAAGCGAAGACGTGCGCGGTTCCCTGCGTCAGGTAACTGTAGAGCAGGGAAGTGAGCAGGAAGACCACGCCTGAAACCATGGCGATCCAGTGCAACTTGCCGAGAGAGCGTCCGACCACGTTTCCTGCGAGATGAGTGTTGGGTAGGACCTGAAACGCTGTTGGGGCCAGCACGAAGGCGAAGAACATGAGACCGCCAACCCAGAGGACCAGGGACAGTAGCATGAAGAAGCGGAGGAAGGACATGACGGGCATTATTATGATGGCTGAAGCAAGTAACGTCCAATCGCGGTGAAGGACTCTATCGCCAAAGCAGTCGCGGTACTGCGCAGGTCGCCATCGTGCGATGAGGTCGAGCTATGTCGAAAATTAATGGCAAACGGCATTGACGCCTCAACAACAGCACGACTGGTCGAGTTCCTCCCGATGGCGTACTGCAGGGTAATGTTCAAAGGAACTGGAATCCAGTTCTCAGATAACTTTCAGCGGAGACTGGCGAATGGTGAAATTACGCCTGAGAAACCACTCTCGTCAGAGCCAGTTTGGAATGCGGTAATCGATTTTGCAGAAGATGAGGTTGATCGCGGTATTTCTCGTGATGACTTGCTGTCGATCGCAGGGCGAAGTGCTGAGTTCAGTGCGGCAAATCAACTCTTGAGTCAAGGATCGAAATTGAAGGACCTTCGGTTTACTGCGATGGTCCTCGTTTGGTCTGATAGCTGTCCTGAAACCTGAAAACAGTGCTAAACCGGGACCGCGACGTTCTCCACGATTTCTTTCAACACCTGATCCGATTGCTCGGACTTCTTCAGTGTCGAGGCGTAAAGTCCGTTCACGACGACTCTGTGGGCAAAGACTGGGACGACTAGTGGCTTGAAGTCTTCAGGAGTGCAGAAAGTGCGGCCTTCGAGGAAGGCCATCGCTTGCGCGGCGCGGTAGAGAGCTTGCGATCCGCGCGGAGAAACTCCCAGTGACAGGAATTCGCATTCGCGTGTGCGGCGCACGATTTCGAGCGCGTAATTGACGAGCGATTCATCTACGCGAACCTTCTTTACGGCCTGCTGCATTTCCAATACATCAGCACCAGTCAGAACCGGACGCAGTTCGTCCAACTGCGCAACCCCGGCTTCGGAGCGCAGGATCTGGCGTTCGGCCTGAGCGTCGGGATATCCCATTCGGACGCGCATCAGGAAGCGGTCCAGTTGCGATTCGGGCAGCGGGTACGTTCCGTGATGTTCCACTGGATTCTGCGTCGCGATCACCAGAAACGGTTGGGGCAGTTCGTACGAGTGCGCGTCGACAGTGACCTGACCTTCGTTCATGGCCTCGAGCAGCGCAGACTGCGTTTTCGGTGTAGTGCGGTTGATTTCGTCGGCGAGCAGGACATTGGTGAAAACCGGTCCGCGCTTGAATTCGAATGCCTGTTCTGTGGCGGAGTACACCGAAATTCCGAGTACGTCGGACGGCAGCATGTCGCTGGTGAACTGCACGCGCTGAAAGGTGCAATCGATGGCGCGGGCGAGGGACTGTCCGAGGGTGGTCTTGCCCACACCGGGAACGCCTTCGATGAGCAGGTGCCCGCGGGCGAAGATGCTGACCAGCGCAAGGCGGACGACGTCATCCTTGCCGCGGATTACGCGGCGCAGAGCCTTTTCGAGGTCCGCAGCTTTGGTGGACACGGCGATGGCAGTCTCGGGAGACATTGTTGGGATTCTACTATCGGCTGCTGAGAGCGCAGGAGTTACGGACGTCACGACTCTTCAGCTATCAACTCTCAGCTTTTGGTAAGACTGTAACTCCAGAAACCTACTCTTGAGCCAAAATGAGAACGCTCCTTGCGAACAGTCTTGCAGCGATTCTCGCTGATACCTGACAGCCGAGAGCTGACAGCTTTATTGCATGAAGTCTGCGGGTCTTCCCGTGAGGCGCTCGATTCTCTTCGCGATCGGCGGATGTGTCGAGAACAGACCTGCGAACATGCCTGCATTCATGCCCAGGAAGGGCTGGATGATAAACAGGTGCGCGGTCGAGGGGCTGGCTTGAAGAGGCAGACGCCGCGAGTAGGCGTCGATCTTCTGCAGCGCGCTCGCTAAGGCATAGGGGTTTCCTGTGAAGTGTGCGCCTGTCGCGTCTGCTTGATATTCGCGTGAGCGCGAGACCGCAAGCTGAATCAGGCTCGCCGCGATTGGCGCGAGGATCAGCATAAAGAGGGCAGTAATTCCGCTTCCGCCGCGGCCTTCGCGATCTCTTCCGCCGTATCCGCCGAAGAGCATTGCCCAGCGTCCCATGCTGGCGAGCATGGTGATCGCGCCTGCGATGGTGGCAGCAACGGAGCTGATCAGGATGTCACGGTTGTTGACGTGACCGAGTTCATGCGCGAGAACGCCTTCGAGCTCTTCGTCGTTGAGCAGTTGCAGAATGCCGTGGGTGACTGCGACTGAGGCATGCTGCGGATTGCGTCCCGTGGCGAACGCATTAGGCGATTCGGTGGGAATCACGTACATCTTCGGCATCGGAATGCCGATCTTCTGCGTCAGGCGCTCGACCGCAGCGTACGCTCGCGGCAGTTCTTCACGCGAGACTGGTTGCGCGCGGTACATGGCGAGCGCAATTTTGTCGGAATAGAAGTAGGAGACGAAGTTCATGACGGCTGCGAAGATCAGCGCCAGGAACATTCCGTTTTGGCCGCCGAAGTAGCGCCCGAAAAACATCAGGAGCAGGGTCAGAGCGGTCAGCAGGAACGCGGTCTTGAAAGTGTTTCCCATGAATTTGATGGAGCTATTGGTATTAGATGGTTACGAGAAAGGCATCGATGCATGTTCCCATTTTGGAAAAGCCGAGTTCGGGGTGGGAGACCCCCTCCCCCTCCAGTCTATTGAAATCATGGAGTTAGCGGAAAATCTCGAAATAATCTATGGGGCTCAATGAGTTACGGGCAAAATCTTCCGGAATAAGGAGTTAGCTTCCATCCCGATCTCTTGCGCCGATGTGATGATCTCGTTTCGGGGCTGTGGACGTCAAGGAAGCTGGTCACAGGTGTTTGTGAGCAGGCGGCAGGCGTCAGGCACTCTATCTAGTCCTTCGCTTCAGGTTGTACAGGGCACATCTTCCACTTCCCTCTGACGAAAATCCCCACTTCTGGCAAATGCGGCCAGAAATGAGGCACCCATCTTTACTCCTTTACTCTATTCTCTTGCGCTTTTCTCTTACGCTTTTTGGCTTTCGCGTTTCAGGGCTCGTTGCAGGGTTTGGTCCAGGGCGGCTTTTGCGGTTTCGTATTCCTGCTGGCTTATGCGGCCTTGCTTGTGCTCGATCTCGAGGTCGAAGAGTTCTTCTTTGAGTGCATCGAGCAGCTTGGAGGAACTTCTTTGGGCTTGCGGGAGATTGGCTGGGGGTGAGGGAGTCCGCGCTACGGAGGAACGGCTGGGGACCGCGAAGTCTTCCACGTCTTCGATCGTGGAGAGTCCGGCAGCGGTGGCGCGGACGGCACGATTGGCCGATTGTTGACGCCACGCAACGAATACTCCGCCAATACCGAGTGCAGCGCCGATGCCGACGAGGATCGGGAGCTGATATTTCTGGAGCGGATTGGGAGCGTCGATGGGAGGGCCGAGTCCGCCGCCTGGACGGTTGTCAGCCGGACCCGACGAGCCTTGGGCCGACTGGCCATTTTCGTCCGAGGGCTGGGCGAGAGTTCCTTCTCCGGTAAGTTTGAAGGCCATAGGCTGTCCAACTGTTACGTTCGACGCGACCTGCACATTGGCGTCGGGCTGGCCGGGGAATGGAGTGTTTTTGTAGGCATCGGCCTGAGCCGCCAAGAATTGAATCGTCTTGGGCGCGATGGCTACGAAGTGCTCCAATGGGTAGACACTCTTAGGATCAATATTGACGCTGCCGCTGTAAGGCAACGTGTAGACGACTTCAAAACGCGTCTGGCCCGGACGCAGAGGGAAGAGGAACGAGTAACGATTCCTGGCGTTGTCGCCTTCGGGTACTGGCGCGGACTTTACGGGTTGGCCACCGGCGGTCATGGCCTCAGCTTCGCCGATGGTGGCGCCTTCGGGCACGTAGAACTCAAGGTTGTGCTCGTTCATCTGCGTGCGAGGGGGCTTGGAGTTGTTTTGCACCGCGAAGGTGCGCTCGATCTGCATAGTTCCGTTGCCCGCCTGAAAACGCATGATGTCGGCGACGAGTTCGATGCCATCGACTTTCTTGCTGACATCGTAGACTTCGACTTCGACCGAAGTGGTTCCCGGGGGCGCCATGCGGTGATAGGTGACACCTTGATGGATTACACGAATGAGGTGCGGGCCCTGGCCGTCGAGTTTGAAGGTGAAGTTACCTTTTGCGTCGGCTTTCGTACGCCCGGCTTCTTCCATGCCTTGGCCGAGGCTGAGGAGAACGACATCGTCTCCACTGGAGGGCTTGCCCGTGGTGGAGTTCTTTACGGTGCCGGTGAGGGATTGGGCGGCGGCAAGGTTGGAGAGCAGCAGCAGTGCCAGCGCCGGCAGAAATGCATAGGTCCTTCGGCGCGCGAAAACCGCGCGCCTCAGGATGACAATCGTGTCGTGGGGTGCAAAAGATGCGCGCCTCAGGATGACAGAGATTTTGGATCGGTTCATGATCTCGCTTTTCCTGGTTCGGACAGGGCTTCGGATTCGAGGCGCGCGATTTCTGCCAGGAGAGCGGCGGCTTCGTCTTGCAGAGAGGATTTCAAGCTCTGATAGTCGGCGTCGGGAATCTTTCCTGCTTTGTATTCGAAGTTGAGGTCACGCAGGTTCTCGTACACGGCATCTTTTCGTTCGCGAAGGTACGAGGCACGAGTCTTCTCTGGTCCGAGATAGAGCCGATCCGGAAGGTAGAAGATGTAGATGAGAGCGGCCGCTCCCGTGAGTACACAAAGGAACCATTCAAAAGTCATAAGTCGGTCTCCTTGCGCGCCTGCTCGCGGTATTGATCAAATTCGGAGCCTTGGGCCGGTGAGAGCCCGTCGGCGAGAGCGGGTGTGGGACGGTTTTTTCACGAGCGGACGATATAGACGAGAAGGACGCATCCGACCAGAAGGGCAGCGAACGGCATGATCCACGCGGTGCGATCGAAGCCGGTAGTTGTCGGAGCCGCGAGAACCGTGGGTCCGTATTTCTGCACGAAGGCTTGCTCGACGAGGCTGTCGCTGTCGCCACGGGAAACGGCCGTCATGAGTTCGTTGCGCATGCCGTCGGAGGCTGGGCAGCCAACGTGGTTGCACTCGAGGAGAATCTGGCCGCACCCGCAAATGCACATCAGTTGATGGCCGAGCTCTCCGAAGCGGCTCGTGGGATCGCCTGCGCCAGAGAAGGCGGTGACGGCGATGGCTAGCACGGCGCATTGAAGAGTGCGACGGACGGTTGGAGTGATTCTAAGGTTCATGAGTATCCCGCGATATTGGCCCTCAGCGGCTAAAGCCGCAGTTCTTGTGAGCGTCCATGGCACGACTAAAGTCGTGCCCTTCCACTTCCTACTTCATTCAAACCCTGTCGCGTTCTCCAACAGGGCGTCATCGCGCGGCGGACAGCCGAGGCGGCTGTCCCTACGCGGTATTTGCTAATCTCCTGCTGGCACTGGAGCGGCGTGCTCGACCGGAACGCGAGCGCTTGCTAAAACAGGCACTGGAGCGTTTGGTACTAACGCAAGAATCGTGCCTCCGATGATGATCCAGACACCGAGCCAGATCCACATCACGAGCGGATTCAAGTGCGCTTTCAGGATGGGATGACCGTTGTCCTGATTGAGACCCTCGTAAACGACGTAGAGATCTTCTTTCATGGTTGAGCGGATGTAGGGCATGGTCGACGTCTGCTGGCTGGCTTTGTAGAAGCGGCGCTCAGGCGTCAGGGTGTCGATCTGCTGTCCGTTCTTGTAGACATCGAGCACGGCCCACTCGGCCGCATAGTTCGGAAAATCGTCATTGGTGTAGGAGCGACAAACCAGCGTGTAGCCACCGATTTCGAGTTTGTCGCCGTAGGCCATTTCCTGTTCTTTGTCCAGATTGAAAGCGGCTCCGGCAACGCCGATGATCACTACCACCACGCCGAAATGAACGATGTAGCCTCCGTAGCGGCGCGTATTGCGATGCGTGAGCTGAACCATGGAGGCGAACATGCCTTGTCCGGTTTTGTCGGAGATGACGCGACCGCCACGGTAGAACTCGCTGGCAATGGTCAGTGCGCACAGAACGCCCAAACTGATCGCCATTAGGGAATAGAAATAAGAGATGTCGACCCAGGGACGGAGTCCAAAGGCACCTCCCCAGTTCGGGGGTGTGGCCATGAGGAATATGGCGACGATCACAGCGCCGACGGTGGGCCACAAGAAGTTGCGTTTCAGACTCTCGAGGGATGTCTTGCGCCAGGCGAGCAGTGGGCCCACCGCAGTGAGAAGAACCAGTAGCAGAGCAACCGGGATCGCAACGCGGTTATAGAACGGAGCGCTGACGGTTACTTTGTTGCCTTGTACCCATTCAGAAATCTTGGGAAACCATGTGCCCCAAGCTACAGTGAAGCAGAGAGCACAAAAGAGCAGATTGTTAAACATGAAGCTTGATTCGCGGGATACGATCGCTTCCAGTTTGTGCTCACTGCGCAGATGAGGGTAATTCTGGATGAAAAAGAAAACGAATACAGCACCGGTGATAGCCAGGAACCAAGCAAACCATGGCCCGATGGATGATTGCGCAAAGGCATGGACCGAACTGATGATACCGCTCCGGGTGAGAAAAGTTCCCCAGATGGCCAGCCAGAAGCTGAAGAAGACGAGCCACATGTTCCAAACCTTCAGCATGCCGCGCTTCTCCTGCATCATGACCGAATGCAGGAAGGCGGTGCCGACCAGCCATGGCATCAACGAGGCGTTTTCGACAGGATCCCATCCCCAGTAGCCGCCCCACCCGAGCACGGCGTACGCCCAGTGAGCACCCAGAAAAATTCCAATCGTCAAGAAGCCCCAGGTCACCATGGTCCAGCGGCGGGTGATGTGAATCCACTTCTCGCCGGGATATTTCATGATCAGCGCGCCGAGCGCGAATGCGAAGGGGATGGTGAAACCGACATATCCGAGATAGAGCATCGGCGGATGGATGACCATCTCGGGATACTGCAGGAGCGGATTGAGTCCACTGCCATCGGGACGGAGCGGGCCTTCAAGCAGGCCGAAGGGACTCGCCGCGAAATTGACGAGCGCCAGGAAAAAGACCTGGACGCCAGCAATAATTACCGAGGCATGGGCGAAAAGACGGGGGTCCGTCTTGTACCGGAGGCGAAGGACAAAACCATATCCGGAGAGCAGAAGCGCCCAGAACAGCAGAGAGCCTTCCTGTCCAGACCAGAGTGTGGCGAATTTGTAGGCTGCGGGAAGAGCGCGGTTGCTGTGATGAAAGATGTAAGCGATGGTGAAGTCGTCGCGAAAGGCAGAGACGACCAACACAACCGAAGCGAGGAGAACCGCGCCGAACACCACGATTCCCGCGCGGCGGGCGGTTTCCCCGAGGCGCTCCCAGTTGGAATCGCCTTGATGAAAAAGGGAAAGCATGCCGATCACGAACGAATACGTGCTCAGCGCCAAGGCGAGGAGCAAGGCAAAACTACCGATTTGCGCCATGTGGAAGAGCCCCACGTTATTTTTTCAGAAACCAGTAGAGGTGGCAACCGGAACCACGAGGACTGACAGGTCACGAGAGGACAGCAGGGAAAAAGTTACGAAGGGGCTTGATGAATCCCTGCACAAAAGGGCCGAACGAGGGTTGGGGCGTAAACGTTTCCGCCGAAAGACGGCGGCCGGGGTTCGGCCGCCAGGCGGTGCTGGAAGCGCCTTAGGCGCTGTGTTGGTGATAACGCTGCTGGATTTCGCGTTCTGCTGCAAGCCAATCTTCGGCTTCGTGTCCAGGTTCGAAACCGCGGCGCTCGGCCATCAGGTAGGCGAGGCGACGGATTTCTTCTTCTATATTAATGGGGACGAGGTTGGCGCGAGGCTCGGTTCTCACGATCGCAGGCTTTCTCGTCGACTTGGGCTTGGCGGGAGCAGCTGCCACCGCGTCTCCGTTTCCATTTGCGGTAGAAGCATTCGGGGTTGCTTCGACGGCGGCAGGCACACTCGTATCATTGCTTGCTTTCTTAGGGACTCTGGGTTTTGCCATATTGCGTACTCCTTGGATACTCCTGGTCTAGGATTGGGTTATCTGGATGAAGAGACAACATACACATCACCCCCGCGGGCTCGCCGCTTACGGATGAAATGTGTGCTCGATGTACTTACTATAGCTCGGATCGAGGTGTGAATGGAGACGATTTGCACAAAAAAATTGCATATGTAGGTGCGGGAATTCCGAAAAAGAACCGCAAGAAGAACGCGCGCATTGTGCGATCGCGCGTGATCACAGCCCGGATTTTGCTTTGCTATAATGAATTTTTGCCGAGTGGCGCTATCGTCTAGGGGTTAGGACGGAAGATTCTCAATCTTCAAACCCGGGTTCGATTCCCGGTAGCGCTACCAAAGCCCTCCTCAGCTTTTGACCTAGGTACTTAAGGCTCTTCCACTGTGCCTTTCGATTTGTGCTAATATCCCGGTGTTCGGTTTCGTCTCCCCTCGTTGTTCGTACGCACGCAGGAAATCTCTCGGGTCCAGGCTCGCCTAGTTACTCATTGTTGTGCCGCCTTGGTGTGGCACCCCACGAGGATTGGTTTCGATGGAGTTCTCCAAATGTTCGCTGCTTGCCCTTGCATGTGCTGCTCTCACCCTTAGCCTGGCGGTGTGCGCCCAGGCACAAACCCTGACGTATGCCGCCATCTTCGATGGCATCAACGGAGGTGGGCCCAGTACAGTCATCCAGGCCATGGATGGAAACTTCTACGGCACGACGTCCAACGGCGGCGCTTCCCAGCTGGGAAACGTCTTCAGGGTTACACCCACTGGAAACATTACCTCGATCTGTGACTTCTGCTCGAAGTCGCACTGCAGCGACGGAAAACATCCGCAAACGGCTCCCATCCTGGGCAGCGACGGAAACCTCTACGGCGTGACTGTTTCAGGTGGCTCCAACTTGAACGGAGGAAGCGGGTGGGGAACGGTTTACAAGATGACGCTGGACGGTCAGCTCACTACGCTCCACAAATTCTGCACCGCCGATCCCTGCCTCGATGGCGCGGAACCTGTTGGAATCATGCAGGCGGCCGACGGCAATTTTTACGGCGCCACGGACTATGCCTGAGAGTTCAATGCCGGTACTCTCTTCAAGATCACAACAGCTGGGCAGTTCCAGGTGATGCACCCCTTTTGTTCGCTAACGAACTGCGCAGATGGGGCAGTTCCAAGATGCGCGCCGATTCAAGGCAGCGACGGGAGCTTGTATGGCGCAGCAACCTCGGGTGGAACCAACGGAGGCGGTGTAGTGTACGCGTTGACGCCCGCCGGGCACTTCAACGTCGTCCACACTTTCTTTTGCTCGAACGCTCCTTGTCCCAAAGGATACGACCCCGAATGCCGTCGTGCGGGATGCAAACGGCAATCTGTTTGGTACGACGGTGGTTGGCGGCGATAGCGGGGAAGGAATCATTTTCAAGATCACGCCGGCACATCAATTCGTTGTCCTGCACAGCTTCACCTATGGGGCTGAATCTGATTCCATGGCAGGATTGACGCTGGGTAACGACGGCAATTTCTACGGAACGACCGATGGGCTCGGCGGCCGAGGAACCGTTTTTGAGATCACTCCCGACGGCGCGTATACGACGCTGTATTCCTTCACCTGCTGCGATACCGGCTCGTTCGTCTATACCCCGCTTTTTCAGGCACCGAACGGCAATCTGTATGGTGGCGCCGCCTTTTATGGTCAGACCTGGAACGGAGCGATCTTCAGCCTCAATAACAACCTGAGTCCTCTGGTGCAGACCTTGCCGACCATGGGGAAAGTTGGGAAGCAGGTGACGATCCTCGGCAACGGTCTGACGGGATCATCCAGTGTCACATTCAACGGCGCGCCGGCGACGTTTACGGTTGTGTCCGATGCCTACATCAAGGCGACGGTTCCAACGGGCGCAACGACTGGCACGATTTCTGTTGTTACTCCATCTGGAACACTCAACAGCAATCCGGCGTTTGTCGTGACGAAGTAGTTTGCGACACTTCAGTTTTGAGCGGGCGCTCTCAGCGATTGTGCTCGGGATCGCTCTGCGGCGGCGGCTTGCGCGTCGCCGAGTTGATCAAGGGCATCGGCCAAGAAGGCATGAGGTTCGAAGTTGTCGGGAGCAGAGTCG
>Ga0335085_10002622_pt1 | contig 33180 bp, 30 predicted proteins | sample Lox_Sample_45_FD_206712 | JGI IMG/M metagenome (GOLD analysis project Ga0335085, IMG submission 206712) | Soil microbial communities from Loxahatchee National Wildlife Refuge, Florida, United States - Lox_Sample_4.5 | ecosystem: Environmental > Terrestrial > Soil > Wetlands | place: USA... | reverse complement strand
ATCGGGTTCATTCCCTGGTTCCCGCTGTCCACGGGGAAGCTCGCCACGGACGGCGGTCCGCTCACCGAGATGGCCGAACGTCACCATGCCACCCCGGCTCAGATCGCGCTGGCCTGGCTGCTTTACCGCTCTCCGGTGATGCTGCCGATCCCTGGGACCGCCTCGGTCGCGCACCTCGAGGAGAATGTTCGCGCGGCGCTGATCGAGCTGACTGCGGATGAGGTAAGGGCGCTCGACGAACTCGGCGCCGAAGGTGGCTGACCGCCGAACCCGTCATCATGGCGAGCCGACCGGGGGCCATCCAGGGCATGAGCTCTGGCACGAGCGACGACCGCCCGTCCGGATCGTTCACGGGCCGCACCGCGTGGGCGCGGGGCCTGGCGGCGCCGGTCCGGGAGTTTCTGAGCACCGAGAGCGGCAGCGCCACGGTTCTGTTATCGGCGGCGATCGTCGCCGTCGCATGGGCGAACTCGCCCTGGCGCGACAGCTACGACTCGGTGTGGAGTACGAAGTTGTCGATCAGCGTCGGCAGCGCCGGAATTTCGATGAGCTTGCGCGAGTGGGTCAACGATGGCCTCATGACATTCTTCTTCCTGGTCGTCGGGCTGGAGGCAAAGCGCGAGCTCGATATGGGGGAGCTGCGTGAGCGTCGACGCCTAGCACTTCCGGTGCTCGCTGCATTCGGGGGCATGGCGGGCGCCGTGTCGATCTATCTGGCCTTCAACGGCGGCAGCGCGGCCGCGCGCGGCTGGGGTACGGTGATGTCGACCGACACTGCGTTCGCGCTCGGCCTGCTCACGCTGGTCGCGCCGCGCGGTGCCACCCGGCTGCGCGTCTTTCTGCTGACGATGATCATCGTCGACGACCTCTGCGGCCTGACCGTTATTACGACGGTGTATAGCCGACCCCGCTCGGTCGTCGGGTTGGCGGTGGCAATAGGGATGTTTGCCGTCCTGCTTGGCCTGCGCTATCTGCCGGTCGGACGCACGCCTACGGCGGCGGTTGTCGCGATCGCGATGTGGGTGGCGCTGTTCGAGTCGGGAATTCATCCCCCGGTTGCGGGGCTTGTGATCGGCTTGGTGACGAGTGCGTATCCGCCGAATCGGACCGATCTCGAGCGTGCGATGGCAATCGTTCGTGCCTTTCGCGAGCAGCCGACGCCGGAACTCGCCCGCTCGGCCCAGCTCAGCCTCGTTTCGGCGATCTCGGCGAACGAGCGGCTGCAGCACCGGCTGCACCCGTGGACGGGCTTCGTGGTCGTCCCATTGTTCGCGCTGGCCAATGCCGGAATCCACCTCAACGGCGGACTGCTCGAGCGGGCGAGCGCCTCACCGGTGACGCTCGGGATCTTTGCGGGATATCTGCTCGGCAAGCCCTTGGGGATAGCTTGTGCCTCGTGGCTCGCGACCCGCTCGGTCCTGGGTGCGCAGCGTCTTTCGGTCAGCTGGCCCGGGCTTATCGGCGTCGGGACTCTGGCCGGCATCGGCTTCACGGTGTCGCTGCTGCTCGCCAGCCTCGCCTTCAGTGGCGAGCTGCTCGATGAGGCGAAGCTCGGCATCCTCGCGGCGGCAACCGGCGCTTCACTGCTCTCCTGGGCGGTGTTCCGCCTGATCGCGCTGATCCCAGTGTCGACGCGGGCTCGCCAGATCCGCGGTACCGCGCCCGAGCTCATCGATCTCGCCGTCGATGTCGACGCGGCACGCGACCATATCCGCGGCCCGGGTGACGCACCAGTCACACTCCTCGAGTACGGCGACTACGAGTGCCCGTACTGCGGTCAGGCCGAGAGTGTGATCCGGGAGCTGCTGATCTCCTTCGGCGACGACCTGCGCTACGTGTGGCGTCACCTCCCGCTCACCGACGTGCATCCGCATGCGCAGATGGCCGCCGAGGCGGCCGAGGCCGCCGGCGCCCAGGGCGCCTTCTGGGAGATGCACGACACCCTGCTGCAACACCAGGACGCCCTGGAACCCATCGACCTCGGTGTCTACGCCGAGCAGCTCAAGCTCGACATCGAGCGCTTCTGGTACGAGCTCCGCCGCCACGTCCACGCGCCGCGGATTGCCGAGGACACTGCCAGCGCCGACGCGAGCGGAGTCTCGGGCACGCCGACCTTCTTCATCAACAGCCGTCGTCACTACGGTGCCTACGACATCGAGACACTGACCGAGGCCGTGCGTGCCGCGCGCGAGATCGAGCGGCTTGCGGTGAGCAGTCGACACGTTTCACAGCCCTCGCCTGAAGTGAACGCGTCCTAGCGAGACATGCCCCGCGTGCTCGGAGCGGTCCTGCTGGCGCTGAAGGAGCTAGATCACGGGCGCGACTCTTGGGGCACCTCGACGAGCTCGACGCACTCGACGACATTGCCGTTGATGAGCACGACGGCTGTGGTGCGCGGCTGGTCGGGCAGGTCGTAGCCGAGCACGACACATCCGTGCTGACCCAGTACCTCGGCCAGGCTCCTGGTCACCTCGCCCGCATCCTCGCCGTCCGGAAGGCGGTACTGCCGGCCGCCGGGGTGAACCCGCAGGTACAGTGGCATCGAGACTGGGCTTAGGCCCGCCAGGCGCCGACGCAAGCTGCTCGTTCCATCGTCTGGGCATCCGGCCTCCTCGCGTCGTGATCCGTCCGTGGAGAAGCGGCTAGGCCGCTGGCGGACGCAGCCAAGCGGATGCCGCTACGTCCGTTCGGCCGCCGCCTCGAGGTGCGGCTCGAGCCACTCGCGCAGCCGCGGGTACGGAACGGCGCCGACCAGGCGGTCGATCTCAGCACCATCGCGGAACAGGACGAGCAGCGGGATACCCCGGACCGCGTAGCGCTCGGCGATCGCGGGCGCGTCGTCGACGTTCAACTTCACGACCTTCAGCCGGCCGGCGCTCTCGCGTCCGATCCGCTCGACCAGCGGCGAGACCATACGGCACGGACCGCACCACGGCGCCCAGAAGTCGACGAGCACGGGGACCGAGGAGGTGATCTCCCGATCGAACCCGTCCGGGTCGGCCTCGACGATCCAGGGGAGAAGCGTGTGGCAGACGCTGCAGCGGGGTGTGCCGGACGGGCTCGCGCGCACGCGGTTCTTCGTGCCGCAGTTCGGACAGCTGATGATCGTGCCCGGATCCGCCATCAGCTTCCTCGCCGCGAGGGCTGTGCCGAGCCGCCACTCGGCGTCGGCCGCTCTTGACGCGCGGTCACGCGTCCGATGAGGGCACGCAACACCGAGATCAGCTTTCTTGCTGTGGCACGCGGAGCGATAAGCAAAGCGACACCGAGGAATTCGAGCACGACCAGAAAAATGCAGATGAGGATGACCTTGATCGTCTGCAACGGGCTGCTGGCGGCGAGGTGAAGAATCACGTGTCTCGATTCGTAATGCCGAGGACGGAACAGGGCGGGGGCGGCGACGCCGGACCTACGCCCCCGTACCCGCCTCCTGCCCGGCTCCGTCGGCGTCTGCCCTGATCTGGATCCGCCGCGGCCGGAGCGACTCCGGTTCGGGGATGCGCAGCTTGAGCACGCCATCCGAGATCGATGCCTCGATCGCGTCCGGATTGAGACCCGGAGGCAGTCACCCCGTCGTCGTCGATCAGCAGATCGGCGGGGGGGACGAACGCGCCCACCGTGCCCTGGGTGGGCAAGACCTGACCGAGCTCCCGCAACCAGGGGGTAAAGGGCTCCACCAGGGTCGTCGCCATTGAATCCTCCGTGGGTCGTCGCTTCGAGGCTCCCGCAGCAAACGGGCCTCCTTCGCGGCTTGGCTAGGCCGCGGTGGGCGGGGATCAAGGCGCCAACCGTTCAGCCGCCGATCACGGCGTTCACCTTCTCGGCCAGGCGCAGTTCGGCCGCCGTGATCCCCGCGCGATTGGGGTTGGCGATGGTCAGGCGAACGCGGTTGAACCCGACGATGCAGATATCCGGTCTGCGCAGGTGATCTTCGGCCGAGCCGGCGATGCGGTCGACGAACTCGAGCGCCTGATCGAAGTCGCGGAACTCGAGCTCGCGAACCAGTGAATCGCCCGCCCGGCGCCAGCCCGAAAGAGCGGGCCGACGCCGCGGTGACGGGCTGCTCGCCACGATCGAGTGGCCTACGCGGCCTTGACCTCGATCCGGCGCGGCTTGGCCTGCTCGGCCTTCGGGACACGCACAGTCAAGACGCCCTCATGCAGGCTCGCCTCGATCTTCTCGGGATCGGTCTGACCGGGCAGCGTCACGCGGTACTCGAACTGCCCGGTCCGGCGCGTCCGCCGGCGCACCACGCCCTTGCGTTCCTTCTCCTTGATGTCGCCGTGGATCGCCAGCTCGCCCTCGCGCAACTCGACGTTGACATCCTTGCGATCGACCCCGGGCAGCTCGGCCTCCACGATCCACGCGTCGTCGGTCTCCTCGATATCGGCCTGCGGCATCCACGCGCCGCCGTTAGTCGTGCCCGGCGAGGACACCGCTTGCATCAAGCGCCCCATCTCCTCCTGCAACTCCTCGAACTCGCGAAACGGATCCCATCGCTGGATCGGCCGAGTCGAGGCGGATTCAGAACGTCGTACGGGGACTGGCATATCGCCCTCCTCTCGGTGGTTGGTGCCCCCCCGCGGCGCAGGGGCGGTCTCGGGCCAGCAGTTAGGCCGTCCGAGCGTGAGGCCAAGCCCAACTTGAGTTTGAAAGCGGCGGGTGAGGACCTAACGACACCGCGGAGCAAGCGAACGAGAAGGAGCTGACATGGCTAAGGCCGTTGGCATCGACCTGGGCACGACGAACTCCGTGGTGGCTGCGACGATGGAGGGCGGCCAGGTGGAGGTCATCCCGAACGCCGAAGGCGGACGGGTGACCCCGTCGGTGGTCGCCTTCACCGAGGATGGTCAGCGCCTGGTCGGGCAGGTCGCCAAGCGGCAGGCGATCCTGAACCCGCAGGCCACCGTCTACTCGGCCAAGCGGTTCATCGGTCGCCGCTGGGGCGAGGTGGATGAGGAGTCGAAGATCGTGCCCTACAAGGTCGTCGCCGGCCCCAACGACGCGGTTCGGTTCGAGATCCGGGGCAAGCAGTACGCGCCCGAGGAGATCTCGGCGCTGATCCTGCGCAAGCTGGCCGAGGACGCCGGGAAGTTCCTGGGCGAGCGAGTCACCGAGGCGGTGATCACCGTCCCCGCCTACTTCAACGACGCCCAGCGGCAGGCGACCAAGGACGCAGGGGCGATCGCGGGCCTGGAGGTCCTGCGGATCATCAACGAACCGACTGCCGCGGCGCTCGCCTACGGGATGGACAAGAAGGGGTCCGAGACCGTGCTGGTGTTCGATCTGGGCGGCGGCACGTTCGACGTCTCATTGCTGGAGGTGGGTGACGGCGTGGTGGAGGTCCGCGCCACGAGCGGCGACGGTCATCTGGGCGGCGACGACTTCGACAAGCGCGTGGTCGACTGGCTGGCCGACGAGTTCAAGCGCGACCAGGGAATCGATCTGCGCAACGACCCCCAGGCGCTGCAGCGCCTCTACGAGGCGGCCGAGCGCGCCAAGGTGGAGCTGTCGACCACCACGCAGACGCAGGTCAACCTGCCGTTCATCACGGCCGACGCGTCGGGTCCGAAGCACCTCAACCTGTCGCTGAGCCGGTCCAAGTTCGACCAGCTAACACAGGATCTGGTGGAGCGCACCCGCGGCCCGGTCGAGCGGGTGCTCTCCGACGCGAAGCTGACCGCGGACGACATCGACGAGGTGATCCTGGTCGGCGGGGCGACACGCATGCCGTCAGTGCAGGAGTTGGTGCGCCGGCTGACCGGCGGCAAGGAGCCCAACATGACCGTCAACCCCGACGAGGTGGTGGCGATCGGCGCCGCGCTGCAGGCGGGGGTGCTCAAGGGCGAGGTCGAGGACGTCGTGCTGCTCGACGTCACGCCGCTGTCGCTCGGGCTCGAGACGCTGGGCGGCGTGATGACCAAGGTGATCGAGCGCAATACCACCATCCCCGCACGGCGGACCGAGGTGTTCTCGACCGCGGAGGACAACCAGACCGCGGTCGACGTCGTGGTGCTCCAGGGGGAGCGGGAGCTGGCCTCCGACAACCGCCAGCTGGCGCGCTTCCGACTGGAGGGGATCGAGCCGGCGCCACGCGGCGTGCCACAGATCGAGGTCACGTTTGACATCGACGCCAACGGGATCCTGAACGTATCCGCGCGCGACCGGGCGACGGGCAAGGAGCAGCGCGTCACGATCTCCGAGAGCACGAACCTCGACCAGAGTGAGATCGAGCGGATGGTCGCCGACGCCCAGCAACACGCTGGCGAGGACCGACAGCGCCGCGAGGAGATCGACGCCCGCAACGAGCTCGACTCGCTCGCCTACCGCGTCGACCAACTCCTCAGCGAACTGCAGGACCGGCTACCGGTCAACGAGAAGGCGCGCGCCGAGCAGCTGGTCGCCGAGGCACGCCGGGCGATCTCCGAGCAGGCGGGAATCGAGCGCGTTCGCCCAATGCTCTCCGATCTCCAGCAGCTGGTCCAGAGCCTGCCCGCCAGCGCGGCCGTCGGCGCCGCGGCCGGCGCGGACGGGGCAGGCGGCAACGGCGCCGGCGCCACCGACCAAGCGGGCGACGAGGAGGTGGTGGATGCGGAATTCACCCGAGAGTGAGCCTGCCGATCAGCCAGAAGGACAGCGCCAGGCACCCGACGCCGACCGGCTCAGCGCCGAGCTCGAGCGGCTCGAGGACCGCTACAAGCGAGCGCTCGCCGACCTCGACAACTACCGCAAGCGCTCGGCACGCGAAATCGACCGACGCACCGAGGAGGTCAGAGAGGCGGTGATCCGCGATTGGCTCGAGGCCGTCGACAGCGTCGAGCGTGCGGTGCGACTGGACCCCGACGGGCCTTGCGCGGAAGGGTTGCGCGCCGTGCTCGAGCAGATGGAGACGGTGCTGGCCCGCCAGGGCGCCGTCCGGATCGGCGCGGCCGGAGACCGATTCGATCCCGAGCGCCACGAGGCGGTCGGGATGCAGCCCTCAGCCGAGCTCCCCGACCGCACGATTCTGTCGGTCGAGCGCTCGGGCTTCGCCCTTGGCGACCGCGTGATCCGCCCGGCTCAGGTGGTCGTCGCCCGCACGCCCGAACACGTTCACTGATGCCGGTCGCCTACCAGGACTACTACGAGGCGCTGGAGGTATCGCGCGACGCCAGCCAGGACGAGATCCGCCAGGCGTACCGGCGGCTAGCCCGCCGCTATCACCCGGACATCAACAAGGAGCCAGGCGCCGAGGACCGCTTCAAGCAGATCTCCGAGGCCTACGAGGTTCTGCGCGACCCCGAGAAGCGCGAGCGCTACGATCGGCTCGGCTCCAACTGGAGGGCCGGCGAGGACGTTTCCGGCGCCGGAGGGTTCGGCGAGGGGTTCGGTAATGGCAACGGATTCGAGAACGTGCGCGTCGAGTTCGGCGGCGGCGACCTCGGCGACTTCAGCGACTTCTTCGAGAGCTTCTTCGGCCGGCGGCGGAGGAGGACTGCCGACGGGATGGGCTTCGACTCCTTCTCGATGCGGGGCGGCGACCACGAGGCGGTGCTCGACCTGGCGCTCGAGGAGGCGGCTCGCGGAGGCAAGCGGTGGCTGTCGCTCGGCGACGGGCGCTCGGTCGAGGTCGACATCCCGCGCGGGGTGCTCGACGGGGAGCGCATCCGCGTGGCCGGGCAGGGCGGCGCCGGGGTTGGCGGGGGTCAGGCGGGCGACCTGTTCCTCAGGATCCGGCTCAGGCCCCATCGGCGGTTTCGCATCGAGGGCCGCGACCTGTACGTCGATCTTCCCGTATCGCCGTGGGAGGCGGCGCTCGGCGCGGAGGTCCCGGTGCCGACGCTCGATGGCACCGCCCGGGTCAAGGTTCCGTCGGCGTCGTCCAGCGGCCGGCGGCTGAGGCTCCGCGGCCAGGGGATGCCTGGCAGCCGGGGAGCGCCGGCGGGCGATCTGTACGCGGTCGTCACGATCAGGGTGCCGCAGAAGCTGACCAAGAAGGAACGCGAGCTGTTCGAGCGGCTCGCATCGGTGTCCAAGTTCGACCCCCGGAAAGGCAGCTGATGGCAGCCACCGCCCGCATGACCGCCCGGACAGGCACGAGGCTCGTCACGCGCGGCGATGGGTTGGTGGGGATCGAGTCGCTGGCCCGCCTGTCAGGCATCCACCCCGAGCTGGCCCGCAGGCTGATACGGCTCGGGCTGATCGAGCCCAGCGGCGGCACCGGGGCCGCACCCCTATTCCGCCGCCAGGACGCGGCGCTGCTCGCGCAGGCGATGCGCCTGCGCCGCGACCTCGGCCTCAATTACGCCGGCGCGGTCCTCGCCTGCGAGCTGCTCGCTCGGATCGACGAGCTCGAACGGCGGCTGGCCGGGCGACCGCCCCCATCAACCCCGTACGAGGTGATCACATGGACCCCAACCGCCTGACCCTGAAGAGCCAGGAGGCGTTGCACGACGCGCAGACCAAGGCGCTCCGCTACGGGCACACCGAAGTCGACACCCTTCACCTGCTGCTTGCGCTGCTCGAACAGTCCGACGGCCTCGTCCCCCGCCTGCTGGCGCGAGCCGACGTCGACACCGGCGCGCTGCGTGCAGCGACCGAGAGCGCGCTCGAACGCCGCCCGCGGGTGAGCGGACCCGGCGCCGCGGGCGGTCAGCTCGGGGTCACCCGCGCGCTCGGGCAGCTCCTGGACGCTGCCGAGCAGGAAGCCCAGCGGCTGAAGGACGAGTACGTCTCGGTCGAGCACCTCGTACTGGCGATGCTTGGAGCCGGTCCAGACACCGACGCAGGCAACCTGCTGCGCGAGCATGGCGGAGACCGGAACCGGATCCTTGAGGTGCTGACCCAGATCCGTGGCGCTCAGCGCGTGACCAGCGCCACCCCGGAGTCCGCCTACGAGGCGCTCGAGAAGTACGGCCGCGACCTGGTGGCCGAGGCGCGCAGCGGCAAGCTCGATCCCGTGATCGGCCGCGACTCGGAGATCCGCCGGGTCGTGCAGATCCTCTCGCGCAAGACCAAGAACAACCCCGTGCTGGTCGGCGACCCCGGCGTCGGCAAGACGGCGATCGTCGAGGGGCTCGCGCAGCGGATCCTTCGCGGCGATATCCCGGAAGGGCTCAAGGACAAGACGATCTTCGCGCTCGACATGGGGTCTCTGGTGGCCGGCGCCAAGTACCGGGGGGAGTTCGAGGAGCGGCTTAAGGCGGTGCTGCAGGAGATCAAGGCGGGGGAGGGCCGGATCCTGCTGTTCATTGACGAGCTGCACACCGTCGTGGGTGCCGGCGCCGCCGAGGGGGCGATGGACGCCGGCAACATGCTCAAGCCGTTGCTGGCCCGCGGCGAGCTGCATTGCATCGGTGCCACCACGCTGGACGAGTACCGCCGGTACATCGAGAAGGACGCGGCGCTCGAGCGCCGCTTCCAGCCGGTGCTTGTGGGGGAGCCGACGGTCGAGGACACGATCTCGATCCTGCGCGGGCTCAGGGAGCGCTTCGAGGTCCACCACGGAGTCCGGATCCAGGACGCCGCGCTGGTCGCGGCGGCGACGCTATCGCAGCGCTACATCACCGATCGTTTCCTGCCGGACAAGGCGATCGACCTGGTCGACGAAGCGTGCGCGGTCATCCGCACCGAGATCGACTCGATGCCCCAGGAGCTCGACGAGATCACGCGCCGGGTGATGCAGCTGGAGATCGAGGAGGCCGCGCTCAAGAAGGAGAAGGACAAGCCGAGTCAGGAGCGGCTGGAGGCGCTGCGCAAGGAGCTCGCCGACCTGCGCGCCCAGGCCGACGCGATGCGCGCCCAGTGGGACGCCGAGCGCCAGGCGATCCACAAGCTCCAGGCGCTGCGCGAGGAACTGGAAGAGGTCCGCCGGGAGATCGAGGACGCCGAGCGACGCTACGACCTCAACCGCGCCGCCGAACTGCGCCACGGCCGCCTCCCCGAGCTCGAGCGCCGCCTGCGAGCCGAGGAGGAGCGCCTGGAGCAGAAGCAGGGAGGCATGCGCCTGCTCCGCGAGGAGGTGACCGAGGACGAGATCGCCGAGATCGTTGCTCGCTGGACGGGGATTCCGGTGTCCCGGCTGCTCGAGGGTGAGCGCGAGAAGCTGCTGCGCCTCGACGAGGTCCTGCACGAGCGGGTGATCGGCCAGGACGAGGCCGTTCGGCTCGTCGCCGACGCCGTGATTCGCGCGCGGGCGGGGATCAAGGATCCTCGTCGGCCGATCGGCTCGTTCATCTTCCTCGGTCCGACCGGCGTGGGCAAGACCGAGCTCTCGCGCGCGCTGGCGCAGGCGCTGTTCGACTCCGAGGACAACATGGTCCGCCTCGACATGTCCGAGTACCAGGAGCGCCACACCGTGAGTCGGCTAATGGGCGCGCCACCCGGCTACGTCGGCTACGAGGAGGGCGGCCAGCTGACCGAGGCGGTACGGCGCAAGCCGTACTCGGTGGTCCTGTTCGACGAAATCGAGAAGGCGCACCCGGACGTGTTCAACACCCTGCTGCAGATCCTCGATGACGGCCGGTTGACCGACGCCCAGGGCCGCACCGTCGACTTTCGCAACACGGTGATCATCATGACCTCGAACATCGGCTCGCTGTACCTGCTCGACGGGCTCACCGACACGGGCGAGATACGCGAGGACGCCCGAGACCAGGTTATGGGGGAGCTGCGCACGCAGTTCCGGCCGGAGTTCCTCAACCGCGTCGATGAGATCGTGCTCTTCAAACCGCTGACGCGGGCGGAGATCGAGCAGATCGTCGGTCTGCAGATCGCCGATGTCCGAGACCGGCTCGCGTCCCGCCGGCTAGGACTTGAGCTGACCGACGCGGCCCGGTCTTTCATCGCCCGCCAGGGCTACGACCCGGTGTACGGGGCACGCCCGTTGCGCCGATTCATCCAGCGGGAGGTCGAGACCCGGATCGGCCGGGCGCTGATCGCCGGCGAGATCCAGGACGGCGCCACGGTCACGGTCGACGTCGAGCAGGACGAGCTCGTCGTGCGCTGGCGCGATCGGGAGGCGGAGCAGGCGGGGGCTCAGGAGGTCGCCGTCGCCGCCTGAGCGCGCTTCGGGCCGATGTGCCGGCGCCGGGATCAGCGATGCAGGTAGCGCAGCACCGCGAGCACGCGCTTGTGCCCGTCATCCTCGCGGGGTATCCGCAGCTTGGCGAAGATGCTGGTCACGTGGCGCTCCACCGCCGAGACGGTGACCACCAGCGCGTCGGCAATCCCGTGGTTGGACTTGCCCTCGGCCATCAGGGCCAGAACCTGACGCTCCCGAGGACTCAGCTCGTCGAGCGGCTCGCCGGACCGGCGGCGTTTGACGAGCCGGCCGACGACATCGGGGTCGATCGCCGAGCCGCCCCGGGCGACTCGGCGAACGGCATCGACGAAGCCGTCGACGTCGGCCAAGCGGTCCTTCAGGAGATAGCCGACACCGTCCGCCCGGTCGGCCAGCAGGCTGAGGGCGTACCGGTCCTCGAGGTACTGAGACAGGACGAGAATCCCGATCGCGGGTGCCTCCGCCCGGATCTCCTGGGCGGCCAGCAAACCATCCTCGCCGTGGTTCGGGGGCATCTGGATGTCCACCACCGCGACGTCGGGCGCGTGAGCGCGGACCTTACGCACCAGATCGCGCGCATCGCCGGCGGCGGCCGCGACCTCGAAGTCGGCCTGGCGCAGCACCTGGACTACACCCTCACGAAACAGAGGCTGATCCTCGCCGACCACCACGCGGATTCGGCCGTTGTTCCCCATCCCAGGAGAAGTTACCCGTAGGCGGCGTCGAGATGACGCGTGATGTGGTTTCCCTGGCCTCATGGTTAGTTACGAACTTGGCTTGCTGAGAGGCCCGCCGCCGCTGCGCGCTCGTAGCGGAAGCTCGAGCGAGACGGTCGTGCCGCCGGTGGCGGACCCCTGGATGCCGAGCGTGGCGCCGATCTCTTCGGCGCGCTCGAACATCCCCAAGATGCCCGTCCCCCCCCGGTTGGCCACCACACGCTCGCGATCCGGCCATCGTCCGTCGTCGGTGACCGCGATGCGAAGGCGCTCCCGCGTCGATCCGTCGGCCTCGACTCGGATCAGCGTTGTGTCCGCATGGCGGCGGGCATTGGTGATCGCCTCGCGGACGATCCGCAGCAGCTCGGTGCCGCGCCGCCCGAGCGAGCCCGGCGGCAGCCCGTCTCGCCCCGTCAGCACGACGTGGCAGTTGGCGGCCAGCTCGGTTTGGACCGCCACCAGCTCGTCGAGCAGATCGACGAACGCGCGCTCCTCGTGGGTGCCGAGGCGCAGGTTGTAGATGGCACTGCGCAGCTGCTGACCCAGCCGCTGCAGCGAGACTGTCATCGCCACCCACCGCTGCTCGTCTCGCTCGTCGGTCGCGGTCGAGCGCGCGATGCTGGCCGCGCCAAGCGCCTCGGTCAGCTCACGCAGCCCATCGTCGTGCAGCTCCCGCGCGATTCGGGTCCGCTCCGCCTCACGCGCCGCCTCGAGCCGCTCACCTTCTTGCGTCCGCTCGATGGCAATCCCGATCAGGGTCGCAGCCGCCTCTACGAACTTCACCTCGGTAGGCTCGAACGAGCGCTGCACGCGGGTCGCGGCAGCGAGCACCCCGAACGGGCGACGTGGCCCAGGAATCACAACCGCAACGGCGCTCACCGGGGCTTCAGCTCTGAACAGGGGCGAGAGCTCAAACCGCCCGTCTGTGCGCAGGTCCTCGGAGACCACCGGCTCGCCGACCATGGCCGTGTACCCGGCGAAGGAAGCCGTCCCCGTCGGGATGGTCGGCACGCCGTCCACCGCGTCACGGCTCCAGCCGAAGGCCGCGCGTCGGCTCAGTTGCTCGCCGTTCGGCTCGATCTCCCAAATTGCGCTGAGGTCGACGCGCAGCATGTCCGCGACCACGGCGACGGCATCAGCGAGCAACGTCTGGAGGCGGCCGGTCCCGAGCGCGCGCAGGCTGAGCTCGGCCAACAGCGACTGCTCCCGGGCGGCCGTCTCCAGCCTTGCCGTCGCCCGGCGCAGCTCGGACACGTCGCGCACGATGCAGACGTAGCCGCTCACCCGGCCGTCGTCCGATCGGGTCGCGACGGTCAGACCCTCCGCATCGACCGGCTTATCGCCCTTGCCGTACCAGGTCAGGACTCCGCGCCACCGCCCGGTCCTCGGCAGTTCACTGAGCATCCGGGCCCGCTCCGCGTCGCTCAACGACGTCGGGATGAGCTCGTAGACTCGCCGGCCCAGCGCCTCTGCGGCACTCCATCCGAGCATCCGCTCCGCCCCCCGATTCCATGCGGTGAGCACGAAGCCGGGGTCGGTGGCGAGCACCGCGTCGGCCATGTTCTCGAGGAGGCTGGCGTGATACGCGAGCTGTCCCTCGCTGCGCTTGCGGTCGGTGATGTCACGGTGGATTCCCAGGTAGCCCACGGTCTTGCCGTCCTCGTCCTTGACGGCAACCGCGATGAGCTCCACCTCAACCCGCGAGCCGTCTTTGCGGAGAGCGCCAAACTCGATCCGCGTTCGTCCGGTGTCGAGCAGGTCGGCCTCCAGCGTCAGCCGGGCCTGGTCGGCGGGATAGCTGGCGACGTCGCGGGCCGGTCGTCCAATCACCTCGTGAGCAGAGAGGCCGTACAACCGCTCAGCGCCGCGGTTCCAGGCGGTGATGCGGAAGTCCTCGGCGTCGGTCGCGATGACACCGTCCTCGACGTTGTCCAGCAGGCTGACGTGATAGCGAAGCCGCTCCTCGGCCCGTTTACGTTCGGTGATGTCGTGCAGATAGGTCGAAATCCCCGTCGGTGACGGGTAGAGGCGCGCCGAGAACCAACCGCGAGTCCGCTCGACGTACACCTCGAGCTCCGCCGGCCCCGGGTTCCGCAGGGCTTCTCGGTACGCCTCGTGCAGCCCGCTCTCCACCCACTCGGGAAACGTCTCCCAACAGCTCCGCCCGAGCAGTTCCCCGGCGCTGAACTCGCGACCGAGAGCGTTCGCGACCTGGGCAACCGCGTGTCGGTTCAGGTAGGTGTAGCGCCAGTTGCGGTCGACGGCGAAAAAGGCATCGCCGATGCTTTCGAGGATTTGCTCGCTGCGCTGACCCGCCGCGCGGAGCCGCTCGTCGGCGCGCTTACGCTCGGTGATGTCACGGTGGATCGCCAGGTAGCCTCTTATCTCGCCGCCCGACCCATGGATGGCGACGGTGATTGCCTCGATCGGGAGTGTCGATCCATCCTTGCGCCTGGCGGTGCTCTCGCCGCGCCATTTACCGTGCTCCGAGAGAGCTCGTTGGCGCTTGCCGTGTTGCTCCTCGTTCCAGTCGGTCCACATCAAGGTCAGCGCTTTCCCGGCTGCCTCCTCGGTGCTCCAGCCGTACAGCCGCTCCGCGCCGTGGTTCCAGGCGATCACTCGCGACTCGGCGTCGCCCGCGATGATGGCGTCCTCGCTGTGGTCGAGCAGCGGGAGCAGGTAGGCGAGTTGCTCCTCGCTGCGCTTCTCCTCGGTGACGTCGCGCGCGACCACCACCGCGCCGGCGATCCGGCCGCGCCGGTCGTGGAAGGGGGCGGAGCTGCAGCGGAAGCTACGCCGGCTGCCGTCATCCTCGAGCCGGAAGAACTCCTCGTCGAGGATCACCTCTCCGGTTTCGAGCGCACGGAGCACCGGCCACTCCGCCGTGTCGTACGCGCGCCCGTCGGGGCGGAAGATCGGGAAATGCTCGCCGAGGTCGGTCATCGCGACGGAGGACAGCTCCGCCGGGAACCCGTACGCGCGGTTCGTCATCAAAATCCGCCCGTGTCGGTCGATGATGGCGACCGAGTCCGCTAGCTGCTCCAGCAGGACGGCGAGGCCTTCGCCGTCGGCGTCACCCGGTTGCTCAGAGAGCACTGGTGGATCCACCCGACGCTCCGGCCGCCTTACCGGCGCGAGGCGTGCTCAGCGCACTCTCGGCAAAGGCGCAATCAACTCCGGACGGGCGCATCAACGCTCCTCGCTCCCGACGTCTCCCACTCGAGCCTGTTCCCTTGCCGCGGGGCTGTCAAGCAACAAATCTCGCTCGCGCAAACGACGGACGGGGTTTGACGAGGTATTGAGGAGGTTTGAGGGTCCGTTGCCCCGCACCGGGTGGCCGGCGATCACCGGGGCGGGCTCGGCCCTCGCCGCTCGCTCAGCTCGATTCCGCTCGAGCCGATCGTGTACTCGTGCACCCGTGGCTCGCTCCTGTTGCCCCGGCTCTTCAGCACGGTCAGGGCACGGCGGAATCCGCCGTCGTCCCGCACGAACCGCAGCAGGAGGACGTTGTCGGCCATCTGAGAGAGGGGGACGTCGGGGAGCCTCGTGGATCCGAACAGGTCGGGGCTCTCGAGCGACATCATGACGGTCACGCCGCTGCGCGCGAATCGCTGCACGAGCGAATACAGGTATTCCTGGAACCTCGTTGGGTCGTGGGCCGCGATGCGCAGGCTGCCCAGCCCGTCGATGAAGACTCGGCGAGTGTCGTCCGCAGCGACAATCTCGAGCAGGTCGTACACCCACTCGTCGAGGTAGAGATCGACCGCGGATCGGTAGATGAGCCGGATCTCCGGCGGCTCGAACGACCAACCGAATCCGGCCGCGGCCTCGAAGATCTGCGAAGGGTTCTCGTCAAAGGTGGCAAACACGGTGGTGCCATCCCGCTTGCGGGCGCTTGCGAACGCGAAGTGCAGGCCCAGGACGGTCTTGCCGGCTCCGGAGGGACCCGTCACGAGCGTCGAAGAGCCGACGCGGAGCCCCTGCCCAAGGGCCTGGTCCAACCAGGGCACACCCGATGAGATCCGGCGCGTGTCCGGCTGGTACTCGGCAGGCTCGGCCGGGTCGGCCAGGCGTGGGAACACGCGCAGGCCGTCCGCCGACAGGCGATAGGCGTGCCTGCCGGACAGGAAACCGCTTCCACGGAGCTTCAACACCTGGAGCAGACGGATCTCCCGCTGCTCGTAGCGCCCGGTCGTCAACCACAGGACGGCATCGGCGATCGCAAATTCCGGTGCCGTCGCCATGTCGCCGACCGCATACTCGCCGAGCCACAGGCTGGTCATCGGGCGGATGCTCAGCCGCCCGGCGAGCTCGTGCAGGAACCGGCGGTACTCGGGCCCCGAGTCGGCCAGCGTCGCGAATGCCTTGAAGCTGTCGATCACGAGCAGCCCCGGTTCGCGCTGAGCGAGAATCACCTCCAGGCGCTCGAGCGCGCCAGCCAGGCCCTCGTGGAGGAGGGCATTCCCGAGATCCTCGTAGAACACGCTCCGTCCGACCGCGTCCACGTCGAAGAAGCTCAGCGTCTGGCCGTAGCGCACGATCTTCTCGAACGGCTCGGCGGCCGTGGACACATACACCGCCGGCGCGTCGGCCCTGGCGTTCGCGAATACGTATTGCTGGGCGAGCATCGTCTTGCCGGTGCCGGGGAGGCCCACGATCAGGTCGACCCCATTGGTGGGAAGGCCGCCGTCGAGGACCTCGTCGAGTCCCGCCGCCCCGCTCCGGAGCCGCTCGGTCATGGGTCATCCTTGCCGTGCAGCAGCGCGCTCGCGCGGAGCAGGTCCTTGACGGTCGACACGAGCTGCAGATGACCGACCGGCTTGGGCAAGAAGGCATCGGCCCCTGCCCTCAGGGCTCGGTCGGCCGCGTCCAGCTCCGAGAGCACGAGGATCGACCACGCCCCGTGCTCCTTCAGCCAGCGGCAGAGGGTCTCGCCGTCGCCGCCACCGAGAAGGAACTCGACGATCACCAGGTCCGCCCGGGTGCGCTCGAACCTCCGTTTCGCCTCGTCCACGTCGAGCGTCACCTCGACCGCGTAGCCCTCCGTCCGCAGCAGGAACTCGATCAGCTCGGCGGTGTACTCGTCTCGTTCGGCGACCAGAATGAGGACCCGGGCGCCGGCCTGCATAGCCCTGAGCCGCCCGGCCTGGGTGAAGGACTCACGCGCGAGCGCGCGGTAGGCGTCCGCCGCGGACGCGCCACGCGCCATCTCGGCGACGATGAACTGAAGCTGCTCGATCTGCGTACGGGAGTAGAGGCGGTGCCCGCCGGGCGTTCGCTCGGGGATGATCGTGCCGTAGCGCTCCTCCCAGGTTCGCAGCGTCGCCGCCGGTACGCCCACCATCGCGGCGACAGCGCCGATGCCGTAAACGCCTTTCTCGGCGCCCGCTCCACCCGATGACGCGCCCTCCCGATCCTCGGGGGACACATCACCCACCACGCGGGCACGTGGCATCGCTCGGGACACTATCGGAGGCGTCCCCCCTGCGCGCACCGCGTCCTTGATCGCAGAGTCGCGGTTCGGCGCGTCCTGGCGCACCGCCGGATCGTTCAACGCCGACCGACGACGACGGCGAACCCGCGGAGCCGATGTGGGGTTCGCCCCACCGCGAATGTGCAGAGGGCCCAAATGTGGGGTGGCCAACCCGGGGAAAGAATCGCCACGCAATGGCGGCGCTCGGTTCGCGACAGCGGCGAAACAGCGAGATCCTCACCGACGACGGCGGCCCCCGCGTGAGTCGCGACGGCGGGTCAAGCCGCAGCCGTCCACCTCGGGATGGGCGCGACGAGGCCGAGGTTCGCCTGGTGCTGGCCGCGCAACGCGGAGGAGCCCGTGACCGCAGCGAGCTGGTCGAGTCATTTCTCCCGCTGATCGCGGGCATCGCCCGCGGGTACCGCCGGTCGACCCGCATCAGTCGCGACGAGCTGATGCAGGAGGGGGTGGTCGGACTGCTCCGCGCGCTCGAGCGGTACGAGCCCGGACGCGGCGTGTCCTTCTGGGCCTACGCCGCCTGGTGGGTGCGTCAGGCCATGCAGGACGTGGTATCAGAGCTATCCGGGCCCATCGTCTTGTCCGATCGCGCGCTTCGGCAGCTCGCGCGGGTCAAGACCGCGCGGAGGCGGTTCGAGCAGACAAGCGGCCGGAGCCCGAGCCATCGTGAACTCGCCGACGCCGCACGCCTGCCGCAGGCCCACGTGGAGAGCCTCATGAGAATCGAGCTCAGGCCGCGCTCGCTCGACGAGCCGGCGAACGGCGAGACCAGCGACGCACGAAACGTGGGCGATCTGGTATCCGATCCGACGGCCGAGGACGCCTTCTCGCCCGCGCCATACCGCGCCTTCGCGCGGGAGCTGCCTCGCCTGCTGGCCCGGCTGACCGAACGAGAGCGAACGGTGATCTGCGCCCGTTACGGCATCGGGCATCAGGAGCAGACGCTGCGGGAGGTCGCCGGCCATCTCGGCGTGACCGCCGAACGGGTTCGGCAGATCGAGCACACCTCCCTCACGAAGCTATGCGCAGCAGTGGACCGGGCCTGAGCGGACTCGCTGCGCCGGCGGTCACGCCCGACGATCGTGAGCTCCTCGAGCAGCTGCACTCGTACGTCGAGCGACGCCACCGCGAGGTGCAATCGCAGTTCGATGAATTCGCCCGGCGACGTGCCGCGATGGGCACCCGGCAACGCGGCCGGGCGCGCGAGACGCTGCGGGCGGAGGCCACCGGGATCATCAACGAGCTGGCGCGGCTGAACGTCGCCCGGGCCGTGATCGGGATGCTTCTGGTGCCATCCCGGCACCACCGCCAAGCGGTACCTGCGGCCGTGCCCACGCCCCCATCTGCTCGCCGTTTGGTCGGCTCGATGGCCTCCTCGAGCGCGCGCTCCGCGTGCGCTGAGCCATCCACGGCGACCAGGATGTCTCGGAGCACCTCGCGACGCCTCCGGCTACGGTCCCAGCTCGTCGATCAGATCGGCCACCGAATCCACAATGCGAGACGCCCGGTAGGGGAAACGGTCCGCCTCGCCACGCGCGGTGACCCCGCTCAGCACGAGAATCGTCTCGAGCCCGGCCTCGAGGCCGGCCACGACGTCCGTGTCCATCCGGTCCCCGATGATCGTCGTGCTCTCGGAGTGCGCGCCGAGCGTGTTGAGGGCCGAGCGCATCATCAGAGGGTTGGGCTTGCCGACGAAGTACGGCTCCACTCGCGTGGCGCGGCTGATGAGCGCGGCGATCGACCCGGTGGCCGGGAGCGGGCCGGAGGGGGATGGGCCCGTGGGGTCCGGGTTGGTGGCGATGAAGCGCGCACCGCCGAGCACGAGCCGGATCGCGTGCGTGATCCGCTCGAAGCCGTAGGTCCGCGTCTCGCCCAGCACGACGTAGTCCGGCTCGCGATCGGTCATCGTGTAGCCGGCCTGATGCAGCGCGGTCGTCAGCCCGGCCTCGCCGATCACAAACGCCGAGCCACCTGGGCGCTGCTCCTCGAGAAAGCGTGCGGTGGCGAGCGCGGAGGTCCAGATCGCGTCCTCGGGGACCTCGAGGCCGTCGATCCGAAGACGCGCCGACAGGTCCCTCCGGGTGTAGATCGAGTTGTTGGTCAACACCAGGAACGGAAGCTGGAGCTCGCGCAGACGCGACAGAAAGCGATCGGCGCCCGGAATGGCGTGCTCCTCGCGCGCGAGCACCCCGTCCATGTCCAACAGCCAGGAGCGGGTCACCCGCCGCGACGCCGGCTCGGCCCAGACCCGGTCGCGAGCGCCGGCAGTGAGCCGCCGGAGGGCATCGCGCACGGTTCGCTCGTCGGCAGCTCCCGCCGGGGACTGGGAAGCGGGCATTTGCTACCGGATAGGCCGCTAGAGGTGCGGTTCCAGGCTTGATTTCGGTTTCGGGCGACCTAGCGCCTCGGGCATGTCAACCAGAGCGCCAGGATCCGGATCCGATTACAGCCACAACGTCGTCCAGCTGCCGGCCGACCGTCGAGGAGTCCCCGCCCGCGAGCGGGCGGAGCGCACCTCCGACCCGCGACTGCGCATCGCGATGCTCGCGCCGCCGTGGATTCCGATCCCGCCACCCGGCTACGGGGAGATCGAGTTCGTGGTGGCGCCCCTGTGCGACGCGCTGGTGGAGCACGGGCACGACGTCGAGTTGTTCTGCGCCCCAGGGTCGACCTCAGCGGCCAAGGTTCATCCCTTGCTCGAGGCCCCGCATCCGGAGCACATCGAGCGCGCGCTGTTCGAGGCCGATCACGTCGCGCTCGCCTTTGCGGCGATCGACTGCGCGGCGCAATCCGGGCGGCCCTTCGACGTGCTGCACGATCACTGCGGCTACACCACACTCGCGATGGCCGACCGCCAGCCGGCGCCGGTCGTGCACACCGTGCACGGGCCCTTCGATCAGGACACGGGAGGTCCTCGCGCTGATGGCCGACGGACGCTCTAACCAGTTCATCGCGAGACAACTCGTCGTGACGACTCCCGGAGTCGAGCGCCACATCACGAGCATCTACGCAAAGCTCGAGCTGCGGTCCAACGGCGACGACCATCGGCGGGTGCGGGCAATACTGCGGTACCTCGGCCGCTGAGCGCTCGCGTCGAACTACCGCATGCGGCGTCTTGGCCGCGACTGCGGCCTCGTCATCATCGCGGAGTTGTGCGATGCAGAGGTTCGGCGGATGGTCACGGGGTTGTGGGAAGCTTCACCTCACGCTAGAACGCGATATGGGATTCCGAGCATGACCCTGGGTGTTCCGGGAACTCGGCGGGCGATTCCCCGGCCGACGGTGGCAGCACGACGCCTGGTCCAGCGGGACGGCCTATTCGATCGGCTGTCCGGGCCGGAAGGCGGTGGAGTGCTGCTGGTATGCGCACCGGCGGGAAGCGGTAAGACGGTACTGCTGCGCTCGTGGATCGACGCGGCGAGCCTGGAGGACCGGTCGGGATGGGTTTCGGTCGAGCGCGCCGAGCGGGACGCTCAGCGTTTCTGGCTCGCGGTGATCGACGCGCTCGCCGGTGCGGTCGACGCCGTGGAGCGCGTCGCTCCGGCGCCGACGTTCCACGGCCGAGCGGTCGTCGAGCAGCTCCTCGCCGATCTTGAGTTGCTGGAGGACCCGGCCGTGCTGGTAATCGACGATCTGCACGAGCTCGAGTCGGTCGATGCGCTGGAGTGGCTCGAGTTGTTTCTGGCCGGCCTCCCGTCGCCGTTACGCGTGGTCTTGGCCACGCGTGAAGACCCGCGCCTCGGCCTTCATCGCCTGCGTCTGTCCGGTCAGCTCACGGAGCTGCGGGCTCCTGATCTGCGCTTCTCGGTGGAGGAGATGGTGGAGCTGCTCCGAGCGGACGGGATCACGCTCTCCGATGGGGCGGCGTCGCTGCTCTATGAACGGACGGAGGGGTGGGCGGCCGGCTTGCGGTTGGCCGCGATCTCGCTGGCGCAGCAACCCGACCCGGAGCGCTTCATCACCGAGTTCTCGGGCAGCGAGCGCAACGTGGCCGGGTATCTGCTGGCGGAGGTTCTGGAGCGCCAGCCGGCAGAGGTGCGCGAGATGCTGTTGCGCACGTCGGTACTCGAGCGGGTGTGTGGTTCCTTGGCCGATTTCCTCACTGGCGGTTCGGGCGCCGAGCGGATGTTGCAGGGGCTCGAGGATGCCAACGCGTTCGTGACCTCGCTGGACGCGAGGCGGTTCTGGTTTCGCTACCACCGTCTCTTCGCGGACCTGCTTCAGCTGGAGCTGCGGCGAGCCAGCCCAATGCTTGTTGGGTCGTTGCACCGGGCGGCGGCCGAATGGCACGAGCAGCAGGGGTTCATCGTGGAGGCGATCCGCCACGCCCAGGCGGCGCGGGACTGGAGCCTTGCGTCCCGCCTGCTGGCGGACCATCACATCGATCTGGCCTTCGACGGCGGCTGGGGAACGGTTGTCCAGCTGCTGAGCGCGTTCCCGGCCGATGTAGCGGCTGCCGATCCGGAGCTCGCACTCGTGTCCGCCACCTCGCGCCTGCTGGACGGTGCACTCGACAAGAGCCGGGCTTACCTGGATCTCGCGGGCCGAATCGCCGACGCCGTTCCCGCGGATCGTAGGCCGGGCTTTGACGTGCTGCTGGCCGCGCTGAGGCTCGCGCTCGCGCGCTGGCATGGTGATCTCGAGACGGTGCTGGAGATGCGGCCGTTGTTGGAGGCGGCGCTGGCCGCGCAACCGGCCGGGGAGGATGCCCTTGGCGAGGAGATCAGGTGTGTCGCGTTCCAGAACCTGGGCGTGGCCGAGCTCTGGTCATCGCGGCTGGATGATGCCCGGCGCGACCTCGAGACGGGGCTGGCGCTGGCGCGCCGCGCGGGACGACCCTGGCTCGAGATCCCGTGTCTCGCTCACCTCGGGATCGCGGGCCCGTTGACCGGCCTCTCGCTCTCCGCGGGGCTCGCGCTGAGCCAGGAGGCCGTGGGAATTGTCGATGCGCGCGGCTGGGGCGATGACCCAGTGGTTGTCACCGCCCTGGCGACCGGCGCGATGGCGCTGCTGTGGCTGGGGCGATTCGACGAGGCCGAGCAATGGCTCGAGCGCGCGGGGCGCGCGGTGCGTCCGGGCGGTGAACCCGGCACCGAGCTGATCGTGGACTATGCCCGAGCGCTTCTCTGCCTCGCACGCGGCTCGGTCGCAGAGGCGCTCGCGGCGCTCGACTCCGCGACGCAGATGGAGGGTCTGTTGGCCGGCAAGCACGCATTCGGGCCCGTCGTGCGGGCGCGTCTGGTGCAAACGCAAGCACGCATGGGGGAGTTGGCTGCCGCGCGCGCGGCGCTCGATGACGTCAGCGACGAGGAGCGCAATGTCGGCGACATGCGAGCGGCCGCTGCCGTCGTCCATCTCTCAGAAGGTGAGCCGGAAGGGGCGATCGAGGTACTCGCCCCGGTGCTCGACGGTTCCGCTCCGGTGCTTCATGGGCCATCGATGAGGACGGAGGCGCAGTTGCTCGATGCAGTGGCGCGCGAGCAGCTCGGTGACCAGCGCGCGGCGGAAGTCTCTCTAGAACGCGCGCTTGACCTCGCCGAGCCGGAGGGGGTCCTCCTGCCGTTCATCCTCGTCCCCGTCCAGCCGCTGCTCGATCTGCCGTCAGGGCGGCGCACCGCACATCCCGCGCTTCGGAGAGCCGTTCTCGACGTGCTGGCCGGTGCCGTACCGCGTGGCGGGGCGCCGGCGGGGAACGTCGACGAGCTCAGTGAGGCCGAGCTTCGTGTCGTGCGCTATCTCCCCACGAACCTGAGGACGCCGGAGATTGCCAGCGAGCTGTTCGTGTCGACGAACACGGTGAGGACGCACCTGCGCCACATCTACGCCAAGCTCGGCGCCCACGGTCGCGCTGAGGCCGTTGACCGGGCTCGAGAGCTCGGGCTCCTCGCGCCATCTCACCGGCGCCGCTAGCGCTGGATGGTGAGGTAGCCGCCCGGGCGTGTCGGCCGGGTGACCCACCGCCGGCGCCGCGCAATCACGCAAAGTGAGTGACGACGGCTCACATCGGGCCGTCGGATCCTGCAGTCACCTGAAATGGCGCCGGCTCGATCTCGATCGTCCGGACGCCACCACAACCTAAGGAGGCTAGATGGAGCTGCTTGCCACATATACCTTCGGGCAGGCGCTGCTCACCGTTTTGGAGTTTGCATTGCTCGTCCTCTGGATCTGGCTGGCTATCACCGTCGTGGTTGACGTCTTCCGCAGCCACGATCTGTCAGGCTGGGCGAAAGCCGGCTGGGTCGTGCTGATCGTTCTGCTGCCGCTGTTGGGCGTCCTCATCTACGTCATCGCGCGCGGCGACAAGATGAAGGCGCACGAGGTCAGCGGCGAGCGCCTGCAAGAAAGGGCGTTCATCGCCGACGTCGAGGACCTCAGGGCTCGTGGGATACTCACCGACGACGAGGTCCAGCGCGCCAAGACCAAGAGCCAGCCGATCACCAGCGCGCGTCCGTCACCAGACGACGACGTCGCCGAGCTCGAGGTGCTGAGGGACCGCGGGATCCTCAGCGACGAGGAGTTCAAGAGCGCCAAGCAAAGGGCGTTGGCTGCGTAGTATCCGAGCTGTCCGCCTCGAGCAGATCGCTGCGCCTCCTGACAACCGGCGCGCGGATGATCGGCTCGAGGCCGGTCAGCCGAAGCATGCTTCCGCGATGCGTGCCCAGCATCTGTTGCGGGATAACGCTGACCGCCGATTCTGCGGAAGTTGTTTCGCTGCCCGGAGAGTTCGAAGCGGTCGCCGGCGGTCTTCGCGTGATCTTTCCCCGCTGCTCATAACGCGGCGCCCCGGCGCCGGCGAAGGCGGCGGGGCCGGCCGGAAAGCTTCGCAGCTGGACGACCCGAGCGCATGCCCCGGTCACCATCGACGCCGGCCGTGATGACCTTGATCGACCGCGCGATCCTGGTGGCGGCTCGACGCTGATGGGGGGAACCGACGCTGCCGCGCAGCACCACCGTGCCGCGTTGCTCTGTGATGGCCACCTCGGCTGGGTGGGGGACGCGTTGATCGCGCTCGAGGGTGGCTCGGATTTCCTCGCTGTGAAGCTGTCGTCGGACATGGAAACGCTCCTGGTGTTCGGTGGAGACTTCGCGTCCGGTGAGATGAGCGCACCTGCGATGACCGGTCATCACGCGAATCGCGTGATTGAGGTCCGCGCCGATCGCCGTCCGCAGCTGGCTGCGCCTTCCGCCCGAGGGCAATCACCCGAAATGCGTGACGACGCGTCACCGGACGTAGGCACACGCTGTCGGTACGTAAATCAACCGAAGGGAAGGCGATGTCGTACACACAAGACAAGCAATCGTCGCGGTCTCTCCGCGATAAGGCGCGGAACCGGTTTGGTCACGCAGAGGACAACCGGCTGAGATCTAACGGCCTCGAGGGACCGCCGAGCACTCCGGGGCCGACCGACCCGCTCACGTCGACGGTCGAGCAGGTCGCGTCGTATTGGTGGGTCGAGCTGCTGCTAGGCGTTTTCTGGGTGGTCATCTCCGTCGTGGTGCTGAAGTTCAATCAGGCATCGGTGACCACCGTCGGAATCCTCACCGGCCTGATGTTCCTGCTGTTCGCCACCCAGGAGTCCGTGCTGGCGGTCGTTGATCGGCGCGCCCGCTGGCTATGGGTGATCTTCTCCGTGCTCCTGGCAGCCTCGGGGATCGTGGCGCTGATTCACCCCACCGCCACCTTTGCCGGATTTGCCGACATCCTCGGCTTCGTGTTCCTGCTGATCGGCGTGATGTGGATGGTGCAGGCGTTCAACGAGCGGCCGATCAACGACCTGTGGTGGGTGACGTTGATCGCCGGCATCTTGATGACCGGGATGGCGTTCTGGGTCAGCGGGCAGTTCTTTGTCGTCCGCGCGTACACGCTGTTGATCTTCGCCGGCGTGTGGGCGATGACCACAGGGATCATCGACATCGTGCGGGCCTTCCAGATCCGCGAAGTCGGTAAGGACTTGGGTCGCCCCCGGACGTGACCGGCTGACGGAGGGGCCGGAATCCCAGCGTTCCTGGGATTCCGGCCTTCGTCTATGTCTGGACCACGCACCCCAACCGGAACACGCCCGCGCGAGACACGCGGCAACGCATCAGACGTCGCCGATCCCGCACGCGGTCGCTTGACGGCACCGGCACCGGGTGTGTCATCAGCCGCTTCTTCGCGTTTGCGCTGTTCACGCCGGTCGACGCCGTCGCGATCAGGGCCCACGCGCTTCGCACGATCGTGATCCTCGCCGTCAACAGCCCCGATCGGCAGGGCTAGAAGCACGTGTCACAAGCTTCGCACAGGACACCGATCGGCTGCCCCGCGGCGATCATTGTGTGCAGCCTGAGGACTACGTGGTGCAACCGCTCGTCCACGGCCGGGCCGTGAAATCAATCCGCTCGTGACGATCGCCAGCGTGCTCGTGGGCGCGGAGCTGCCGGGAATCTCGGGGTTCTGCTGGCCATCCCGACGCGGGGGCGATCCAGGTCATCCTCCGTGACTGGTGGTCCGCCAAGGGTTTCAACACGAGAGCGCGTGCCGCAGATGACGAAGGGCCGGCGGGCTCACGCCGCGCCGGCCCTTATCGGTCACATCTGGGGAGAAGCACGGCCGTCCAGAATCATCCACAGGCTGACGATCAGGCCGACGACGCCGACGACCATCAAGATCACCCCGATGGTCGAGATGCTGATCCCAGCCAGTTGGGCTGTGACGGCGAACTTCAGGATCGCGCCTACGGCGATCGCGAACAGGCTGAATCCGATGTTCATCCCTTGACTCCTTGTTGTAGGTAGCTCCTCGAGCATGACGGCGCATGCGGTGAGGAGTCGTCACACGCTTTGCGTGATCCGACGCCCGCTAGCCGAATCACCCAAAAGGTGGTGATGCCCGTTCACCCGCGCGTATTCGAGACTGCGCGGTAGTCGAAGTCATCCCAGCCCACGAGACGCCACATGTTCACTGCCCCGCACATACAGGAAGCTGTGAGAGCCGCGCTGGACGATGACGCGCGCATCAAGCATCCGGAGTTGATCTCCGTATCGGTCGATGAGATAGAGACCGTGTTTCTTGCGCGGCGCGGTCGAGGCCCTCCCTGAGCGTCTCGCCGCGAAGCACGACGCCCGGCACGTCGAGGGGGTGCTTGATGTGATCGTCGACGACCTGAAGGTTCACCCTCCTCTGGCCCATCGGCGGCCCGACGATGAGATCCTCGCCGCCGCCTTCCAGCGGCTGACTTCGGACCCGAGGATCCGGTCGACGCACATCCATGTCAAGGTTTCGCACGGGCGCCTGACGCTCACGGGCTACGTCAGAAGGAGGCCGAGAGTGCTGCTGCGGCAGAGGACGTCGCGAGCCTGAGCGGGGTGATCGAGGTGACCAACCGAATCGCAATCCGCTAGGAAGCGGCCAAGGTATCCGCCGTGCCCAGCCGAGCGGCCGCTACTTGCCGGAGTGGCGTAGCCGCGAGACGAGGCTGCGGTGCGGATCCTGGTCGCGTGTGTCGCGCAGGGATTGAATCCCGATCAGGATGGAGTTCTTGGTCTGGTCGCGCAGTGCCCTCGCCGCCTCGGTGTCATCGAAGCGGGTGCCGAATCGAGCGCTGTCGATCGGTTCGCCGAACCAGAAATACAGGCGCTCGAGGCGCGGGAACGGAGTTGGACCGACCCCGCGCACCACCGGCGGTGGCGGGAACCCGAGCACCCGTTCATAGAGGCCGGCAAGCTGGCCGTAGATCAGCGTGTTTCGGTCGACGACCACGTCGAGCATGTCGTCGGCCCCCACGGCGGCGAAGGGAACGATCGGGTAAGCGTGTTCGATGGCCAGACGGGCGAAGCCGATGCGCTCCCTCCAGAGAAGCTGGTACTGCTGGCCGCGCCGCTTATTAACCTCGCGTGAGCCGCCCGGGAAGACGAGGATCGTCTGCCGGTCGCGCATCAGCGCGCGGACGTTGTCGCGCGTGCCGCGGACCATCCCGCACGCGCCCAAGAGCTCACGCCAGACCGGTACCGCGTAATGCGCGTTCTCTCCCAGTCCGCGGATCACGAGACGGCGGCGCTTCCAGACCTCGGCCATCATGAACGGCAGATCCATGAAACCGTAGATGGTGTGGTTGCCGACGAGAAGCGAGCCGTCGACCGGCAGGTTCTCGAGGCCGTCGATTTTCGGCTGGGAGATTCGCTCCAACGGCGCGAGCAGAGAGACCATCCGGTCGAGCGTCCGCTCTGCGGGCAGTGCGGGGATCTCGACCGGTTGCCTCATCGCGCGATTTTCGCCGGGATCGGGTGAATCGTCGTCTCGCATTTCGGCTGATTGCCCTCCGCCCGAGCATCCCGAACGGTTGTCAATACCCCAATATCAAGATCTCGTTGTTGATGCCCATGACGCCGTCGAGCGTCGCCACATCATCGTAGGCGGCGACGCGTTGGGGCTCGTACTCCACGTACCCACTCAGGGTGACCCAGCCGTCCCGCACGCTCACCTCGATTGAGTCGTCCGGAATCTCGGAGTCCCGAATCAGCTTCTGCAGCGCGGCCGCGCGGATCTCGTCGTCCTCGCGGCGATCCATCGGGCCCAGCTCGACCTTGAGCTGATCATCGATCTCGCGGACGCCCTCGACCTGACGCGCGTCGCCGATCGCGGCGTGGCGCTGGCGGAAGGTCTCGACTCTGCCGCGCAGGGTGACGACGTCTCCCTGGGCGGATACGGCGATCGTGAGGGGGTCCGGGATGCGGGGATCGCGCTCGAGGCTTGCGATCACCGCGTCCTGAAGCGGCGGGTTAGCGAGCACAGATGCTCCTTTCGTACGGTTGGGGTCACGACCGGCTGATTCCTTGGAAGCGGAGATGGACGAGATCGCGATCGCGTGCCGCCAGTGCAGCTACGTCCGCCGCCGCCGCTTCCTCCGCATCGAGCGCGGCAAGGTAGGACGCGAACGCGAACCGGCGCGTCTCGGCGTCGGCATCGAGAAATGCCTGCCAGCGGATCGAGACCAGGTGAGCGGCGGCGCGCCAAACATCGACCGCTATACGGCTAGCGTGTGTTCGTGGCGGGCTGGTCGAGAACATCTCGCGTCCGAGGATGACCAGGCCCAGGGTGAGCCGTCGTCATGCGGTTTGCGTGATTGATGCCACGCTCGCGTACAGAATTCCGGGCTTTCTACGGACCCGGGCGAACCGCCCGTGTGAGATCCTCGCGCGAGCTGTTCCAATGCCAACCGCGGACATGTCAAAGCTAGACGCACGTCCGGTGTCGGTGCGAACGAGAACGGATGCGCTCGCCCATGAGCGGGGGCTGGTCCAGCGCGAGGCGCTGTTCGAGCGGCTGTCTGCAGCGTCCCCGGGTCGGGTGGCGCTTGTCTGCGCGCCGGCGGGTAGCGGAAAGTCGGTGCTGGTGCGGTCATGGGCTGACGCCGGTGGGTGGCGCGACCGGATGGCGTGGGTGTCGGTCGAGCGGGGCGAGCGGGATGGCCAGCGGTTCTGGCTGTCGGTGATCGACCAGCTGGCGCAGATCGTCGGATCGGTCGAGCGGATGGCTCCCGCGCCGGGATTTCGCGGTGAGCTGGCGGTCGAGCGGCTCCTGTCCGGGCTGGAGGCGCTCGAGGAGCCGACGGTATTGATCATCGATGATCTGCGCGACCTGCGCTCGGCCGAGGCCCTGGCCTGGCTCGAGCTGTTCTTGACGCGGCTGCCACCGCAGCTGCTGGTCGTGCTAGTGAGCCGCGAAGATCCCCGGCTCGGCTTGCACCGGCTGCGCTTGGCAGGTGAATTGATCGAGCTGCGTGGGCCGGATCTTGCCTTCTCGGCCGAGGAGACACGGGAGCTCTTGGCCACCAGCGGTATCACGGTGTCGGACGCGGGCGCGCGGTTGCTGCACGAGCGCACTGAGGGGTGGGCGGCCGGTCTGCGCCTCGCCGTCATCTCGCTCAGAGAGCACCCCGATCCGGAGCGATTCCTGCGGGAGTTCTCCGGCAGCGAGCGAAGCGTGGCGGGCTATCTGCTGAGCGAGGTGCTCGAGCATCAGCCGGCTGAGGTGCGCGAGCTCTTGCTGCGCACGTCGATCCTGACCCGCGTGAGTGGTCCGCTGGCGGACTTTCTCACTGGCGCCTTTGGTTCGGAGCGGATCCTGCAGCAGCTGGAGGATGCCAACGCATTCGTCCGCTCGTTGGATGTGGGGCGGACGTGGTTTCGCTATCACCAGTTGTTCGCCGAATTGCTGCAGCTGGAGCTGCGGCGCACGTCCCCGACGCTGACGCAGTCGCTCCACCGGGCGGCCGCCGAGTGGCACGAGCAGGAGGGCGACACCGTCGAAGCGATCCGGCACGCCCAGGCGGCCCACGAGTGGCGCGTGGCCTCTCGCCTGCTGGCCGACCACCACGTGGATCTAGCCCTCGAGGGGCGCACGCGCACCGTTTCGGAGCTGCTGAACGCGTTTCCCGATGATGTTGCGGCGGCCGATGCGGACCTCGCCCTCGTGTTCGCCACGGCCCGGCTCTTGGACCAGGAACTCGAACGCAGCGCGGCCTACCTAGAGCTCGCCCGGCGGCTGGCCGCCAGCGTTCCGGAGGCGCGCGGGCGGCAGTTTGCCGTGACACTGGCCGTCGTGAGGCTCGCCGCAGCGCGGTGGCGCGGGGACCTGAAGACGGTACTGGAGGCGATGCGGTCCGTCGAGGCGGGATTAGAAGCGCTGGAGGCGGGCGAGCGTTCGCTCACCGATGAGCTCAGAAGTGCGGCGTTCGAGAATCTGGGCGTCGCCGAGCTGTGGTGCTCGCGCTTCGACGACGCCCGGCGGCACCTCGAGCAGGCGCTCGCGCTGGCCCGGCGGGCTCGGCGACCTTGGCTGGAGATCGCCGATCTTGGCCACCTCGGGATCGCCGCCCCGTTCTCCGGGCGGTCGCTCTTGCACGGACTGCAGTACAGCGAGGAGGCGGTGAGGATCGCCGATGCGCATGGCTGGGGCGACGATCCCGCCCTCCTCACGGCGTTGGCCGCGGGCGCGATGATCCTCCTATGGCTCGGCAGGCTCGATGAGGCCGACCGGTGGCTAGCGCGGGCGGAGCGTACGCTGCGTCCGGGGGGCGAGCCCGGCACCGAGCTGATAGTGCACCACGTGCGTGGCCTCCGGTGCCTGGCGCAGGGCCGGTTCGAGGAGGCTCTGACGGCGCTGCGGGCCGCGCAACAAATGCAGGCGCTGCTGGTCAGCAGGCACTCCCTCGCGGTGGCCGTGGGAGCGCGTGTGATCGAGACGCAGGCACGCATGGGCCATCTGGCCGCGGCGCGCGCGGCGCTTTCCGAGCTGACCGAGTCAGAGCGCGACACCGCCGAGGCCCGGACGGCCGCCGCCGTCGTGCATCTCATCGAGGGTGAGCCCGAGCCGGCGGTCGGCATCCTCGCGCCCGTGCTCGACCGGTCCGCGCCAACGACGTACCAGCCATCGGCGACGACGGAGGCGCAGCTTCTCGATGCGGTCGCGCGCCACCAGCTCGGCGAGTGGCAAGCCGCCGAGGCATCCCTGCAACGAGCGGTTGAGCTTGCCGAGCCCGAGGCGATCGTGCTGCCGTTCCTCCTGACCCCTGTACGGGATCTGCTCGAGCGCCTCCCGCGTCACCGAACCGCGCATGGCGCGCTCCTCAGAACCATCCTCGACGTCCTGGGCGGTACCTCGGTGCCCCGCCGCGGCGAACCCGTCCCGCTTCGAGAGGAACTCAGCGAAGCGGAATTGCGGGTGGTTCGCTACCTGCCGAGCAATCTCAAAGCTCCCGAGATTGCCGCCGAGCTGTGCGTGTCGCCGAACACAGTCCGCACGCACATTCGTCACATCTACGCAAAGCTTGGTGCCCACGACCGCAACGATGCGGTGGCCCGTGCCCGCGAGCTGGGGCTACTCGCGCGCTGAGAGCGGCGCCGCGTCATCACTACGACGCTTGTGCCGATCAAGCTCCGAGCGTCCGTCGGCTGACTCGGCCGGACGGGGAACGACCATCATCGAGCAGCGCGCATTGTGCATCAACTCCTCGCCGGTGCTCCCGAGCAGAACCCGCACGGCGGGCCCCCAGCGGCGCGATCCGATAACCAACAGATCGACCTCATCGGACAGCGTGATCAGCTCGTCGACCGGCGCTCCGGATCCCACCTCGACGGTGAAGTCAGCCCCCGTCGCAGACGCCTCCCGCTGCGCAGCTTGGCGCAGCGACTCGATCTCGGGGGCGATGACGTCGTCCCACATCCCCTGGATGTAGGGGCGCACCGGAGACCATCCGACGCAGGGAAGCCGATCGTCGACCACGGCGCGCACGCGGAGCCGCGCGTCGGCCGCCCGCGCCAATGATCCGGCCTGTCGGATCGCCTGCTCGGCTTCCGGCGTCCCGTCGTATCCCGTGCCGATGACGGTCAGACGGCCCTGTCCTTCCGGGGACAGGCCGCGTGGAGCGACAGCCAGGGAGCATTTCGCTTCGCCCAGTAGCTGACGCGTGTGCATACCGATCCGCACACGCCCCTCGAGTGCGTGGCGACTGGATCCCAGGACGAGCAAGTCCGGGTGCTCACGGCTCACCACCCGAGCCAGCGCGTGCGGTACCGACCAGTCGGCCTCGACCACCGCGCGTGCCTCGGGCGCCATGAACGCGTTCAGCTTCCGCAGCAGCGCCTCGGTCTGCGTGCGATCCCGGCCAAGCTTTCTCAGGAGCCGCGCCGGCAGATCGGGATACACCGTGGCCAGGATCACGTCGGCCGTGGTAACGCGCGCGATCGTCGTCGCCAGAACCATCGCATCGAAGGCCTCGGGGTTGTCGTCGACGCCTACCGCGATCAGCACGATGGTGTTCCACTCACGGCTCCGGAGTCGGGTGCGGGCTTGCTCGCGACCACGAGTACGTGGACAAGCGTGAGCCTTCCGTGCGCTGAGACAAGCTCCTTGCCGAGCGCCACCGCGTCTCGACCGCAGTCATCTTCGCCGACGGCCACGACGACTTCTTCGAACATGTCCGCAGTCTGCTCGCCGGTGGGGTGAGCCTTCGTCATCCGAACTGCGTGATTGCGGCCGTCGCCGCCGAATCACTCGAAGTATGTGACGACACCTCACCCAAGCGAGTCGCACGCTCCTCCGTGTGATCCCAGACCCCAGCCGACGCCATGATCCCGCTCTCTGACGGCATCTCCGCCGAGCGGTTTCCCCTTGTCAACACGGCGATCATCGTCGTGAACTTCCTAGTGTGGATTCTCTACGAGCTGCCCCACCTCGGTTCGTCCGTGTACCACGCTTCGTTCTATCCGTGCACCGTGAACGGATCCTGCCACGGACCCGAGCCGTGGGAGATCAGCTGGTTCACCGCGATGTTCATGCACGGCAGCTGGGACCACATCCTCGGCAACATGGTGTTTCTTGCCGTCTTCGGCAAGAACGTCGAGGATGCGTTCGGGCGGTGGCGCTACCTCCTCTTCTACATCGCCGGGGGGTTTGTGGCCAACGCGACCCAGACCGCGGTGACGCTGATCTTCGGCTCCGCCAGCGCCTCGACGGTGCCGGTGCTGGGCGCCAGCGGTGCGATCGCCGCCGTCCTCGGCGCCTACATCGTGCTCTATCCGAACTCCCGGGTATTGGGCCTCTTGGTGATCATTCCGATCAGGCTTCCCGCCTGGGTCTTCCTCGGCGTGTGGTTCGTCTACCAGCTCTACGAAGCGAACTACGGCCTGTTTTCGGCCGGCGCGAACGGGGGCGGTGTCGCATTCTCCGCCCACGTCGGAGGATTCCTGTTTGGAGTGATCGTCGCGGCCTGGCTCGCGCGAACAGGGACGGCGCGCGCTCGAGCGGCCATGCGGCCGCGCTTCGGGTAGGGACGGGTCAGTCGGAGCCGAGCGTGGCGACCAGGATCGCCTTGATCGTGTGCAGTCGGTTCTCGGCCTGGTCGAAGACGATGCTGGCGGGGGAGTCGAACACCCAGGTCGGTGCAGACGGA
>Ga0335085_10002621_pt1 | contig 33183 bp, 21 predicted proteins | sample Lox_Sample_45_FD_206712 | JGI IMG/M metagenome (GOLD analysis project Ga0335085, IMG submission 206712) | Soil microbial communities from Loxahatchee National Wildlife Refuge, Florida, United States - Lox_Sample_4.5 | ecosystem: Environmental > Terrestrial > Soil > Wetlands | place: USA... | reverse complement strand
CTCGACTTGATCGTCTCCTCGGTCAGCACCTTGAGAGTGGCGGTCCATTGCGACGCGAAGCCATAGCTCTTCATTCTTCCGAGTAGCAGCCCTTGTCGCAGTCTCACTTCCGAAAGCAGCGGCGCTATCGCTCCTGAGTCCCAGCTAAATCTCGGCCAGTCAGCAAGTTCGTGGATGTATGTTCTCGCCATAATCGCGCCATGTACCTCGCCATCATCCTAGCATGTTCTCGCCATAACCTCGCCACTATTCTCGCCAGATTTCGTTCACATCTCACAAACTTCCCAAACTGCGCAAGCTGATTGCCGCTTGTGCTTGATTTGTTTAGACCTGCGGCCTTCGCTAGCACACAGCCGCGCCAGGTAAACCCCCACCTGTCACGCCCGTTCCCAAAGCAGACGTGCCCGCCTTCGCAGCTGAACTGGAACGTCTCGTACAATGGCAAGACCCTGACGACGATTCGGAGACCCGACGGTATCGCCTCAACTCTATCGCGGGCGCAGTAGCTGTTCTAGTTATCCAGCATAGTGAGTGCTTATCCGAAAATTCGAAACTCCGAGATTGGTGCCTGAATTTCTTACGGAATCCGAACACCTCGGAAGGAACTGATTTCGATAGCCCTGTGTCCGGCCTGGACCACACCGCCGAGGCATTCCGAGCGGAAGCGGGCCTCGCGTTGCTCGAAGAGAGTCGTGAGGAATGAAATTCTGCGTTTGGTCTTCGACGGAATCACCGATTTCTACTACAAAACCATCCTGCAAACGATGGGGAATGCCTTCTTTCGCCGTAGCCGCCTCGGCGAGACGTTCGACGAGTTGGTCAACGTCGTCATACTGTGGTCAGCGCTGCGACGCGCCGCCGACCGCGACGCCGGCTACCAAGCGAGCCGCGCCCTTCTCGAAAAGTACAAGACTACGCTCTTCCGGCGTTTGATCGCCGACCGTCTACGCGGCGAGTCCATACCCCTTCACCGCGCCCAGCTCCTTGCCCGCCGTCTCGTAGAACGCATCTCGCGGCGGACGATGTCCGAAGGCGAAAAGCGAATGCGAAACGCGCGTCAGGAATTTCGTCAGGAGCAAGAACGGGATCGCAAATTGCGTCGGGAAACATCGCATCTCGATACCGAAGTTCTCCGCAAGGGATTCGGATTCCTGCCTCTCATGATCACCGAGCCCATATCGCAAGATCAGGAGCGCCTACCTCGGTATATCGCGGAACTTTTCGAACTTGAAATGTGCACCTTGCCTCGCCCCGCGTCTGGCCAAGACTACGCCGAAATTGAAGGTACACCGTTCGACTCTGACCGCTGGATTCTCTCTCGCGTTGCGGAGTTCATCTCTCGTTCCCGCTCCCGGGAAGCGGCCTGGAACTACTACCGCCCAATCTTAGAGTTGGGTCCCGCAGGACGGTATTGGGTCGAGGACTTCCTACAAGCGTGGATCACCCGAGGTCTCGTCGTCAGCACGGACCGCGTGGCGTTTTCCGTCCTCTTGACCGACATAGTCGAGTACGCCCTATCGCTGCCGGCTTGGCAGCCGAGGAAAGGGCCTTGGAGCCCGGCCGAGCCACTCGCCGTCGATCTGATGGGATTACGCGACATGCAGACCGACGTGCTGGGTCAAGCCCAATACAACTCCGTCATCGCAGCGATGAGGCCGATGTTTGAACGCTGGGCGAAGCAGTGGTTGGGATTTGAGTCGGTCGCCGCTTGGTTTTGCCGATTTCTCGTAACCGAATCGGGTCGAATTCTTCTTCCGTGGAGACTCACCCAACTCGCCGACCGCCTTTCATCGTTCGAGCAACGTGAATGGCAACAACACCATCTTGGCGATTTCTTGACCGACGTGCTCGATGCGAGTTGGAAATCTGTGCGTAACGACATCGAAAACCAACCGCCCCTTCGGGCGGCCTTCCTTCGGCTACTGACGGACCTTTGTGCAAAACAGGTCCCAAGCGCTCTTCAGTTAAGGAGCAAGTGTCCGAAATCCTGACAACGTAGCGTCTGCAAACGGAACCCCTGGACAGCGTCGTTTAGCTCGAATTTAGCTCGAAAAAAGTGGCGATTGGAGGGAAATAGGGAGACTGTGGAGACTACAGCGGAAGAAACGAAAACAGTTAAGTTCCTGATGGTTCAAGATTTTCCAATAACACTGAAAGATTTTAATTGACATGGCGGAGAGGGGGGATTCGAACCCCCGGTAGGAGTTTTGGCCCCTACAACGGTTTAGCAAAGGAAGCCGTCTCAGAGCCTGTTGTTTGGAATGTTTGATTTAGAGTGGGTGAGATTCGGGTTTTCGGGGGGAATCGGCTATGTTCGGGGCGAGTTGTTCCCCAATTGTTCCCCAAATCTCTTTCGTGCTTTGCAAAAGTGTCGACCTTTTCTCGGGGCCCTATTTATGAAACAATTATCAGTATACGCTGCGATACCGGCACTCCGTTTTTAGGTGGCCACCAGTTTGTCAAAGACGCGGCTGTCAATGAAGCACGTGGAAAGGAGTTCTTTTACATCAATATTGCCTTACATCTATTTAGCTGGAGCTTCGCGAACACCGGGGAGCCCGGTGGCGCAGATTGTAAACTAAGCAACTTCGGGTTTCACCTCCTTTTGGCGCATTACTTGGACTGCTTCTGAGAAAGTTTGGAATGGCGTGCGGCCTTGGGTGCAATAGCCCTAGTGGGCTCTCGCAGCGGCCGGAGAGCGTCTGCTCCCCCTCGTTAACAGCTACAGTTCACACACGCCCCCTTGCACAGAAACCATGTGTCTCGCTCATTCGAACGTCTTCTCGACCATGCTCAGGAGTTCGTAATCCGAACTCGATGGACATGAACATGTCATCTTTCTTCTACGATTGCGACACCCCAGGGCTGCAGTAAAATCGACTGATCGCGGACGATAGGCACTTGGGCTAGCAAATTCCTGCCCGTGGGATAAGAGTACGGCACCATCTGTGCCTCGCTGGAATAATTGAAGTAGAAATGGAGCTTGTTGTTGTTGCGATTCTCCGCGTGCTTGATACGGATGGATGGCAGCAAGCTCTGGTCGGAAGTGATGAGTCCCGCATCTTTCAGCACGTCGAGGAGGACCGCGCTCTGGAGCTTGTCACTCAGGACAGTGCCTTCGTAGGTCAGCGAGCCTTTCCCAAACTGATTGCGTGTAAGCGCGGGATATTTCCCGAAGAATGGATGATCGTAGTAGGCCAGCGGCTTGGCCGTGTCGGGAATGATCATCTCGGCCCAGTCGGACACCGCGTTCTCGGCGCCGAGATGATAGGGATCATCCTTCAACCGCAAGGGCTGGGTGACCGAGGAGAACTCCTGGTAATGAAGCCCTGCAGCCTCTTTTAGAGGACCCGGCATAATCTCCCATCGCACGGTGGAGTACTCGTTGCAGAAGCCACTTTTAAACGCGAGTACAAGGTGCCCGCCGTTTTTCACATAGTCACTGAGGCGAGCGAGAAGCGCATCCGAGGCGATATAGAGCGGCGGCACCACGATGACTTTGTAATCAGAGAGATTTGTAGATTGGGGAAACACGAAGTCCACACCAACATTAGATCTATACAGGACCTTGTACATCTGTTGGAGAATCGTGATGTAGTCGGCGTGATCGCTGAACTTCATGAAGTCGATGCCGTAGTAGGAATCACGACTGTATAGAATGGCCACGTCATTTTTGATGCGCAGATCAGCGATTTCCTGTCCGATGCGCCGGAGTTCGTGCGCCGTGCGGCTCACTTCCTCGTAGACCCTGCCGGGCTGCAGATCATGGCCTAGCACTCCCTTCCAGTAGGTCTCCTGGCCGTAGTGCAGCGAGTGCCAGTGCCAATATTCGACCATGTTCGCGCCGGATGAAATGTGGGTGTACACATCGAGGCGAAGTTGATTGTCGTAAGGCGGAAATTGACTCCTGGAATCCCAGCCGATTGCTTCGCCGTTCGTCTCGGTGATTAGATAATTGGTGTGCTTGAGAGACCGCGAATAGTCGCCCTCGTATGAAGAGCCTTGACCGTCGAAATCGCCCTGGGTGCTGTGGTATGGATTGGCTGCGACGATGTCCAGAGAACGCGAAATATCGAGTTCGTCCACAACCGGCCGCGGCGGACCTGCGAAATCGTGGGTGATGAACTGGTCGGGCCGCTTGTATTCGTTCGCAATTTTGGCTTGCCACGCAAGAAAATCGGTGGTCTGCCATTGTGCATAGCGTTCCCAGTCAAGTTTCCAGCCGGGATTGAGAATGCCGTCCCGAGTCGGCAGTTCATCCCAGCTGTTCAGCCGCTGCCCCCAATAATTGAGTCCCCAGACCTTATTTAGTTGATCCGTGGTCTTGTACTTGGCGATCAGATAGTTCTTGAATCCCTCCTGCACGTCCGGATTCGCCGCTCCAGCGGAAGAAGTTTCATTGTCGATCTGATATCCAATGACGGCAGGATTGTCTCTGTAGTGCTCCAGAATCTTTCGAATCACTCGCTCGCAATAGAAACGGTAGGTCGCGTTCATCAAGTCGGTGTTCTGGCGCAGTCCATAGTAGAGGTACTGGCCGCCGAGCCGTGTCACCACCATCTCGGGATGTTTCTTGTACATCCACGCCGGAATCGAATACGTTGGAGTGCCAAGAATGACGCGAATACCGGCGGCGTGTAGTTTCTCGATGACCTGATCCATCCAGGTATATTCGAATCGGCCGTCTTCGGGCTCCCACAATCCCCAGGTAGATTCACCCACGCGAACGACGTTTAGTCCGGCTTTCTTCATCAACGCGATGTCGGTATCGGTTCGCTCGTATGGCATATACTCGGGGTAATAGGCGGCGCCATATAGGATGGTGTCCATCTGATCGGGGCGGAAAACTGTCTTTTCAGGCGCGGCAGTTTGCCCCAGAAGCTTGCCGCATGGGGCGGCGGTTGACAGTAGGATGAAGGCGCAGATGACTATTGGAAGACTACGGGCGAAACGCTTCATCCCACCTCTCTTTGTTTGACTGAGTCCGGATGTTCACGGTTCCCTGCAACGCTCGCTTTGTACCGCACCTCGGTCGATCCCTCGACATCGGTCGAGGCTAGTGCCGAAGAAGTCCGTGGCGCCATGGCCTTCAATTACTTTGCCGGTAGCTATCGCCGGAGAGTTGTTCCGCAAAGCGTAACCTGCAAGTCCAGACCGCCCGGCTCTCGCATGTCCGGGATCGAGCAGTAGTGGATCAACAGTAATGGCGTGTGGATCACTAGCAGGTTGCAACCCGTAATAAACGTTGTAGTCGTATACGTTGTTCGCGCTTTTACCTGGGCCGAGCGCTGATGTGTAAGAGCCATCCGGATTGCCTGCGACTCCGTAGCCAAACTGAGCCGTTCCTTGCACGTAAAAAATGTTGTTGTAGAAATGGGTGTCGGATGCCCAACCGGTCCAGTCGGTGTGCAGGACAACGTCGACATTCTCCCCTTTGCCCACGTAGATAGTGTTGTTGTAAATCAGCGTGTTTTTCACAGGACCGGAGAGCTTTATGCTCCGATGATGATCGTTCTGACTGATGTTGTAGCGAACGATGGTCCCGACGTTGCCGGCGCTGTCTTTAGGACTCTGGGAGCCCTCATTGCAAATTAGCAAGAAGCCACCATCGTTGTCGTGGCTGTAGTTGTACTGGATGATGGTGTTGCGGCTATTCCAATCGGAGTCGAATCCTTCTGCGTCGTGCTGGCCCCGTGTAGCGTAGACCTCGTTGTATTGAACAATCGTGTTGTCGGCGCTGAAAGGCCATATGCCGACGTTGTAATCCTGGGAACGCTGACTCGCGCGGGACACGGTGTTGTGTTCGACGAGCGCGCCATCCGTGGCGACATTCACGATGCCATCGCCGCCGATGTCATCTAAGACGTTGTTTCGGATGATCACGCCGAGACTGGGATACCACTTTGCACGGGTCCAGTGCGTGGACCATCCGAAAATGCCGCTGCGATCGACATGATAGATGCGGTTGCCCTCGATGCGCAGGTCGATAAAACGGCTGGCGACGGAATCGCCCATGGAACTATAGTGAATCCCTCCATTGACCTTGTCCTGGAAGCTGCCGTTCACATCGTGGACCGTGAGGTTCTGTAGATAGATGTGGTGCAGGTCGCCGGAGTTCTCCGCGACAACGTGAACACCGCGACGCAGGGCGGCGGTCGCACCGACATTGGTGATTTCGAGGTTACGAATCTCCCAATACTGCTGGTTTTTCAGGAGCACGGCGTCCTCGGCAAGCCCGGAGCCATTGATGGCCGGCAGTGTGTCGCCGCCATATTTGTCGATGACGATGGGGTGGTTCGGAGAACCAGAGCCCCTGGGCCAGAGCTGGCCTTGCCATTTCGAACCCGCTTTGAAGAGAATCGAATCCCCAGGATGAAATAAAGTGGAATTGACCTTTTGCAAGCTCTGCCAAGCGGACGCAGGACTTGTGCCAGAGTTGGCATCGTTGCCTGCAACCGAATCCACGTAATAATCAGTTGCGGGTGCTGGCGCACCCACGCAACACGGACGTAGCAAGCTCGCAAACAGCAGCAGCCACGAGGCTGGCCCTGGCAAACTGTGTCGACTCGAAGTGAGTTTTCTCTTCATGATACTCTTCGGGAGATTTCCCGTACGTTCCAAATGCTCCGCATAGCAACCAGCTTTTTAGAAGCACCGGGGCAATCCTTGCACCACGGCCTGCCCAAACACAATCCCCACGGTTAGAAGGTGAACCGCATGCCGAACTGGCCGGTACGATGATCGCTGGTCACGCCCGTAATGTTGCCGAAAGTCTGCTCAAACGATCCCGGAGGTCCAACGGAGGTGCTGCTGCCGGCGCAACCACTAATGTTGTAGAAGTGTCGGTTGAACAGATTGTAGAACTCCACCCGGAGTGAGAGTTGGTATCTGCCGTCCGGGCCCATGGTGAATCCCTTGACTAGACTGGCGCTCTCGCGCTCCCCGCCCGGGCAACGCAACTGTCCGTCGTAAGCCCCGCCTTTTCCGAATGCCACGGTGTTTCCGTTGATCGGCGAGCTAGCCACCGTGGACGAGTAGTAGTTGTAGGTGTAACCCGACACATGCTCCGCGGAATAAGCGTCAAAGCCACTCGGGCTAAACGGCCCGTAGGCCCCGGAAGGATGGAAATTCGGGAAGAAATTACCCCACAGCGGGTAGTACGGCGTGTTGACTCCGATATGGAAAGGCTGGCCGGTGTTGTAACCCACCAGTCCGCTGATCTGCCATCCTCCGATAAGCGCATTCACCAACCCACTGGAGTTCGAGCCCCACTTTTGCCCTCTCCCGAAAGGCAATTGGTACGTAGCGTAGGCCTTGATGATGTGCGTCAGGTCGTAACCGGTAAGCGAATTTGCGGTCGCGGAAAGGTTCTGGAAGTCCTGCACGCCGGTGTAATAGCCGTTGTATTCCTGTTGTGCGGAGAATGAGTCACCGCGTGTGCGGGAATACGTGTAATTGATGTCCCCGGTCAGTCCTCGACCTCCGCGCTTCACCAGATCCACCACCATGGAATCGTAAGAGGTCTGGGCGATGGGCAGGTCGACATAGTTCAGGTTGTAATAGTAATAATATTGCGCGGCCCAATTAGCCGCTTGCGGTGAAGGAGCCAAGGCCGCGAGAGCGGGTCCATAGAAGCCGGCGAAAGGACAGCTAATTCCGATAAGCCCGGTTGCATCACCCTTATTGGCACAGTAGACATAGTTGTTGTAGGGGTTGAGTCCCGGATTTGCGTTCACGGCGTTGAGGAACGTAGAGGAAGATGGTTCATTCCAGGCCAATGCGGTGTCCGACAAATGGTGGCCCCGGTTGCCAACATAGGCGACCTCAATCCTCGTGTCCTTGGTCAGTTCGTATTGGAAGCCAATGTTGAAGGCATCCGCGAACCCCGGCATCAAGGAATGCGGGTCAATGTAAACGAGGGGAAGCAGGGTGCTGGGATCAGTATTTTTCGTGCCTGGCACAAATACTCCGGGATAGCCGCTATCCCAATCGAACGGCGCGCTGACTACATTCGTGCCCTGGAACCCGGGTGCGAATCCATTGGGCACTCCATTGAAGTAAGGATAATTGGGCGGTGTGAGGTTCAAGCCAAAGGATCCTCGGAACACCCACTTGGGCCATGGGTTGTAGGCGAAACCAATGGACGGCCCAAAGCCATCCCAGTACTCTTTCTTCTCGAAGCTGTCCCCGCCGCCGGTGGCATACACCAGTTTGCCTGGGTAACCATAGTTCGGATCGATCTGCTGCAGGTCGTAGTTGGCCCAATGTCCATACTTCTCGTGGAAGCGCCAGGCATATTGCCAGCGAAGTCCTGCGCTCAGGGTCAACTTCGGCGTGATTTTGTAACTGTCCTGCGCGAATAGAGACATCGCCTTGCGCCGACCATACAGATCGAAGGGCGTGCTTTGGCTGGCGTTGTTTACGTCTCCTAATAGGTAGCTGGCAAAACCATAGCCTGCCTGATTTGTAAATCCACCATCGGTCGCACTCGGGAGGAACGTGAAACTCAAAGCTCCTTCCCCCGCATGGCTATTGACCTGGTAGGCGTGGAAGTCTCCACCAAATGTGAGCGTGTGACGACCTTTGGTCCACGTAAATGTATCGCCAGTAATAAAATTCGCGGCGGAAAAACTTCCCTGAATGCCGTTGCCAATGCTCGAGACGTCTGACGCTAGCGGATTGTTCGCCGAGCCAAAGGAGATGGAGGGAAAATTGCCGGCGCCCGTGTCACCAAAACCCAGCTGGGAGTTCCAATTTCCGCTCGCAGTGCTATCGTCTGCTTGGCGGTACCAGTTGTAGGTGAAATTGAAGACGTTCAGCTTATCCGGCGAAAAAGTATGCGATTCACTGATCCGGTACTGGTCGGAAAGAACGTTCTGGTTGGATACCTGCGAAAGAGGGCCGCCAGTCGTTGAGCCGCTCTCCCAGATTCCCCCCTGCACAAGATAACGCGGATGGTTGATGTATACCCAGGACCCGGAAAGCCGGTCCGTCGATGTGGGCATGTAGTCCAGCTTGACCACCGGCTGCTGATCAACTTCGTATGGTGCATTGCTCGCTGGCGTTTGGCTGTTGGTGAAGAGCGAGGTTCCTTGTGGTGCGTAATACTGCTTGTAAATGGCGTTGACTTTTTGCGCGACTCCACTGATCGGCGTGTCGATGACATTGTTGGTAAACTGCTTGCAGTTCGTTCCGGTGGAATCGCACGTTGTGGGGTCAAAAATCATACCCTGCTTCAGAGCGATGGTCTGTCCGGCTTTGTTCTGAACGTTAATCGCTGTCGAATAGGTACCTCCGTTGCCGTTGTCGGAGCCACAAGCTCCAATGGCACTGGATGGGTCTTGGCAGAGAGCGGGCCCCAGCAGTGCACCGAAATTGCCGTTCAGCATGTCCGCTGTGGGGACGAATCCTCCCTGTGAAAGCGTAAAATCGTTCTTTGTGAAGCGCTCATAAGTCCCGAAGAAAAACAGTTTTTCCTTGATAATCGGTCCGCCGAGGCTTGCGCCGTAATCCCACGCCCGCGCTTTCGTTTTGGGCAGGTCGTTCAGGTTGTTGGTCCAAGTGTTGGCATCGAGAAACTCGTTGTGGCCGTAGCCAAAGGCCGATCCGTGAAACTGATTAGTGCCCGATTTTAGCGTGAAGCTCATCACGCCGCCGCTGGTGATGGCGCTCGCGGAATCCAGACCGCTGGTCTGGGCCTGCATCTCTTCGACGGCTTCCATCGCGGGCCCGGTAAGCATCGAGTTACCACGAATGCCCGCAGTGCCGCTCGTGCCGTCAACGGTGTAGTCCTTGGTAAACCACTGGCCGCCATTGACCACCGCGCCGTACGGACTGCTGTAGGGCGAGTATCCTGGCGTCAGGGCTACGGCGAAATCCTCGACGAATCTTCCGCCGGAGCCGTAGATGTCCAGGGGCAGGTCCACCATTTCCTTGCTGCTCGTGTTCGTGCCGATCACCGCGGTCACGCTATCTAGGACCGGAGCTTCGGCAGTGACGGTGACATTCTCCGTTGCTGCGCCCACCTGCATGGTCACGTTAATCCCTGCCACCTGGGTCGAAATAAGGGTCACCGAAGGCTGAACAGTCTCTTTAAAGCCAGCTCTGCGAAATGTGAGCGCGTAGGTTCCTGGCGGCAAGTTCGGCACCAGATAGATTCCGTCGTCGTTGGTGACGCTGGCGGTCTCCACGTTTGTGTCGATATTGCGGGCGGTAACCTCAACACCCGCGATGACTGCACCGCTGGGGTCGAGCACCGTCCCGGTGATGCTGGCGCGATTGGACTGTGCGGCCGCCGCCCCCGCGAGCAGTATCGAGAGCACCAAGGCCCCCAAAAAATGCTTGAACATAACCGTTCCTCCTTACTCACACCCCATTTCATGCAACCGTCAGAACCGAGGCGACCCGATTGAACTTCCAAACGACTTCTCCTGATTCGCGCGTTCCAGCTTCACTTCCACAACTCCCAGAGCCCCCGGGGTGGTTTTGACCCACTGCGGACGCGTTGCTCCGAGCTGATCCTCGTTCGCGGTATAGAAGAGCGTGAAGGAATCGTCGCCTTCGGGAATCAGTCCCAACGGCGTCCGCACTTCGCTGGCCCAACGGCCTTTATCTCTCTGAATAATCAACGCTCTTCCTGGTGCCCAGTGAATTCCATCGTGCGACATCGAGTAACCCACCGCGTGCTCAATATGATTGTCGTAGACGATCGCGTACGTGCCGTCTGTGAGTTCGGTCACGACGGGATTTTCAATAAACGGTTTGTCGATGTTCAGCGGGTTCAACTCCGTGCATCGCTTCCAAGGGCCGCTGAGGCTCGGCGCCCATGCAAGCCCGACCTGCCAGAGCGAAATCGGTAGCGTTTCCGTATGAGCCGTTCCATAAAACGCGTACCAGCGGTCTCCCACGCGATACGGGAAAAATGAGTCCGTCCCCTGGAGCCCCTCCCAAGAGTCCGAATCTTCTCCTCGTTGCAAGACAATGCCCACATTCACGTACGGTCCCCGGATACCCGAACGGCCTTTCGCTTGCGAAACTGCGCGCCAGATTCTTCCTTCATGATTGGTCAGCCATTCTTTCGCTGTGTCGGGTGCGCATTGATAAGCCACATAAAACAAACTCCAGCGCTGTTCCAGTTCGTCATAGATCGGCATCGGAGACCACAGAGCCGCGCGAGGATCTTTGCCGGTAAAGTCTCCACTCGACTCAAATAACGTGGAACCACGCTTCCAATGAAGACGATCGCCGCTGGTCCAGAACGCCAGCCGCATCTTTACCCAATGCGGATCTCCGACCATCTCGGAGGTGAACAGGTAGTAGGTGCCGTCCAGTTTGATCACTCGGCCACCCTCAAAGCCGTACTTATTTCCCTCGGCACCCGGCGAGGAGACGGTCAGTATCGGCCGCTCCAGTTGGCGTGTCACCACCAAGGTCAGGTCCGCCAGTTGAGTCCTCGCGTTTCCGCCAGCGAACAAGACCAAGGCAATAAACAAAGCGGTCGACGCGACGATCCTGAGTCCCTCGACACGTCCTATCTTGGTTCGCACCCCGCCGTCGACCCTTCGTCGCATGGTGCTTTCAGCTATAAGAGGGACCTGTCAGATTTTCAAGGTAAAGCCGGTTAAGAGGGTCATCAGACCACGTTAATTGCCCTTGAAGTGACGATTCCTGGCCAAGATTTGAGAGAGACACCCAGCCCGGCCCTTGTAGCACGTGAGAAATACTCCCACGGTCCGCTCGCCGCGGCCGGAGATCGCCCAAGACAGACGAATCAGGCTCGATAGTAGCGAAGGTCAACACTGCTGCCCGGTTCGGGACGGCCGTTACAGCCCCCATGTCTCCGGCACGTTAACCCAATTAACGGCGCCGTTAACGGTTAAGCGACCGGCAGAGCACCCGGTCTTGGTTCCATTTTCTGAATTGACCGCGGTGGATGGCGGTGCTAGCTTCGTTCTAACCCTTGTTTCATCCCTACGGGTCGTGACGCCATATTGGGGCGGACGTCATATTGTGCTATGGCTAGCCGGGATAATTTTGGATTAGGGACTGTCTCGCTGTTTGAAAAGCGGGAAGAGTTGCACCGGCTTCTCCATAGCAAATACTTCGCGAACTCCCCAAAGAAAAGCCGTTTTCTCGAGTTCGTCGCAGAACAAACCTTCCTCGGCAATGGCGAAAAACTCAACGAATATTTAATTGGAGTCGAGGTCTACGAGCGCGGCCCCGACTTCGACCCGCAAAGCGACCCAATCGTTCGCGTGCAGGCTCACGACATTCGACGCGCACTCAAACATTATTACGAAAGCGATGGCCGGAACGACTCGCTGCGGGTTGAATTGCCTGCCGGTGCTTACCTGCCAGCATTTGTAAAAGTGGCGCCGGGACAACCCACCCCGGAACAACCGGTGCAGAAGCCGCGGAAAGGCCTCTCCGCTTCGGCAATACTGATCGCGGCTTTGTCAGCGCTTTGCATCTTGTTTGGAGTTCTTCTAGTCCGGGAGTGGACTCGCAACAAGGACCTGGCCCAGTACTCTCCCTCCGGGTTACCTGAGAACCTGCAGTGGTTCTGGAAACCCTTCTTGCCTCCAGAAGAATCTCCCATCATCGTGATCCCCAACCATCCGCTCCTGCGGGCCGCACATGAAGGCGACAGCCAGCAAACCGTTTCCCACGGCCACCTCATTCCCAAGGACGATCTGCCGGAATTCCGCGACACCATTCATTTTCGAGAACTGAAACAGTTTGTGTTTGTTCCCTCAACCACAGACTTCACCTCAGTGGGCGAAACCATGGGGCTCGGGAACCTGTTCACGTTGTTCGCCAAAACAGGGCAGACGCCGCGGCTACTGCAGTCTCGCCTGGTCACGTTCGAAGAGATCAAGCGCAGCAATGCCATCTTGCTTGGCGGCAACCAAACCTGGAGCGGCAGAATTTATCTGTACCCGGAGGGCTTTCATTTTGTGGCGGGCACCATTCTGAACAAGAATCCGCGGCCCGGCGAACAAGCCGTCTACAAACCCGAGTTCGACCCTGTGACGAACCAACTCAGCCGTGATTATGCACTGGTGCTCATGCTGCCCAACGAACGCAAGGAAAACCGGATCTTGCTCATCTACGGTATTTATACGCAAGGTTCGCAGGCGGCCATCGAGTACGTTACCAGTCCCGAGCGCCTCGCCGAACTTCACCAAGCACTGCTTGCTCTCTCCCCGGACCACAAATCAATTCCGCCTTATTTCCAAGCTTTACTCCAAGCGCCCGTGGAAAACCACATTCCGGGAAGGGCGTCCTTGGTGTCGCTCAGGGTGATTCCCAGCGAGTGATCGCCGTTCCACAACCACTCTAATAGGCAACCGCGAATACGTGAGCTTCGAGGCGCAGCGTTTCCTTTTCTTCAGAGACGCAGCGAATCGTAATCGGACCCGCCTTGGCCATCCTGTCTGCTGGGACTTCGCCTGCTCCCCACGAGAGGCCGCTCCAAATCAGCTTGTCATAACCAACCTCAACTGGGAGCGGTCTACCGTTCTGTTCCGCGGTGATTTTGAGGACCGAGGCGACGGATTTACCGGTGGGCGGACCTCCCGGCCAGCTGCGGGTAATGTTCCCTTGCTCGTCGCGCTGCTGAAAAATGATCCAGAGGTTGCGATGCGGAGGAGGGTCGATGACTGCCTTAATTGCGTTATTCCCGTCGGATTCGAAGTTGGCTCCGACAGGTGCAATCGATTGAGGGATGACTACATCCTGCTGAATGCCGAAGTTCACGTCGGGCGAAGCGTAGCGCCCATATCCGACCGCTGCCATTTGGCCGGGTCCTAATGTGACGCGATTGCCCCGCAGAATCGGCTCGAAACCAGCATCGCGGAAAATAATTTTACCGACCCCGAGTGGCGTCTGAACGCGTGACAATTTTGGTAGCGTGATTTCTTGAGTCGCCTGAGACGGATTGACCACCGTATAGACAGAACCAGCCGCGTCGAGTGAACCGAATCCGTAGGGCTCCACATTGCCGGGTACACCGCCGAACGTTTTGGTGCGCCCTCCAGCCTGCAGCGTTGCGAACAGATGCTGAGCGCGGGCGAACCAGCGGCTCTTCTCCGCGTCGAGAAATTCCAGATTGCCGTGGATCGTGTTAACCCATCCGCCACGCGCCATCATGCCCCACAACATCCCTTGCCAGGCGTTCGTTTTGCGGTAGTAGATCGTGCCGGTGTTGCCAATCATCATGCCCGTGGAATCGATGCGTTCCAGCGGCAGTCCGCTCTGCTCGTAACGGCGCACCATGTGATCGCTGTAAATGTCCACGGAGCGCCAGAAGTTCATTTCCGGAACGTCCGAGGGTCTGGGATCCCCTGAATACATCGAATCGAACACTTCCAGCCAGCGGAGGTCGACGGGGTTATGGAACGGAAATGGGCCGGCGGTAGATTCCATGTCGCCGCCAAATCCGTTGAAGGCCACCAGCAAGACATCAGGATTTTTCGTGCGGAACTTCGTCAGCGCTTCGCGAAAAGCGGTGGTGTTGCGTTGGCGAATTTCGTCACGGGAGAAGGAACGTTCGTTTGCGGGGGTGGCGGCATCCAGGTCCACGAAATCGAATTTGAAGGCGCGAATGCCGTGGTCGTACCAGTGTTGCAGGACATCGATGAAATCGGGAAGGAAGCCACCGTCGACGAAGGACATCGAGCTGCCCTTGGAATTGAGCGAGTCTTTCCACTGCGGCGCGGCGTTGATTTTGACCAGCGTGTTGGTACTGAACCACAGTCCGGGTTTCAACCCATTCTGCTGGCAGGCGGCAATCCATCGGTCAGGACCATTCGGCCAATTCGGCTTGCGCCACGCGCGGTAGGCGCCGTCCGGGTCGAACCAGAACGCATCCATCATGTAGTAGTCGAAATGAACGCCGAATTTTCTGAGGCGAACGATTTCATCCAGTTCCCTCATCGCCAGTTCTTCGGTTAGCGGAATGTTGTCGGACAGTTCGTCGTAGGTTGACCAATCGTTATAAACCCAGACTGGATCGGGAAGTAGCGTTTCACCCAATTCCGACCGATTCCAAGTGGAAGAGTTCACAAGCTGGTGAGGAATGTTCGGGGATTGCGAGTGTGACGCAGTTGGAGTGAGCAGCACCCAGAGTAGGTTGCAGGCGACAATCAAGGAGGTTTTCATTAGGATTCCTTCGATCCGTAGTTCGCCATGGCTTTCAGCGATTCGAAAACGTTGCCCCCGGCCAGTCGTCTGTACGGAAAGGCGAAGCTGGCAAGCCATCCCCGTTAAACAGATTACAGTCGGGACTATTGCCCCAAGCGTATCGCACGGCCACGGGAGCGGAAACGTCTCCACTCGACACGATCACCGTGTCACCCTCGATTCGTGCCGTAGCGCGATGAAATTTCTTGTCGGCACCGGCGATGGTAAAACCTTTCAGATACTGGCCGTGGGCTTCTAACCCAGCACCGACGTGCGTGAACGAAACGTGCACTTCACCGTCGTCGATTTTCATTCCTTCGTACAACGGGCCCGAATGCTCGACATTCTTTCGATAGGTCGTTGCCAACGCCCAAAGCGCCAGTCGCGAGCCTATCTCCTCCTTCCGCGGCGGGTGCAGATTCCCTGCCTCACCTAGGTCAATCGTCACGGCGAGACCGGTTTTCGGCACGGTTTTCAGCGTAAGGAGTTGCGCTTCACGCAATTCGGCCCACCACGAATCCGCGAATTCCTCACTGTACCCTTGGTTGGGAAGCTGCACGATCAGAAAAGGAAAATCCGGCTCCTGCCAGGCTGTGCGCCAGCCCTTGATGAGACTCGGCAGGAGTGCACGGTATTGAAACGCCCGTTGCGTGTTGCTCTCCCCCTGATACCAAATCGCACCGCGGATTCGGTATTCGACAAGTGGTGTGATCATGCCAAAGAACAGCCCGGAGGGCGGACGAGGCGGATCACCCAACTCTGTCAGGGCAGAAATCGAAAAGCCGGAGATTTGGTCGAGAGTGAAATTGTGAATGACTCCCCAGCCTTGCTGTCTAAGATCGCTAAATGAAATGGTAACCTGCTTCCATTCCGTCGTAGCCTTCAAAATTCCCGTGCTGTAGTTATCCCAATCCGTAATGCTGGGCTGGAGCGACTGAAAGACGAAGGCTCCGTTGCCGCGAACCCAGAAACTCACCCCCGAATACAGCGAGAGGTCTATCGGCGCATCAGGATGGAGTTGCATCTCCCAACGCGCGTCGTCGGCACCGTCGAGCACACCTGACAGTCGGGCGGCGTAACCCTTATCGCCATGGCCGGGAGCGACCAGTGTAAACGCGGTTTCCGGCGCGCTAGACCACGAGTACGACCAACGGCCGCCTCTTGCCACCTGCGGAAAACCCTCGTCGAAATTGCTCAGCTTGGCTTGCGGCGTGGCAGGGTCTCCCGGAACCAGCTCGAAATCGTCGAATTCGAGAGAAAAGCTGTGGCCCTTGACTGCGAATGATTTGTCGGCGGCCGAAACCTTGTTCCAGCGAGCGACGATAGGTTCCAGGACCTCTTCGCTCTTCAGTGGTGCGGGGGGAGTCCATTCTTCCGCCGCAGTGCCGGGCCACGCCGAGAGGATGACCCCTACTGGAACGTTCAGGGCACGTCGCAAATCGCGCGCGAAGAAGTAGGCGACAGCAGAGAATTCTTTCGCGCTATCAGGGTTGCACAGCTGCCAGGATGCAGGCAGAGTATTCGATTGATTCGACAGCGCGATACGCTTCGGAACTGTGAAAAAGCGCAATTCCGGATCGTCGGCCTTGCGCAACGCCTCCGGACCTGTCGCAGCGCCCGCGAGGGCGTAAGTCATGTTTGATTGCCCAGACGCGATCCAAACTTCACCAATCATCACGTCCTTGAAACGCAGAATGGCTTTGCCACGAACATCGAGAATGAATGGACCGCCGGCGGACATTGCAGGTAGCGCCACACTCCATCGACCGTTCACAGAGGCCGTCGTACTGCGCGTCGTTCCCGCCAGCGTGACCTCAATCGGTTCGCCGGCATCGGCGATTCCCCAGACGCGAATCGGCATCTCGCGCTGCAACACCATGTGATCACTGAAAAGATGCGACACGTGAGGGGCGCCGATGGCCCGTGGGATAACAATGAGTGAGAGAAATAAATAACGAGTCAATTTGCGAAGTACGGGAAGGTAGTTCACGTCTTTGATTATCCAACCTGCGTCAAGCTAGCGCCACAAAGCGGCCTCGTTTCGATCGCAGCCACCACCCGTAGAATTGGCCATGAAACTTTAGAAACGCTTCAAATGGTAGATTTCACAAGCTCGATTCTTTCGTTTCGTTGAATCTCCTGGGGCGTGTCTTTTTCTGTGATCGGTTTGCTTCTACCAAGTGCTTTGGGCTGCAGCCGTGCTGCGGCAATGCCATGCGCTTCCAGCCAAGAGGCAACCGTTCTGGCACGCTTGTCCGTAATCTCGAGATCTGCTCGCGAGCTGCCGTCGGTGCTCGATTTGTGGCTTTCCAAAATCACTGTCCAATGCGGATTCTCCTGGAGATACTTCAAAACCTCACCCAGAATTGGCGAATCCTTCTCGACGACGGAAGTGTTGTCCGGACGGAACACGATCCCATATCTACGATGGCCGTGGTGTGGATAATCCGGGGACCGATCCATTTGACGCAAAAAATCCGGACGTGGAAGTGATGCTGGATATTCAGGTGGCGGGCGCGGTTGCACCGGAGGCAAAACTGGTGGTGTATTTCGCTCCGGACGCATCCGGTGAAAGTTTCCTTGGGGTAATGACAGCGATCGTACACGATACGGTCAATAATCCGAGCATCGTGTCGATCAGCTGGGGCGGTCCAGAGGAGGAAGCGACGCAGCAATTCAAGGCGGAATTCAACACGCTACTGCAGTCGGCGGCGCAGCTGGGCATCACGGTGTGCGTGGCGTCTGGAGACGATGGATCGGCGGACTTTGCGAGCGACGATCCTTATTGGGATGGCAACACCCACGTGGACTATCCGGCATCGGATCCTTTCGCGCTGGCGTGCGGAGGCACGGAGATTACGGCGGCCGACGGAAAAATCAAGGACGAGGTCACCTGGAATGAAGGGAGAAATATTGGCACAGGAGGAGGAGTGAGCCGATTTTTCGCCTTGCCGGACTATCAGCAGAAAGCCGGAGTGCCGCCTTCCGCTTCGAAAGCGGGAGCGGTGATGCGGGGCGTGCCGGACGTGGCGGGGAACGCGGCACAGGCAAGCGGCTACCGAAGATTGTGCGATGGACAGCAGTTTCCCGACGAAGCGCAGCAGGTTCCTTCTGTTGGAGGAACAAGCGCAGTGGCTCCGCTGTGGGCGGGGTTGGCGGCGTGCATCAATCAGAGCTTGGGGAAACCGCTGGGGTTCCTAAATCCGCTTTTGTACGGGCTAGATTCGACGGCAGGAGCGTTCCACGACATCACGGCGGGGAATAACGGTATTTATTCCGCTGGGGCGGGCTGGGATCCATGCACGGGATTAGGCACACCGGATGGACAGAAGTTGTTGGCGGCACTTCAAGGTCCCACGACACCGCCCGCGCCACCACCGGGGACTGCACCTGTAGCACCCACACCTCCGAATCCTCCGTCGCAATGTTCGCCGGCCCCCGAAGCCCCTGTGAAGCCGAGCGCCTAACGACGAAGTGGCATAGGTCGTATAGCAATTGACATGCAGAATGTCCGCAGTGCCCGACGACGGCTCGAGGAACAACTGGACATCGAGAAGGCTGAGGGAAAAAGTGACGGAGCTATAAGCGCGAAGGCTGCCAGATTTTCGCGCAAGCGGCTTTCGGAACCTGAGCCAACGTATTCCGATTCCAGCGAAGTGCCGGTGTTCGAGTGACACTCGGATCCCCGACGCGGCATGAGATGCAATTGCACGAAACTCGTTTCTTCCCGCATCCATTCTCGTTTTACCCATAGTTTCCGCCTGATAGCAGCGAAGTCCATCGGCCATAGCAATGGTCTAGCGGCGCTCGGAAGGGTGTACGTTCAAACAGCAGAAGGCCATTGAGATCTCGCCATCGATCTCGCCAACATTCTAGCCAAATATATAGCCACAACCATTCTTGATTATGTCCTAACATAGTGATATACAGTTATTTACCATGAAAGACAAAGTCGCCATACATCTAGCCAAATATCCGGCCAAGAAGGCTGCCACGAAGAGCCCTGCCCTTCCTTCAGATCGCGGAGAAGCCGCCGCGGAAATGGAGCCACTGCTGATTGGCGAGACATCGAGATTCCGAGGTCCTTTAACGGACCTCGCGATCGATCTCGTGCAAAAGTCTGCGAGATTTCGCGGCAGCCTGCCCTCAAGTTTGCTCCATTCCCTGGCGGATCTTGTCCGCTCGATGAATTGCTATTACAGCAATCTCATCGAAGGACATAACACCCACCCTGTCGATATCGAGCGCGCCCTCAAAAACGACTACAGCAAGGAACCTGACAAGCGCAATTTGCAGCTCGAGGCGAAAGCCCATATCACCGTCCAAAAATGGATTGATGGCGGCGGGCTGCGAAACGGGCGCGCTGTTTCCAAAGACGGCATTTGCGAGATTCATCGACGCTTCTGTGCGGAATTGCCACAAGAACTGTTGTGGGTGGAAGACCCAGACACAAAGGAACGGATCAAGATTGTGGCGGGCGAATTGCGTCGACGAGACGTTAAGGTCGGAAACCACGTGCCGATTAGCCCCGGTGCCGTTCCACGATTTCTTACCAGGTTTGAACACGTTTACGGTCATCTCGGCAAGACTGACGCTATTCTCGGAACCGCCCCCGGACACCATCGGCTCTTGTGGATTCACCCCTTTTTGGACGGCAACGGACGCGTCGCTCGGTTAATGTCACACGCCGTGCTTTTGGAGACCTTAGACACTGGTGCGGTGTGGTCGGTCGCTCGCGGTCTCGCCCGAAAAGTCGCGGAGTACAAAAGACATCTCGCGGCCTGCGACTCACCCCGGCGCAATGATCTGGACGGGCGCGGCGCGCTCAGTGAGGAGGCGTTGGCGGCATTCGCAAAGTTTTTCCTGGAGGATTGCATCGACCAAGTGGAGTTCATGGAAGGACTGATGCAGCCAGATGCCCTGCGCACACGCATTCTTTTGTGGGCGGAGGAACAAATCAAATTGTCGAAGCTGCCGCCAAGTTCGGGCCGTGTACTCGAAGCGGTACTTTATCGTGGAAACTTACCGCGCAGTGCTGTAGCCGGCGTCGCCGGTGCATCAACACGTACGGCCACACGCATCGTCTCGGCACTGACGGAAGCAGGTGTTCTCACTTCTGATACCCCTTATGCGCCGGTACGTCTTGTTTTCCCTGCCGCCCTCGCGGAACGATGGATGCCTGGACTTTTTCCTGAGAAGCGAGACTGATGGCTTTCCTCGGAACCAATGACCATCGCGTAACGATGAACGAGTCACTGGCCCCATGGTCGTCATCGTCGCCATGGGCTTCGCCATCACCACTGTCAAGTTCGACACGCCCCCTCGGACGGCAGCCGCTCACCGTTCCTGCCTTCATCAAGCTAGATGACCCGATGGACTGTTTGGAATTGTAAGCAAAGCGCCCGCCTGCTTTTTAGGCAAGGCGTGCCGATTCCAAGAATTCTGGCACCATTAGTTTTCAACAACTTAAAATGCCACTGTTTTGTGCACAGCGATGAAATTTGAGGCTATTTTGCACAGTTTCGAGCCCAGCACCAGGCCGGGTCACTCAAAGCAGAACTGGAAGCGCGGTAGAATCAATAGCCTAAAGAGGCGGGGCGTATCGCAGACTGGTAGCGCCCTCCCTTGGGCGCACAAACCTCGACTCCAATGGCTCCATCCATTTCTTCTAACTATCAACGTTTCCAACAAATCGAGGAGTCTGCTTTTCGCTCAAAAGTAACCCAATGGAATGAAAACGTTGAATTCTTGCACAGTTCGTGCACAGTCCTCTGTATGAAACGGTTGGGGTGACGTGGGACGGAGGCTTGCTTATTCTATCTCACCCCATTGTTCGCAATCGTGCTATCTGTGAAACAGTTCAGTCACTGTTTCCTGATTTATTAACGCAGAATCCTAGTGCATCCTCGAACCCTCAGCGGGAAGTTCTGGCCTCTACAACGGTTTAGCAAGTTGAAAAGTCCCAGCGCCTGTTGCTCGGAATCAATCATTTAGCACGGCCCACAGGGCTGATTTTCGGGTCGAAAATAGGTGTATGTGTCGCTGCGACACTTTCCTTTCGGTTCATCCAAGACAGCGGTGATACCCATCGTGATAGGCGTCGGTGATGATTGTTTTGGCGGAAGGAGTATAAGAAGCAGGGCCCCAATAACCAAAAAGATTACGATGTCCTGGGGACTATCTTTTCTGTGAGTCCCGTGAACAACGGCCTCCGCGGATTGCACGGTCATCGTTAGTGCGTGGGCGATACTTGACCAGGCTCCGTAGGCGATCAGCGAGCGATGCTTGGCCGGATGCTTAACGGCGAGCAGCAGAAAGATTCCAAGCACCGTGTTAAGGCTGAGGAACATCGGCATAACATCGCTATGGCCCAGCCATTTTGAGTGCCAGAGAGAGTCGAACAGCAAGTAACCCCAGAAGGAATAAACCAGGCCCACTACAACCAAAACGACCTGCAAACTACGCTCACCCCTCATAGCGATCTCCCTTGGGGTCGTCCCAGCCTTTGAGCACATCGGCGGCTGCGGCCAGCGCCGCGATGGCATTCCACTGGAAGTAAGGATTGTTCGTAGTGAAAATCCAGCGATCATCAGGTTTTCCGGAGTAGTCGCCTTTCACTTCGTTCGAGCCGAGCTTCGGATCGTAAATACGGCCGTCCGTTTTCGAGGCTCCGTCGCCCACCTGTGTGTACTGCCGCAGATCTGGTTCGTGAGTTCCGCGGATGGCGTGGCCGATGTTGTGAAACTGTGCGAGGATGAGCAGCGCGCCGTGCTTGACTTGCTGCACCGTGTCCGGCACGCCATCGGGACGGTGCATCTCAACCTCACGAGCGGATTCATCGACCGTGAGCTCGTCATAGGTGAGACGGAATTCGCGATACGCCAGAGCGAGGCTCTGCATCACGCTCAACTGTGCTGGCTCCTCGAGGTCGAAGTCACCCGCATCGTACCAGCCGCCCACGTTCATGCCGGGAATCCGATCGCCTCCCTTGTACTTCCCGTCCGTTGCTGCGGCCTGGTTCCAGCCATCGAATTGCTCTCCGACGACTGGCGCCATGCGGCCATCGTCCAGGTGCGAAGCGCCGTGCCACATGCGATAGCCTTCGCGAACGGAAACGTGATCCATCTGCGCGGCAAGGTGATGATCCAGGCTGTCCTGCCAGATGTTGGCGTAGGCGTCTTGGGAGATAGGAAAGGGCGCCGTGCGCTGGTCTGCATACTCGATTACATACAGGCCAGGGTCCTTTACGGGCGTGAAGTCGAATTTCGAATAGACATAGCGCAGCCACGGCGTCGAAGGGGTGATCGGGCCCTCGAACACCTGCTTGTAAGATCCGTGTTCCATCAGGCGCAGCACTCTGGCGGTCTTGGGGCCGTCGTACCTTGGATCGAGTTCGAGCACCGCCACTTTCGAGAAGCCCGGTGCGTAACCGACCTGGCTATGCGCTATCATCGGCGGCCGCGTCCAGTTCGGAATTACATCCGGCCTGATATGCCAGACGATAGCGCCGGTGGTCTTGCCCGAAGGGATCAGCGAACGCAACACGAACCAGCCGTTCTGCGCGCGGTCGCGACCATCGAACAGCATGAGGTTGGCCGTATCCGATACTATATTCACTCGGGCCAGCGCGTCGTCCACGCCTAGGACGATGCTCTTGCCTTCGGCGAACGGAAGCGGCTGCATGTATCCCTTCGATTTATCCCAATCTTCCAGGTAGTACGCCTTCTTCGGTTCATTGGGCAGCGGTACTACCTTGACCATCGGGTCGTTAGGTGTGCGCGGGAAGATCCCGGCTTGGCTTCCGTCCACTAGGTAAGCCTTACCCATGTAGATTGACGGCAGGAACTCCAGATTGAATCCCGCCCGCCCCACCAGTTTCTCCGGGAGCGCCTTATCGAGATTGATGCTGACCCTCACGCCGCCTGCCTCGGCTTCTACTTCGAGCGTGTAACTGAAGTCGAACGCCGGGAACGCGAGGTCGGCGGTGAGCCGGTTGTTCGCCTTGTCGGCATAGCGATCTTTGAGGGTTGCCACCAGGTCCCACTGCTCCGGCGTTGGCACCAGGCGCACGTCACCGTTCGTGGCGATGCGCTGGCCGTGTAGAATCATCTCCATGGCCGTATTCTTCTGGTCCACAAAAACGGGATGGTACGTGCTGTCGTACAGAAAAACGCTGAAACCTTGAGTGTCGAGGTAATTCTTGTCGGTCACCTTCATGTCAAAATCGGTGCCGGACAAGGCTGAGGCCATGATGGTCGCCAAGAGAAAACAAGCTCGGATTCGCATAAACATAGACTAAGCCGGATACCGCTCCTGCCACACCATGATATGTCATGCATAGCATCGGAGCGCCCCTTGTCATCGATAGCGAGCGGATTACTCCACCCAGGAGCACGCGGCGCCGGGAGTGTTTTCGCAGTAGAGCACACCCCAGGACTTCGGCTTGTGCGCGGCCGTCCAGTCGTGTCCCAGGATGAAATAGGGTTTGGCCCAGACCTCGCTATCGATAGTGCGGGGTGTAAGGACGGTTACCTGAACAGCGCGTTCGGCTGGAACGCCGCGGCGGGGATCCATGATGTGCGAGTAACGGTGTACGCCGGAACGGAATGACTTCTCGTAGCTACCCGAGGTAGATAGGGACAAGTCTTTGAGGAACACCTGCGCCGCATTTTTACGGTGGTCCCAGGGATCGGCGACGCTGATGGGCCAGCCGCGAGGCTCGTCCGGTGGGTTTCCAAGGCCGAAAATACTGCTGCCGGAAGCGGCGACGAGCGCGTTGCGAAACCCTCGTGCGCGTAGGATTGTGACCATGCCGTCGACGGCATAGCCCTTGCCTACCCCGCCGGGATCGATCTCCACACCGGCACGATCGAAGCGCACGGTTCGCTCCCGTGCGTTCAGTTGCAAGTGCTGGTATCCCACTAGTTGAAGCGCGTCGCGAATCTGGTCGGGAGTTGGAACATGATGAGCTCCGCCAGCAAAGCCCCAGGCGCGCATGAGCGGGCCGACAGTCAGATCGAAAGTGCCTTCGCTCGCGCGGCTGTACTCGATGCAATCAGACAAGATTGCGAATAATTCTGGTGAAACTTCGACCGGACGCTTGGCCGCCTCACGATTGACACGACTCCAGTCGCTCGCGGGCAGGTAATTCGAGAGCAGCGCGTCTAGGTGATGGACTTCCTCAAATGCTGCGTCGATCGCCTGGTTCATGGATGCTCGATCGGAACCATAGAGGGCGATGGAAAACGTCGCCCCCATAGCATCTGTGCTTCTTTCGAGCTTTTCCAACTGGTCCGATGTAACCGGCCAAGCAAGTAGAACCGTGGCAAAGAGGGTGAGAACCAGTCGCCTCAGGAAACCCCCTTTGGCGTCTGGTTCTTCCAGAAGGCTTCGTAGTCGAACATGGCTTCCTTGATGGGTACGCCGCGCACATCGATTTTAGTCAGATCCGCCGAGCCGATTCCCGCGGCTTCGGCCAGAAGCATCATGTTGTCGGCGTATTGGAAGGTTTCATCGGCGGGGTGGCACTGATCGGGTGGATGATCCTTAGGATTTTTAAAGACGCGATAGGGCGCCTCATGGCGGCCAGCACGCGGGTTATAGCCCATGCAAGCCATAGCGACCGCGTCGGTATTCACGCAGTTCTTGCCGACGACCAGGGTTCCCGGATGACAGGGCTTGGAACCTAGGACCCAGGGGCCCTCGCCGCCAACCATGGCGACGATGCCGTCGGCGATGGCGAGGTCTACTGGGCGCGAACCGAGAATGTCGACAAGAACGCGAGGGAGCCGCCAACCTTCGTAGCGGGTCGAATTCGGATCCAGTTCGGTGGGCGCACCGGAAGGCGCCTGCGCGTACCCGTAGTGGAAAACTTGTTCGCGGTCGCGATACAAGCCCGTTGGCGTAATACCGAACAGGTTCTTGATGCAGATAGTGATGCCCATCTCTTCGTGGTTTTTCATCTTGCCCATGCTCACGAAGAAATCGCAGTCCTCATAAGAATGGTTCATCAAAAAAGCGGGGAAAACGTACGGCTTGCTCTTGACCTTGAACACAGAGTATTGCTTGGCCTGGCCGATTGTGTTCGTATCCTCGAATTCGACATGGGGCGCGGCATTGCGAAGCGCGTTGACGTCCCAACCGCCGGAGAGCAGCTTGTCTTCGAGTTTGTGGCCAAGCTTGCGGCTGTCGGTGCTTTCAAGAATACGGACGCGCTTCGCGCCAAGCGCACCGAACGCTGCGACCGCCGAGCCAACGACGCGAGGGTGCACCCAGTGCGTGTCGCCCGGGGTATATCCGGGGAAGGGAGCGTCGCCGGTCAGATTGACTTTGATCCCGACCGTTTTTCCCTTGACCTGGTTTTCGATCCCGCCGATCTGGTCGAACATTCTGCGGAATTGCGCCGTCAGGTCCTCGTTGTAATTGCGGACCTTGGCAACGGATACCGGTTCCGCAGGAGCCGCGGGGTTCTCCGGTATACTCCGCGCAGCTACGGCCGCCCGAGCTTTGCTCGGTCCCACAGCCATGGCCCCTGCCGCAAGACCAGAAAGTGCCAACCAATCACGTCGCGTCAGACCTTTGCACATTGTTTTTCTCCTCTTATTCCATCGAAACCGTACCCCACAGCAAGAGCTTCGGAATTGTCACTTCCGTACTTCCCTCGGCGTCTCGCAGCGAAAGCTCCGTTGCCGCGCCTTCCGGTGTTTCCAGGCGAGCCGAGCGAAATTTCCCGGCCACACGAAGCGTGATTGCTTCCATCGGATGGTCGGAATAGTTGACAAGCTGCACGGCCAGAGATTGCCCGGGAGCGCCGCCCCTCGCGAGCGTGATCGCCGACGGCACATTGAACGGGACCACGCCCAGGTCCTCATCCGACAGCAACTCCTTCAGATCGCGCGCCACCGTTTCAGGATCGGGATCTTTGTAGACCGCTACGCGTCCTTTGCCGGCCGGTATTTCGGCGAATGGCTCCGCCTTCGGAGCGCCGCCCCACGACGGACCAGCGATCACCAGCCCGCCGTCCTCGGCGAAATCCTGCAGCAGTTTGCGCTCGGCCGCAGTCGGCGGGTCGAGTTCGGTGACCACCAACGCACGGAACTTCGCAAGTGCAGCGGCGTTCAGCTCGGAACGTGCCACCAGGCGGTAAGGCACTTGGCGGCGTGTTGTAAGGTTCAGGTACTCGTCCGCGAGATCTTTCGCACTCGCCGGGTCTAGCACGAAGCCGACATTTCCGTATGGCGCGAGAGCACGCCAACTGGCGTGACTTTCCTCAAACTTAAGGTAGCTCGAGATACGCCGCCACTCCTCGAGCGCCGAGGCATCCCGCGCACGCAATTTGGCGCGTAGTCCGTCGTCGAGCGAAATGATCCAACGACCGCCGCCCGCGGCAGCATCGGCCACAGCCCGCTCATAATCGACGGCCGAGGTGTTCTCCAATTGACTGCTGATCCATACCGGTCGCGAGGGCGAGCCGAAACCGAACGACCATACCAGCCAGATGTTCGACTCGATCCACGGCTGGCTCGAGGGCGCACCGCGAATACCCATTTCCGAAAGAATGTTCGCGCGCGGAGCTACACCTGCAACCGCCACGATTTGTGCAGGCTGCCAACGCCACGAATATGCGTTTTTCGCGATCTCAACGACCAACATAGAGCCGGCGGCTTTGCGCACAGCGGTGGGAAATTCTGTGGGAAATTCTCCGTCGAGTACAAGTCCGTCGAGGGCAGCCCGGGTGGCGTCCCCAACGATCTTCGAAGCATCGCTGGCTGCATAGACGAGGCCTAGCACGGCCAGACTGCGCTTGTGCGCCGCCTCCGCATAGACCTTCACGAGTTGCTGCTGTTCGGCTTCGACAGCCGCATTGACCGGCGCGCTCCAGGTGACCAGCAGGCAGTTTACGGGCGAGTTATCTAGAAGGCCGAGCGTCGCGGGTTCGTACCAGCGGGCAAGGGCGTCGCGAACGGCAGCATCGGTCGTAAGCGTTTTTGCATGGGTTCGCCAGGCAAGTTCCATCGGACCGCCGGTCCAACGAATTGGAACCCATGCATCCGGGCGAGGAGTTCCAGAGAGTGCGGGCGTGCACGACAGAAAGATGGGCACCACCAGACGGAAGAACCAGCGCCGGGCAAGAATGACGACATCCACGCTGCGCCTTCGCTCCCGTGGAAGTTCATGCTCGAGTGCTGTTTCCCGGCAGGTCACGTATGCTCGCGCAGTACCTAGGTGATTTAGTTGGTCATTCAACGCATGGTGGCCGTTCAGCCATGCGGCTCTGTCCCACTATATGTAGTTCAGCCTGTATATGTGGTGATCCTTGTCACAGGCTGAAATGCGGCCGGTCTCACGACAGCAGCACCTCCGGCTTAGAGGCCTCGGATACAGTTAAGTCATGATAAGTTCGCCTGGTAGCAAGCTAAGGCCACGCTCAGCATTGATCCTGAATGGGTTATGGCGAAACCGAAAGTCGATCGGAGCCAAATTCCTCGTACATACCCGACTGAGATTCTGGACAATACTCTCAGTTTTGCTCTATTCGGCAATCCAGAGATTTTCGGCGAAGGGCCACTCTCGATCGATCCACTGCGCGTCGCAACGGAAGCCGGCCTGCCGCGCCATGGAAAGAAGCTCGTCGCAAGAATATTTGTGACTGGTTTCCGTCCAGATCGTCTCACCAGCTTGCAAATCGAAGGAACTCTCCGCGGCTGGAATCGTAACGGTCTGCTGGGTACGTGATTTCAAGTGCATTTCGATGCTGTGGGTCTGCTGGTTGAAGATGGCGAGATGTTCGAATTGCGAAAGATCGAAATCCGTACCGATCTCGCGATTTAGTCTAACCAGCAGATTACGGTTAAACGCGGCGGTCACTCCCAGAGGATCATCGTAGGCCGCCAACAATACGCTCACCGGCTTCAGAAGATCGGCTCCCAGGAGCAGAGAATCGCCGGGCTGCAGAATATCGCGGACGCGGGCCAGAAAAGAGGTGCTGGCGGTTCCGTCGAAATTTCCGATGGTGCCTCCGAGGAATAACACCATTAGGTGTTCCCCCGGTTTCCTTCGGGCGACGGCTTCCCGAAGGCCTTGAAGGTATTCGCGTTCCAAGCCAACGATGCTGAGACAAGGAATGTCACCCAGCTCGCGTTGACACATCGCTAACGCATCGCGAGAAATCTCGATGGGATGATACGAAGTTTCGCGTTGGCGGCGACATAGCGCCTCCAAAATCAAGCGGGTCTTCTTTCCGGCGCCGCTTCCCAGTTCGGCTACCAACACCGGCGCCGGCGCTCTGGAGACGATTTCGTCCACGTGACCTGCGAGAATCCGAACCTCCGCCCGAGTCACTCCGTACTCCGGTAACTGGCAGATCACTTCGAATAGAGCGGAACCGACGGAATCGTAGAAGTACTTAGATGGAATTTCTTTTTGGCCTGCTTTTAGAAGACCGTTGCGAATCTCCAGAGCAGAAGCACTCGATGCAGTTGCGGTGGCAAGAGCGAGATGGGTTGTCATGATGGGTCCGGTCCTTCAGTTCGTATTCATGAGACGCAGCGAAATCCCGCGTATGCATACTGGTAGTGCGGTTGAAACCAGTTCCGGAAGGAACGGCGAAGCATGCAGGCGGCAGTGCGGGCAGAGCCGCCTTTCATCACGAAATGACCACCGTCAAAAAAGTTGGCGGAGTACCCGGGATAGAACGAAAAGGGCTTGAATCCAGGTAATGGCGCGAACGCGGTGGAAGTCCATTCCCAGCCGTTTCCGAGTTGCCCAACGACGCCGAAGGCACTGCGATTGTGCGGAAAGGAATGGACGTCGACGGGATCCCAACGAGCGAAATCGAAGTTACCCTGACCCGCGCCAGGATTATCATCGCCCCACGGGAATTCGCGATCCGGGGCATTCGGCGCCCCGTAGGCGCTGCGTTGCCATTGCGGCTCTGTGGGCAACGCCTTCTGGGCCCAGCGCGCATATGCGATCGCTTCTGCGTGGCTGACATAGACTGGCCAGGCAAGAGGGAGAGGAATATTCTCGAACATGCCGCGATAGAACCACGCATCACCGCTCTTTTCCCAGAAAACGGGTCGCTCGATGCCTTGTTGCTCTTTCCATCGCCAATCTTCCGTCGACCATAGACGGGAATTTTGATAGCCATGGTCGAGGAGGAAATCCAGGAAATCGCCGTTCGATACCATGTATTTGTCGATGGCGAAGGATGGCACCTCCAGATCGCAGGCCTCGTATTCGTTATCCCAGCCGAAACGCGAATCGCTTTTTCTGAGACCCAGCCGGGTGAGACCTTCTGGTATCGCGAGCATTTCGTTCGGAACAGGAGACTGGGTTGTGTGTCGTTGCACCTGGTAATGTTTTTTTGCGAAGGGCAGCTGATGAAGCATATAAGCAAGCGTTTCCGCATGCATCAGACGGTGCTCGATCGCGACGTTTAGCAGTCTGGCCAATTCCGGCTGCGATTTAATGGAGGTTCGCGTGTCCTCGAATGTATCAAGTGCTTCGTCGATAGTTAGGCGAATCTGGCTAACGTACTCCTGCACCTTTGTAAGCGGTGGCCAATCTCCGGGGACGTCCGTCGGGAGACCCCCATCGACCGGGTCGATGCCAAACGCGAATAACTTGTCGAGCTCGGGCGCGAACGGCGTAAGGGCGGGGATAGCGGGAAGGAAAAGATTCCAGTCGAAAGCTTCTAGGTGGCCCAGGTAGAAGATGATGCGGTGACGTTCGGGAATCGGGCGTTCGTAGAGCGAATCGGTCTTGACGATGCCGAACAGTTCATCGGAGCGTGCACGAGCGTCCGCAAGGCGCAACAACAGATTGGACACTTCAGAGATTTTTGCATGCGAAGCAATCATTGTTTTACCAGGAGCCCTTTCATCGCAAGAGATGGGAGCGTACCCGACACCGTGGTCCAGGGCAAGCGCTGGCCAAGAGCGCGGCTCGCCCAGGGAATGGAATACCACCCCCATTGGATTGCCGGGGCTGGGAAAAGTTTCCTCTTGTGGGCAAAAAATACGGGAAAGGCTGTACCTCAAAGAGCTAATTGGGACTCTTGGCTTTTGCCCGAAGAGCCGGACGCATCCTTCCGACCCATTGAAAAATCAAGCCGTTGTCGATACCAGCGGCATTGGTCCACACGCAATTAGGGATTTTCGGGACCTTCAGGTGACCGTCGTGTTGTCAGGGAAACTAGCTTAAATTGCCCAGGTAGAATCTGGATACTTACCAAAGCCCTCACGCAAAATGGCAAGGAACTTGCCGGGTTACGCTTGCTAAAACGCGACCCGACCCAAGAGAATCAAATACAACCCAACTCATCGCCGTTGCTCTAAATGATTATCCGGCCGCAGTTTACGCCTACGGAATTCGCAATGCCGGCGGTGGACTTGCCATCAATCCTAAAACCCACGAGCTCTGGTGCTCTGTCAACGAACGCGATGGCCTGGGAGACAATCTTGTGCCCGACTACATCACTCACGTGGAGGAGGGCGGATTCTATGGCTGGCCCTGGTGGTATATCAGCAGCCACCAGGATCCCCGCCACGAGGGGAAACATCCAGAATGAAAAATAAGGTCATTGTTCCCGACGTGCTCTTGCAACCGCACAACGCCTCTCTTGAACTGACATTCTATGAAAGCTCACAGTTTCCGCAGGAGTATCGCGACGATATTTTTGCATCTGAACATGGGTCCCGGAATCGCTCGGTGCGCGCGGGATACGAAGTGATTCGTGTTCTCATGAATCACAGTGGTCGCGCCAGTGGCAGTTACGAAGATTTTCTGACTGGCTTTGTCGTTGATAACGGGCATGTGTGGGGCAGGCCGGTGGGTGTCACCGTAGCGCAAGATGGTTCGCTTCTGATTACCGACGACGGATCCAACTCGATATGCAGAGTGATTTTCAGTGGGGCGAGTGTGCAAAAAAATAACAGCGTGGAGAAAAATTCCCATCGAGCAGGGAACTTATCATTGGAGGCATTAGCGGGGTCGACGCAATCCAGGCGCGAAGAATAACAAGACTGGCGCGCAATCATTCTTTTTGCGAGAGGATCTGATTCACGGCGCGCTGCCCTTCCAGAATTGAGAAGCGATGGTCCATCGCACCGGCAAGATCCGTGTTGGCAAAAGCGATCCGGCCAAACGGGGCCTTCCGCAGGGTCTCTCGCGGCGCGGGTTTGCCATTCGTGCCAAAGAAAAATCCGGGCTGAGGGCTCAGATACGCATGTCCCCAACGATTCAGAATAATTCCGGCTATGTCGCGCTTGGCATCGAATCCGTGCGCGCCGAACATATCGGTGAGCTGCTGGCGAATCCGCCGCTCGTATTCTGCGAACGAAGTCGCCAGCAATTCTCCGCGCCCTCGATTGCCCTGCTCTTCCGTGGAAAGACCGGGGTAGGAGTACAGGACTTTCAGTGAGAGCACGATCGGTGAGTCTGGAGAAATCGTCGGGTCCACGCTCCCGGTGACCGCGAGCTTCCGCACCTCCATATAGTTCCCGACCTGGCCGTCAAACCAGCGGCACCCTGTCATGCCCATGTCGTACAGGAATCGCCAATTTCTGACGGCCACGTTCGCCATCATGCTGGGTGAGCGATAGAACTCCGCGTAGGCTTGTCGATGCGTGTCGGGCAAGTCTCTTACGATGTGTTTGGAAGTCCAACTGCCTCCCGCCATCACTGCGGAACGGCCTTTCACGCGGTACAGCGCGCCACCCTTCTCGTAGACGACAGAGACGCTGGAGGCTTTTGCAGGATCGCCATCGTGGCGCACCGCAACTGCGGTAGAACCGAGGCGAATTCTCGCAGGCGCGCCAGCGGAGTCAAGAGCCGCGAAATTTACGGTATGGCGTGTGACACCTTCGACGCTGTCCTCTCCCTCGATTGCCGAGGGAATCAGGCTCTTCACCATCAGTCGGGCGATGGTCGTGTTGCCGCCCGGGAACATCTGATCCGTGTTTCCCGTTTCGTCGACAACAGGGTGAAGCATTTCAAAGGCGTAGTCAGAATAGGCGGATAGAGCATCCGCGCCTAGCCCGGCCCCTCCGCCTTCCACCGGAGAAAGGAACGTGCGCACCGTTTCCTGGCTAAGGCCGAAGCGCCCCATATAATGCTGTTCGAGGGTAATCGAATCGAGATACCGCGAAATCGCATCGCCCTCTACTTTCGGGTGCTCGAACTTCTTCCCGTCAACAAACGCGCCGGTAAGCCAACGGAGCCACTCCGCCCGCGCCGAGGCAGAAATGGGCGCGCCCTGTAATTTTTGACGCACCGGATCCATTATCCACAGGCCAGGAGAGTGACCAAACTTCGCGCCAAACCAGAAACCATATTGCCCGAGCGGCAGTCCCACTGCATCATAGGGAGTGCGCGACAGCGGCATTTCCGGGTGGGGACCGCCCCACTTCTGATAGGTAAGTTGCGGCGTGCGCAGGCCGATCGAGTTATAAAAATTCGCCAGAAAACTTTGCGGATCCTGCAGTTGGTAAATCGCGGAACCTTGGTGCGCGATTAACCGCTTGCCGTCCACCAGAAATTCGTTCTGTTTCGCCTCTCCGCCGAAAATAGGATGGTTTTCCAGTACCAGGCACTTCGCCTGCGGCCCTGCCTGCCGCTGGAAGAAGACTGCCGCTGCAATGCCGCTGATTCCGCCACCGACGACAATGCAATCGTAAGTTTCGCCTGTTTCGACGATGTCTTTTGGGAGCCGATCGTAAACCGCATCACGAATCTTGTGTCCTGCTTGCAGAACCGGCAGGGTGTTGCCGTTGGATGTGCTATATTCGCCGACTCCTCCGTATCCCGTGAACTCATCTTTCTGCGCCAGTAATTCTTGCGGACTCAGGGAATCCAGCAGAGCCGCGCCAGAAGCCAATAGAGTCGAGCCAAGGAAATCACGCCGCGTGATCGGAGCGAGCATACCAAGTTCCTGATCGCCGTCCTTTCTAGTTTTGTTTGATGGCATTTGGTTTACCCGCATGGGTTCGAGGCCGAGGA
>Ga0335085_10002620_pt1 | contig 33190 bp, 33 predicted proteins | sample Lox_Sample_45_FD_206712 | JGI IMG/M metagenome (GOLD analysis project Ga0335085, IMG submission 206712) | Soil microbial communities from Loxahatchee National Wildlife Refuge, Florida, United States - Lox_Sample_4.5 | ecosystem: Environmental > Terrestrial > Soil > Wetlands | place: USA... | reverse complement strand
GGCGGTGGAGGCCTCGTGCGTGTCGACCGGGCTGGCTGGGTTCACGGCCGTGGGGCTCTCCATCTCGTCTCTTCCTCCCGCCAACGGAACGCTCTCGCTAGACACCTTGAACAACGATATCCCCCTTCCCGACTCGGGACAATGACGTCGCCGGTCAAGAGCTGGTGGCCCACTTGTACAGGATGGACAGCGGGGGGACCACGTTTTGGGGATTGCGCCACTTGTACAGGCGCCGGGACGGCTCGTAGCCTTTATTGCAAACGCCACGCCGCCTCGGGGCGGCCGGGAGAGGAGAGACGATGGCCGTCGACAGCGCCGCCGTATATGGAGCACCGGCCACGGGGAAGGTCGAGAACAAGGGTCTCAAGACCAACGCGATCGGCTACGTCTCCAACATCGTCATCGGTGTCGCCTCGACGGCGCCCGCCTACTCCCTCGCGGCCACGCTCGGCTTCATCGTCGCCGACCCCGGGGTGGCCACCCACGCCCCCGGGATCCTGCTCGTGTCGTTCGTCCCGATGCTGCTGATCTCGCTCGGTTACCGGTATCTGAACAAGGCCGACCCGGATGCGGGCACGACGTTCGCGTGGACCACGCGGGCGTTCGGCCCCGGGACGGGATGGGTCAACGGTTGGGCGATCTTCCTCGCCGACGTGCTCGTGATGGCATCGCTCGGGTACGTCGCCGCCACCTACACCTTCAACCTGTTCGAATGGCACTGGGCCGAAGCGCACAAAGGCGCCGGGCTCGTGGGTTGCGTGCTGTGGATCCTGTTGATGACGTGGATCTGTCACCGCGGCATCGAGCTGTCGGCGCGCGTGCAGCAGCTGCTGCTGAGCTTCGAGGTGGTGATGCTCGTGATCTTCTCCGCCGTCGCGTTGATCGACGTGTACAGCGGCAACGCCGCAGCGCACTCGATCCATCCTCAGGCGGCTTGGTTCAACCCGTTCGCGATGCCCTTCCACGACATGATCGTGGCGATGCTGCTCGGCATCTTCATCTACTGGGGGTGGGACTCCGGGGTATCGGTCAACGAGGAGTCCGAGGACTCCAACGAGGGCCCCGGGAGAGCGGCGGTCGTCTCGACGTTGCTGCTCGTGGTGATCTACCTGGTTGTCTCGGCGGGGGCGCAGGCCTACCACGGGACGAGCTTCATCGCGCAGGAAGAAAACGCCGAAGACGTATTGAAAGCACTCGGCACCGGGGTACTCGGATCGGTAGGGGTGAAGTTCCTGATCGTCGCGGTGCTGACATCGGCCGCGGCCTCCACCCAGACCACGATCCTGCCGACGGCGCGCACCACGTTGTCGATGGCGAAGTGGGGCTCGATCCCTCCGGTGATCGGGAAGATCCACCCTCGCTTCCTGACGCCGACGGTCTCCACCTGGGGCTTCGGGCTGATCTCGATCGCGCTGGCCGTGCCGCTGATCTTGATCTCGAGCACCGTGCTCGAACTCGCGGTCGTGGCGCTCGGTATACCCGTGTGCTTCTACTACGGCTCAACCGGCTTCGCGTGTGCGTGGTACTACCGCAACGAGATCTTCACCAGCGCCCGCAAGTTCGTGCTCGTCGGGCTAGCCCCATTCGCGGGTGGCCTGATCATGTACGGGATCGGGATCTACGCGCTCAAATATTACGGTCACAAGGCCAACGCGGAAGGCAAAGAGTACCTCGGCCTGACGTTGCCGATCTGGCTCGGTGGCATCGGCATGGTCCTCGGCATCGTGCTGATGATCGTCTCCCGTCCCTACTTCCGGCAGTTCTTCGCGCGCAAGACCGAAACGGCGCCCCTGGGCCTGCTGGATGCTCCGGTCGAGCGAGCCCCCGTCCACCTGATGGGGCCTGAACACGTGACCCACGGCGTGCACCTGTTGACCCCCGAGGCCGAGGAGGTACCCCCGCCCGGAGGGGTTCCGGGCGAGCCCGGCGACACGCCGCCCTCGAGCGGCATCTGAGCTCGGCGCGGCCGGGGCGCCCCCCGTCCCGTCCCTCCGGGCCCGCAGCGGGAGCGCCGCCCGCCTCCCCGTCCGCGCCCGCTCAGGCGCCCGGGTCGAGCTCCATCACGCCGTGGGGTGAGCCCATCTCGGCCAGCAGCTCCAGGAACGGCGGTGCCGGGAACGCCTCCGGACCGAGCACACCGGTGCCCTTCCAGGCTCCGCGGTCGAGCAGCTCGAGCGCGACCACGGGGTTGATCGCGGTCTGCCACACGACCGCCTGGCTGCCGTACTCGCGCATCGTGTACTCGTTGTCCACCAGGTGGTAGAGGTAGGTCGAACGGGGCGACCCGTCGCGACCGGTCCCCCGCACCCATGTGCCGGCACACGTGCGGCCGGTCATGCGATCCCCGAGGGTGGCGGGGTCGGGCAGGGCCGCAGCCACCACGTCGCGGGGGGAGACCTCGACATCGCGCACCTTCACGGGCTCGGTCGAGTCCAGGCCGAGCATGTGCAGCGTGCGGAGCACCTCGATGAACTCGTCGCCGAGGCCGTACTTGAACGTGACCCGCCGGCAGTCCACCCAGCGCGGGATCAGGACCACCTCCTCGTGCTCGACGTTCACGCATTCGACCGGGCCGATCCCCTCCGGGAACTCGAACACCTCCGGCTCGGAGAACGGCGGGGTCGTGTAGAAGCCGCGCTCGCGCTCCCAGATCAGGGGCGGGTTCAGGCACTCCTCGATCGTGGTCCAGATCGAGAACGTGGGTGCGAACTCGTAGCCCTCCACACGCAGGTCGGCGCCGTCACGGACCCCCACTTCGCCGATGTCGGAGAACAGCTCGTCGGCGGCGTGGCGGGCGAACAGGTCCGAGAGGCCGGGCTCGACGCCTATCCCCACCAGCGCCAGCAGGCCGGCCTGCTGCCAGCGCTCGCTCTGGGCCAGCTGCATCTCGCCGAGCATCCGGCCGGGCAGCTCGTGGGGACGCTCGGGATGGGGATGGGAGAGCGTCATCGCCATGTCGAGGTAGGTGACCTTCTGCTCGAAGGAGGCTTCGAAGATCTGCTCGTTGAAGCGGGGGTCGGTCGCGTTCAGGACGGCGTCGGGGCCCACACGGGCGATCAGTGCCGCGACGTCCGCCTGGTCGGAGGCGTCCACCCGCTCGGCGCCGAAGCGGTCCGGCTCGCCCAGCCGCTCGGCGGCCGCGAGGGCCCGCTCGAGCGAGATGTCGGCCATCACGACCTCGGAGAACACGGGCCTGCGCTGGGCTATCGCGGCGAACGCCGCCCCCACGCCGCCGGCGCCGACCACCAGGACCTTCACCGCTGGGGCTCTTCAGCCAGGTGCTTCACGGTGGCAGGAGTCTTGCGTATGCTGCGGCGATCCGCGCGGCTGAAGACAAGCCCACGTTCAGCGCCGGCGTGCCCAGCTCCCCCAGCACCACCCCGCGGAGCGACGAGATTCCCGCCCCGCCGCCAGAGCTAGGCAACGGCACGCTGCCGCCGCAGGCCCCTGCCACCAGGCGGCCACGGCGACCGCAATGGGCGCCCTCGCCGGCGCTTCCCGCTGGCGAGCTGGCGCTCGCCGCGCTGGCGGCGGTGGCGCTCGCCGTGCTGGTCACCTGGCCACTGGTGCTGCACCTCCCCAGCCGCATCTCCCCCGATCTCGGCGACCCCGTCAGGACCACCTGGCAGGTCGCCTGGGTTGGCCACGCGCTGTTCCACGACCCCCTGCACCTGTGGAACGCCAACGCCTTCTACCCGCATCCGCTGAGCCTCGCCTTCTCCGACTCGCTGCTGGGCTACGGCCCGGTGGCGTGGATCGGGACGGGGACCGTGGCCGCGCTCGTCCGTTACAACCTGCTGTTCCTGTTCGCGTGGTCGCTGTGCTTCTTCGGCGCCTACCTGCTTGCCCGCGAGCTCGGCCTGCGCCGCATCGCGGCCGCCGCCGCCGGGCTGGCGTTCGCCTACGCCCCCTACCGGGTGACCGAGGCGGGGCACCTGCACGTGATCTCCTCCGGGGGCATCCCGCTGGCGCTGTTCCTGCTGCTGCGGGGATACCGGCGAGGATCGCGGGCGCTGGTGGCCGGCGGCTGGCTCGTGTCCGCCTGGCAGGTCAGCCTCGGCTTCACGCTCGGCCTGCAGTACTGCTACCTCCTCGCAACGCTGGCGCTGGTCGTGCTCGTGATGTGGGCGCGCCGGCGCCGGCGGGAGCGCGCCCGCAGCGCTCGCCGCGGCGGGGCCCCGCCCGATCTGCCGCTGGTGCCCCGGCGCCTGCTGGCGGTCACGGTGGTCGGCATCGCGCTGCTGGCGGTGGTGGCCGTCTACCAGGCGCGCCCGTACCTGGAGGTGTCACACAAATATCCGACCGCCACGCGCACGATCAAAGAAGTCAAGAACTACTCCTCGAGCTTCCCGGCGCTTCTGTCGGCACCGGCTCCCAACCGCGTCTGGGGCGGGATCACCTCCGAAGAACGCGAACACGTGCACTCCCAGAACGAGGACGTGTTCTTCCCCGGCGGGCTGATCCTCGTGCTGGCGATCGTGGGCCTGTTCTGCAGCACCTACACGCCGAGGCTGCGGCTCGGGCTGGCGCTGGGGGTGGTGGTCTGCTCGATCCTCGCGCTGGGCATGGGCCTCAACCACGCCGGCTATCCCTACCGACTGCTGTACGACTGGGCCCCGGGATGGAACGGGGTGAGGGTGCCGGGGCGCGTGTTCACGACCGGGACGCTGTTCTACGCGCTGCTGGCCGCAGCCGGGGTGCAGCTGCTGCTCGACGTACTCGGCCGCTGGTGGGAGCGCCGCAGCGGCGGTCGGTCCGGCGCCCTGGTGGCCGTGCCCGCGGCGGTGGGCGTGGTGCTGCTCATCGGCATCCTCGGCGAAGGGGCCGGCCGCATGGCCCACCCGGTCGTGCCCCAGCCGGCCGCGGCCGAGACCCGTCTCGCAGGGCCGGTGATGGACCTCCCCACCAACGGCGTCCTTGACCGGCTGTGGCAGTACTACTCGACCGACGGCTTCCCCAAGATCCCGATCGGCAACAGCACCTTCGACATCCCCGCAGTGGACGATCTGCGAGGAGGCATGCTCGGCTTCCCCGACAAGGCCAGCGTGGAGAAGCTGCGCTGGTACGGGATCAAGACCGTGGTCCTGCACACGGTCATCCCCAAGGGCCTGCCCCCCGAGCGCGGCAACGAGATCCCCGAGCCGCCGAATCCGGTGGCGGCTGCGGCCAAGCCGATCGCCGGCCTCGGCATCACCCGCCACCAGGTCGGCTCGGTCGTGATCTACCAGATCGGCCCCGGGCCCAAGGCCCTGCATGGAACCGACTGAGCACCCGGGGGCGTCCGCCCCCGGCGGCGAGGACGACAGCGAGACCACGACGCCGTTCCGATCCGAGCGCGGGCGGGCGGCGAGGGCGGCGGGACGCCGACGGCGGCGGCGCCTGGGGCTGGCGGCGATCGCGTGCGTGGGCCTGGCCTGCGCGACGATGATCCAGAGCTTCTCCTGGAACCAGACCTCCCACTACGACCTGATCCGGGCGCTGAACCAGGAACAGACCACGATCACCCCCTACCAGTCCAACACCGGGGACAAGGTCGAATATCCCGAACACAGCGGCCGCTTCTACTCCGCGCGCGCGCCCGGCCTGGCGCTGTTCTCGCTGCCCTTCTACGACGCGCTGAACCTCGTCCACGCCGAATCGTGGACACGGGCGCACGTGGCCCCTCCCAACCACCCGGGCGACGAGATGATCTACCTCGTCGGCCTGTGGGGCAACGTGCTGCCGGGGCTGCTGCTGCTGCTGCTCGTGTTCGCCGTGGCCGAGCGCTTCGAGCCCGGCTACGGGGCCGCCACGGCGGTGGTCCTGGGCCTCGGCACGCTCGTGCTGCCGCTGTCCACGCTGCTGTTCTCACACGTGTTCACTGCCTTCCTCGGCTTCGCCGCCTTCTGGCTGATGCTGCGCGAGCGCGACGGACCGCCCAGCCTGCTGCTGCTGTGGCTCGCCGGGCTGGCGATGGGCTACGCCGTCGCCTCCGAGTACCCGCTGTTCTTCGTGGCGGTGGTGCTCGGCCTGTTCCTGCTCAGCCGTCGTGACAGCTTCACGGTGCAGGGCGTCGCGACCCGCGCGGGCGCATACATCCTCGGTGGCGTGGTCGGGATCATCCCGCTGCTGCTCTACAACCACTACGCCTTCCACTCCTGGACGCACCTCGCCTACTCGGACGTGCCGCGCCAGCACAAAGGCTTCTTCGGGATCGAAGGGCCGAGCCTGAAGGTGATGTCGACGCTGCTGTTCGACTCGCGCGGCCTGTTGACGATCTCCCCGGTGCTGATCATGGGCGCGATCGGGACCTCGCTGCTCTACCGGCGCGGGCGCCGCGCGGAGGCGCTCACGATTGTCGGGATCTGCCTCTGCTACCTGGTCTACAACTCGGGCTACTACCTGCCCTTCGGGGGCGGCTTCATGGGGCCGCGCTTCCTGACCACGATGATCCCCTTCCTCGTCTGCCCGCTGGGACTGGCCCTGAAGCGCTTCCCCGGGCCCACGGTGGCGCTCGCGGGAGCCTCGATCGCGCTGACGGTGATCGCCACCATCACCCACCCGCTGGTGGGCTACGAGACCGAGACGGTGGTGTGGGAGCGGTACCTCTCCCAGGGACTGCTGCAGCCCACGATCGCCACCGCGTATGGGTTCGACCGGGGTTGGAGCAGCATCTGGGTGTTCCTGATGCCCGCCGCCGCCGGGCTCGTGCTCGCCACCGTGGCCACCCGGCGGGTGCAGCTCACGTGGGCCGGCGTAGGTTGGGGCGCGCTCGTCCTGCTCGGGTGGGCGCTGTTCGCCGCGCTCGCTCCCAGGCTGCTGGGGATCGACCACGCGGGTCTCGAAAGCATCTACAAAGCCGGCGACCACACCGCGCTCAATCCAGCGCTCGCGCCCGAACGGGCCTACAGCGCCTACCCGCTGGACAAGATCGTGCCGATCGGCGCGGTGGCCGGCCTGCTCGCGCTGGGGGCCTTCGGCCTGACGCGCAACCAGCCACGGCGCCCGCGACGAGCCCGCGGCGCCGAGGCGCCGCCGCGTACCGAGCCCGCGCTCAGCGGTTAGAACCATCGTCCAAGCCCCCGGGAGGGAGTCGCGGGCCGCATCGGGTCGAGATACCTACGGTGCGGTTGGACGCCCGGGTGGCCCTTCCCCACCTACACGGTCGTGACCACGATGGCCTGGGTCGGCGGCGGCTGGACGATCACCACGTGCCCGGACATCCTCTGCGAACACGTGAACGCCTGGCGGATCCAGGAACTGCACACCGAACCGGTCTCGCCCGGTCCGGGCGGCAGCGAAGCCAAGCCCCCGGGCCTGAGGCATCACCGCCCCCTGCGCCCACTGGCGAAGGGACAGTCCTGTGCCCGCTCGGCGGCCCACTCCGGGCACCGGCGGGATGCCGCCGCGTCCGCCCACGGGCGCGCGCACAAGCACGCCCGCAAGCACCGCCACGGGTCCGGCACGCGTGCCCTGGCCCACAGCTGCAGCGGGCACCCCTCGGCTCGCCATCGCTCCCGGCACCGGTCCCGGCACCGGGCTCACGGGGCCCGCGAGCGGCGCTCGTAGCAAGCGGCTGGCAGCGCTCCTCGCGACCGCCGGGCAGCACGCCTCGCGAGCGGCGGGCAGCACGCCTCGCGACCGCCGGGCAGCACTCCCGGCGAGCGATCGGGGCACTCTCGTGAGCCTCCCGGCGGCGACCGGGGGCGACTGTAGGATCCGCCGCCCCCGATGCACGAGACCCGCCCGCTGGTGTTCCTGATCGCGAGGCCTTCGATCGACCTGGAGGCGGTGGAGGGCTACCTGCGGGAGGTCGGCGGGGAGTCCTGGCTGCAGCGGCGCCTGGATGAGGGCGAGGCGCCCCCGAACCCCGGTGAGCTGCTGGTCGAGTTCGGGGGCCGGGCCTGTTACCGCAGCTGGGAGCCGGGCCTGAACCCGAACGTCACGAAGGTGCGCACCGACCAGCGGGAGTACTTCGCCAACATCCTGCGCTCGGCCCACGGCAGCGTCCTGGAGCACGCCAACTACTCGTTCGTGCTGCGCAACGTCAGCCGCATCTTCACCCACGAGCTCGTCCGCCACCGGGCGGGGTCGGCCTTCAGCCAGGAGAGCCTGCGCTACGTGCGCCTGACCGAGATCGGCTTCCGCGTGCCGCCGGCGCTCGAGCCCGTACGCGAGCGGGTGCTGTCGATCGTGGAGCAGCTCGAGGAGTTCCAGCGGGAGGCCGCCGAGGAGCTCGGGATCGACGCCGAGGGAGTCCCGTTCCACGTCAAGAAGGAGGTCACCTCGGCGCTGCGGCGGCTGGCCCCGACCGGCCTCAGCACCGACATCCTGTGGACCGCCAACGCCCGCACCCTGCGCCACGTGATCGAGATGCGCACGGCCCCCGGCGCCGAGGAGGAGATGCGCCTCGTGTTCGACGAGATCGCCCGCCTGATGCTGGCCGAGGCGCCCGGGCTGTTTCAGGACTTCACGCGCGCCGAGGACGGCTCCTGGGCGCCCGAGCACCACAAGGTGTAGGAGCGGGTCCGATCACCGTGGCGCCACGACCCGGGTGCAGAGCCCGGCGGGCGGTTCCAGGTGGGCGGAGGGTGGAGGCGGCAGGTAGTAATCGAGGCGCGTGAGGTCGATGATCCGCAGTCGCGGGGGGCTCGCCGCGTGGTATTCCCCGCTGCTGCAGGTGACTTCGCTCTGGGCGAGGGGCACGCTGGTGGTTTCGATCAGCGCCACGGCGGGCCAGCGGAAGGCGACGCCTTCGAGCGTTCGCGCGCGGCCGTTGAAGCCGATCAGCTGTCGAGAGGTGCCGTCGAGGATGTTGCGTACGGCCAGCACCTGGTCACCTTCGACGTCTTCCTGCACCAGCAGGCGCATGCGGGAGGCCTGCGCCGGTGCTTCGGAGGTGCCGATGTAGGCCAGCAGTGTTCCGTCCAGCGCATACAGCTGCAGTCCGTAGGAGGCGCGTCTCACCGGGATCCTGGAGGGCGCCTCTGCCGCCGCGGTTCGCGACGATGCCGCCGCTCCGGCGAACTCCGGCACCGACAGCACCAGCCGGTGTCTCGAGGCGAAGCTCAACTCGCCACGTGCTGCTCCGAACCGGGCCACCAGCCTGCGGCTCGCGAGGTCGACGATCGTCACGCGCATCCTCACTTCGGACAGCGGTTCTCCGATCGCGAGCAGGTTCCCTTCCGTCGCGAGCACCGGCGCGCGGTCTCCCGTCATCCATCGCAGCACCCGCCACCCGCCACCGTGTAGCCGGTGGATGAACAGCGGCTGCGAGGTAACTCGGCTCTGCTCTTCGGCGTAGCCGTATTCGGCCTGGCATTCGCCGGCGTCGACGAGCTCACCGTCTGCCACGGCGAAGTCGCTCGAACGGGCGCCGGTGGAGCCGGCCAGGGGCGACCACACAGGGCATCCCCCACCGGCGAATTCGCGAACTTCTTCGTCATGGGGGGCTTCGACCGACCGCAGCCGCCTGGGCGGGGAGCCGGCGGCGAATCCTGCCTCCGCCCCGACCAGCGCGACCGCACCGCCGGAGGCGGCGAGCATCGGTATCCCGCCGCTGGTCACCCCACCGAGCGTCACGGGCCCCGATCGGAAACCCTGGAAGAGGACACGACCCTGGTCCACCCACACGACCCCATGCGGCAGAACGGCAACCGGCTTCGGAGCCGCTCGCAAGCCCGGAGGTGGAGGGGCGATGGCGATGCCGGACGCAGCGGTGCCCACGGCGACGAACAACAGAATCGCGGCGCTCATCACGCCCGCCGCCCTCGGTAGTCGCCGAAGTACGGATGTCACGTCACGACGCTATCGCGGCCGCGCCCCGCGCAGACTCAGTCCTCCTGGGCCTGCGCCGCCTTGACCTGCTCCTCCAGGCGTCCCATCACGTCGGGGTCGCGCAGCGTGGTGACGTCTCCCAGGGCGCGGCCCTCGGCGATGTCGCGGAGCAGGCGCCGCATGATCTTGCCGGAGCGGGTCTTGGGCAGGTCGTCGGTCCAGATCACGCGCTTCGGGCGGGCGAACTTGCCGATCCGCTCGGCGACCGTGTCGCGGATGCCCTCGACCGTGCCGTCGTCCCCCTCGAGCTCGCCCTGGAGGGTCACGAAGGCCACGATCGCCTGTCCGGTGTCCTCGTCGTGCTGGCCGATGACGGCCGCCTCGGCCACCTCCTCGTGGGCCACGATCGCCGACTCCACCTCGGCCGTGGACAGCCGGTGCCCGGAGACGTTGACGACGTCGTCGATGCGCCCGATCACCCAGAAGTAGCCGTCGCGGTCGCGGCGGGAGGCGTCTCCCACCAGATAGGTCTCGCGGCCGAAGCGCTTGAAGTAGGTCTCCACGAAGCGGTCCTCTTCGCGGTACAGGGTGCGCAGCATCGACGGCCACGGGTGCGTGAGCACCAGCAGCCCCTGTCCTTCCTCGACCGGCTCCCCGGTGGACTCGTCCCGCACCTCGGCGAACACGCCGGGGAACGGCTGCGTCGCCGAGCCGGGCTTGGTGGCGGTGATGCCCGGCAGCGGGGTGATCATGATTCCGCCGGTCTCGGTCTGCCACCAGGTGTCCACCACCGGGCAGCGTTCGCCCCCGATTACCTTGTGGTACCAGAGCCAGGCCTTCGGGTTGATCGGCTCGCCGACGGACCCGAGCAGGCGCAGCGAGGAGAGGTCGCGGCCGTTGGGCCACTCCGCCCCCCACTTCATGCAGGCCCTGATGGCGGTCGGGGCGCAGTACAGGATGCTGACCCCGTAGCGCTCCACGATCTCCCACCAGATGCCCTTGTCGGGGTAGTCGGGGGCGCCCTCGAACATCACCGAGGTGGCCCCGTTGCAGAGCGGCCCGTAGACGATGTAGGAGTGTCCGGTGACCCAGCCGACGTCGGCGGCGCACCAGTACACGTCGGACTCCGGGCGCAGGTCGAACACCAGCCGGTGGGTGGCCGACACGCCCGTCAGATAGCCGCCGGTGGTGTGCAGGATCCCCTTCGGCTTGGCGGTGGAGCCGGAGGTGTAGAGCACGAACAGGGGATGCTCGGAGTCCAGCGGCTCGGCCGGGCAGTCGGGAGAGGCGGCCGCCATCACGTCCTCGTAGAAGACGTCGCGGCCCTCCGTCATCGAGCACGGGGTCCCCTTGCTCTGCACGACGACGATCTTCTGGAGCGTCTGCAGATCGCCCACCACCTCGTCCACCCTGTCCTTGACGGAGGCGGTGCGGCCCTTGCGGGCGGCCCCGTCGACCGTGATCAGGACCTTCGCGTCGGAGAACTCCATGCGCTCACGCACGGCCTCGGTCGAGAAGCCACCGAAGACGACGTTGTGGGGCGCTCCGATCCGTGCGCAGGCCAGCATCGAGACGACCACCTCGGGGATCATCGGCAGGTAGATCCCGACCACGTCCCCGGGCTTCACCCCGAGGTCCTTGAGCGCGTTGGCCAAGCGCTGGACGTCGGCCAGCAGCTCGGCGTAGGTGCTCGAGCGCTCGCTGCCGTCCTCCCCGCGCCAGTGCAGGGCCACACGCTCGCCCAGCCCTGCGTTCACGTGCCTGTCGAGGCAGTTGTGGGAGACGTTGAGGGTGCCGCCGGTGAACCACTTGTAGAACGGAGGGTTCTCGTCGTCGAGCACCCTCGAGAACGGCTGGAACCAGTCCAGCTGCTCCGCCAGCGACGCCCACCACGCCTGCGGGTCGCGGGCCGCCTGCTCGTACACCGCGGGGTCGCTCAGCAGGGCGTGCTCGCGGAACTGGGCCGGGGGCGGGAACGACTCCACCTCCAGCAATCGCGCCAGCTCGCGCTCGAGCTCCTCGCCGACGATCCGTCCGTTGTCGCTCATGATCTGCAGCTACCCCGCTTCCTCTCGAACTTGCCAACTCACTTCCGTGGCCCCGGTCCGCGCTTGCGCCGGCGCTTTCGCGAGGAGCCACCTGCACCGGCCGGGGCCGGCGCAGGGGCCGGCTCGGCGCCCGCGGAGCCGTCCGCGGCGGCGGTGGCGGTCGCCGGCTGGGGTGCCCCGCCTCCCCTCTGCGCCGGTGCGCGGGAGGGCCACGGGCGGGCCTCCCCCGCCTGCCACGCGGGTGGGTCTCCGTTGGGCCATTTGCCGGCGTAGAGGACTCCCATCATCACCATCCAGAAGGCCGGGACCACCTGCAGCTCTGCGCCCCCGATCGGTAGCACGATCAGCAGTCCGGTGAACATCCCCAGGAAGGCCATCCAGCGGACCAGCAGCCCCACCCGCAGGGCGTTGATCATCAGCCCGATCATCCCGATCGCGAGCACCAGGCCGGCGACCAGGGCCAGATAGTCCACCAGGGCCGTCGCCGTACCGGTCGTCAGCGCGTGTTCGACGGCGGTGTTGGTGTGGTTGGTGCCGACCGCGAAGCGGTGTGTCTCGATGGCGCTCACGACCTGGTGGGCGAGCGTCACGGTGGCCACGCCGATGCCGCCGGCCATGATCAGCGGCTTCATCGGCGAGAAGCTCTCGGGGCGGCGGAAGATGACCGCGTCGGCGAGCAGCAGCAGGACCAGCGTGAGGATCGCCACCGCACCCGCCGCCAGAGCCCCGCCGGCAATCAGCGCGAAGGCGTGGTGGCTGATGAATTTGACCTCCGGGGTGCGAGGGCTGACGGCCGGGTTGGCGTCGCCTTCCAGGGAAGGAGTCAGGCCCTGGAGGAGGCCAACCGTGGGGGCCCCGCGCAGGGTCGTGGAGATGATGATGGCGCTCAGCAGGTACAGGAAGCCACCGGCGAAGGCCGGCACCGCGAGCCGGCTGCGGCGTGCCGACTCGGCCTCCACCTGGCGGCGCGTATCACCTGCGTTGGGCATGGCCAGCGCAGTCTATGATGCGCGACATGGAGGGCGCTGGATTCGGTGACATCTTCGGCGACCCCGACGAGCTCCAGCGTCGGCTGGCCGAGTTCGCCGAACAGATGCAGGGCAACCAGCGGCTCGCATGGGCCGATAACGCGATCGGCCTGGCGGTCCAGATGACGGTGGCGGCGATCGCGCGGGTGAACCTCCAGGGGGACGCCGAGGCGCAGGCCGATCAGGTCAGGGCCTTCATCGCCCGGGTGTTCCCCGAGGCCGTGACGCTCGTGCGCGAGGCGCGGGCCGGCCTGCAGTAGCCGCGTAGCCGCGCACGTATACAGCGCTCCAGGTGCGCATCGTCTGCGCCGATGCGGTAGAACGCTTGCGTGCCGGCTCGCGCCCCGGAGAGAGAACTGACGGTCGCCATCACGGGGCCAACCGGAGAGATCGGCCAGGCGCTCGTCTCCTCGCTCGAGCGTGCGCGCGAGGTCAAGCAGATCCTGGGCATGGCCAGGCGGCCGTTCAACCCGCGGAGCAGGGGCTGGAACAAGGTCCGCTACCGCCGCGGCGACGTGCTCAACCGGCGCGCGGTGATGGAGCTGGTGCGCGACGCCGACGTGGTCGTGCACCTCGCGTTCATGATCATGGGCGGCACGAAGGAGAGCCGGCGGGTCAACCTCGACGGGTCACGCAACGTGTTCGAGGCCTGCGCCCGCTCGGGCGTGAGGCGGCTCGTGTACGCATCCTCGGTGGCCGCCTACGGCTTCTACCCGGACAACCCTCAGCCGTTGACCGAGGACGTGCCGGCGCGCGGAAGCTCCGATCACTACTACTCCGAGCAGAAGGCCGAGGTCGAGCAGCTGCTGTCGGTGATGCTGGGGGCCAGCAAGACGCGTGCCTACGTGTTCCGGCCGTGCATCGTCGCCGGGCCGAACGCGCCGCTGCTGATCGACAGCATGCCCTACACCCAGATCTCTGAGCACCTGCCGGGGCCGGTCATGAGCCTGCTCGACAGCGTGCCGATGCTGCGTCCCGTGCTGCCCGACCCCGGCGTGCCCTTCCAGCTGGTCCACCACGACGACGTCGCCAGCGCGATGCGGGCGGGCGTGCTCGGGCGGGGCAAGCCGGGCGTCTATAACCTCGCCGGATCCGGGGAGCTGAGCGTCAAGCAGCTCGCCGACGAGCTCGGCTGGTACTCGGTCCCGGTCCCCGATCTCGCGCTCGGGGCGGCCGCAGAGGTGGTCTCGAGGCTCGGCTTCCTGCCGACGCGGGCGCAGTGGATCTCGGCGTTCCGCGAGCCGGTGATCATGAGCACCACCAAGGCGCGGCGGGAGCTGCGTTGGCGTCCCCGCCACGACGCCCTGGAGACGCTGAAGGAAACGGTCGAAGCCACCCGCCGCAACGGCGGGCCCCACTAGCTCCGGGCCGTCCGCGCTAGAACGATGGGCATGGGCTCGCCCACCGTCGAGGACAACCACCCATGAGCTCACCCACCTCCGAAAATGCCTCGCCCACCCCCGAGGACGCGCGACTGATGGTCGAGCTCGCCCGCTGGGGGACCGCCCTCGGCGTCGAGGAAATGCTGCCGTCCCTGTTCGACGAGTCCTTCGACCCGGACATGGCCGACGCGCTCGCGGACCGGCCGGTGCGCACGCTGCTGATGTTCGGGGAGTCGATCGGGACGCTGGTCAAGCACGGCCTGCTCAGCGAAGAGCTGGTGCACGACTGGCTGTGGGTGGAGGGGATCTGGGCCCGCGTGGGACCCGCCGCCCTGCGTCTGCGTGAGCGGCTCGAGGAGCCGCGGCTGTACGAGAACTTCGAGGCGCTCGCTGCACCTCGCAAGCGCTGAGGCACCGGTCCCCGGCGGCCACGGCACGAGCGCCGCAGCCGGGAGCCCCGGCCCGGCTCGCCTACACGGTCGGCGGCGAGACCTCGGCCAGAGCGGCGAGCACGAGCCCGTCGTGCTCGGCGGGCTTGACCTTGCGCAGCACCTTCGCCACTTTGCCCGTGGGGTCAACGACGAACGTAGTGCGCTCGTTGCCTAAGTACGTTTTCCCGTACATCGACTTCTGCACCCACACCCCGTAGGCCTCCGCCACGGCGTGGTCCTCGTCGGACAGCAGCGGGAAATTGAGTGACTGCTTTTCCTGGAAGCGCTTCAGCTTCGAAGGCTTGTCGGGGGAGATCCCCAGCACCACCGCGCTCGCGTGGCCGTAGTCGCGCTCGTGGTCACGCACCCCGCACGCCTGGGTCGTGCAGCCCGGAGTATCGGCCTTTGGGTAGAAGTAGACAACGACGGGCTCTCCGCGAAAATCGGAGAGCTTGACCTCGCGGCCGTCCTGGTCGGGGAGGGCGAAGTCGGGGGCCTTGTCGCCTTGCTCGATCATGGCCCCAACCTACCCGCTGAAGCAGTTCAAAACGCCGTCCGTGACCGCTGCTCCTTTTCGCGCATAGCGGCAGCCGACTGCCGAGACGGGGGGCCGTGCTAGATCCCCGTGGCTGTACTAGGAGCGCTGGATAGTTCGAGCGCCCGGACGAATTTCGCGAATCGTGCCCTCGGGGTGCACGACAGTTGGCGCGACACTAGTTCACCGCCGTCGCAGCGAGCTGCGGAGGAGCTCTTGGGCCTCGGTGTGGGGGTCACGGCCTGCCGCGTCCGCGACGCCCGCCTGGTACTCGTCGCTGTCCGTGAGCGGCGGGACCAGGATCCGCTCGTAGCGGATGCGCTCGGCCGCGAGCATGTGGAAGCCGACGTCGTGCTCGACCCGCTCGGCGAGCGTCCAGAAGCGGCCGGCTGCGCCTGCGTCCTTCTTGCGCGCGGCGATACACGCAAGACCAGCGAGACAGTACGCCCGCAGACGCGGGTCTTCCGATTCGAAGCTCAGCTCGAGCGCCTCGCGGAAGTAGCCGTCGGCGGCGGAGAGATCATCCGTGTCGAGTGAGAGGTCGCCGAGGCTGTGAACCGCTGACGCCCCGTTGCCCAGTCCGTGTTCGCGGCGAATCTCGATCGAGCGCATGTAGAGCTCCGCGGCGCGCTCGTGTGCGCCGGTGTCGCGTAGACCTTCAGCGACGTACTGCAGCGAGCGCGCGAGTCCCTCGGGATCGTCGAGGCGCTCGGAGATCGCGAGCGCCTGCTCCGACCAACCGAGAGACTCGGTCGGCGAGCCGGCGACGAACTCGACTGCGCCGAGACAGTTGAGCACTCGCGCCTCATTGCGCTTGTCGGCGGCGTCGCGATAGAGCGCCAACGCCTCGGTCAGCGCGGCACGCGCCGAGGCGGGGGCCTCTGCGTAGACGAGCGCGAGACCCAGCCCTCTGAGCGCGTCGGCACGCTCACTTGGCGCGAGCGTCTCGGGGTCTTCGAGCGCGCGCTCGTACCACCGCGTCAGCTCCTCCGTCCTCCCGGACGCCAACACCCACGTCGCGTGGAGCGAATCGGCGAGGGGCAGCGCCGCGGGGACGTCGTGTTCGAGCGCCCATGACAGGGCGAGGCTGACGTTGCCGGTGTCCCGTCGCAGCCGCTCCAGGGCCTCGGTGCGCTCCGGATCGCGCCCGAGGGCGGCGACTCCGATCGCGAAATACCACTGGGCGTGGCGTGCGCGGGTCTCGTCCCGGTGGTCGCTCACCGCGAACCGCTCGAATGCGTACTCGCGGGTTGTCTCCAGAAGGAAGAACCGCCCGCTCTCCCCCTGACGCAGGAGGCTCTTGTCGACGAGCGATTGGAGCGCATCGAGATCGGCGCCGCAGACCTCCTCTGCGGCCTCGAGCTCGAAGCTCCCGACGAACACGGCGAGGCGGGTGAACAACCGCTGCTCTGGCTCGCTGAGCAGGTCGTAGCTCCAAGCGATCGCGGCCCGCATCGTGCTCTGGCGCTCGGGGACATCCCGGCGACCGCCCGCAAGGAGAGGAAGTCTTTGCTCAAGCCGCGTGAGCAGCTGCGGCTCGGAGAGGACCTTGACGCGAGTAGCGGCGAGCTCGAGCGCCAGGGGAAGACGGTCGAGCCGCTCACAGATCGCCTCGACCTCCAACCCTGGCTCGAACTGGGGCTTGACTTCGCGCGCGCGAGCCGTGAACAGCTCGACCGCGTCCTCTCGGGTAAGCGGCGGCACTGGATACTCCTGCTCGCCAGCGACGGCAAGCCGCTCGCGGCTCGTGACGATCACCGCGCACCCCGGCGCGCCCGCGAGCAGCTGTGCGATCAGGGGTGCGGCTTCGATGACCTGCTCCATGTTGTCGATTACGAGCAGCAGTTCCCGCCCGTTCAGATATGTCGGGACGTCTTCGATATCGCCGAGCGCCCCCGCGATCGCGGGTGTCATGAGCGACGGATCGGTCACCGGTGCCATCGGCACCCACCAGACGCCGTCGGCGTAGCGGTCGGCCAGCTCGGCGGCGAGCGCGAGCGCGAGTCGGGTCTTGCCCGTTCCGCCGGTGCCGGTGAGCGTGATCAGCCGCCGCGATTCGGCGAGATCAATCAGCTCGCCGAGCTCCCTCTCGCGGCCGATCAGTGGGGTCGCCTGCACCGGCAGGTGGGCGTGGCGCAAGGTGCGCAGCGGCGGGAACTCCCGGTCCCCGAGCTGGAAGAGACGCTCGGGCGCGGTCAGATCCTTTAGACGGTGCTCGCCGAGGTCCCGCAGCGCGACGCCTGCGAGCGCACCTGTCTGTGCCGAAACGACGACCTGCCCGCCATGCGCAGCAGACGAGATCCGCGCCGCCTTGTGGAGCGCCATCCCGACGTAGTCCCCGTCGACGAGCAAGACCTCGCCAGTGTGGACTCCCATTCGCACCCGGAGCGGGCCATCGCCGAGCGCCGCCTGCATCTCGCCGGCAGCGAGAAGCCCGTCGCGCGCGCTCTGGAACACGAAGAAAAACGCGTCTCCCTCCGTCCCCATCTCAACGCCAGCGTGAGTGCCGGCGACGGTGCGAATCTGCCCGCGGTGGACCATCAACGCTTCGGCGTAACGCTCAGGCCCGAGCTCATCGAGCAGGCGCGTCGACCCCTCGACGTCAGTGAACAGCATCGTGACCGTCCCGGTGGGGAGCGCCTGGCCGCGGGCCGACATTGGGCGCGAGACCTTACCCAACGCCACCACCGTCGCGCCGTCGAGGCGAACCGCGCCTACTAGCGGGAGGGCCGGGATTCGAACCCGGGAGACAGCTCACACGGGCCTAACGATTGTCGCGACCGCGCCGTAGTCGGCGCTCCGGCCGGCTCCCCGCTCTCGCTTTCGCGTGAAAGCAGCAAGGAAGCACGCTGAAGGCGGAGGAGTGCCCCTGGGCCGTACTGCGTTTTCAGCCGGGCGTGTCGGCCTTGGGATAGAAGTAGACGACGACCGGCTCGCCGCGGAAGTCAGACAGCCTAACCTCGCGGCCGTCCTGATCGGGAAGGGTGAAGTCGGGGGCCTTGTCTCCTGCTTCGGGCATGCCCCCAACCTAGCCGCTAAAGCCGTTCAAAATGCCGTCCGTGGCGCGCTGCTCCTTTTCGCGCGTTCCGACAGCGCTGGCCGCGACGTAATCGTTGCTGCTTGTCGTCCCAAGCGATGGCACTGAGCCAAGCCCTGCGCGCGCTCGCTTGCCTGCCGCAAGCAGCGGTCCGCGATACTCAACGCATGATGCCCGAGGAGTCCACGACCCCCGACGTGGTGGAGCTCACGCGACGCTCCATTGAAGCTGGCAACCGGAGGGATGTAGACGCGGCAATGGGCTTCTATGGCCAGGAGTCGGTTTGGGACCTCTCTCCGATAGGTCTCGGCACCTACGAGGGTCTGGCGGCGATTCGCAGCTTTTTCAAGGAATGGATGGCCGCATACGATGAGTTTGAGATGGAGGTAGAGGAGCTTCTCGACCTCGGTCACGGAGTCGTGTTCTTTGTAATTCGACAGGCCGGTCGCCCGGTTGGGAGCAGCGGAGAGGTTGAGTTGCGTTACGCAGGCTTCACCTTGTGGGTCGACGGTCTGGCCGCTCGCGTCGCGAACTACACCGACGTCGACAAGGCCCGCGCTGCCGCCGAACGACTCGCCGAGGAACGGGCGTAGGCGGTGTCGCAGGAGAGCTCATGACGACCGTCCGGTCGACACCCGCGACGAATGACATGGGCTGGATTGCCGCCAATGTCTGAGCAGAACGTCGAGGTCGTGCGCAGCCCGCTGCGTGTGCGTGAACATTCGCGTCGGACCTTGGATCAGCGGCTTTCCGTCCGCTTCCCACGGCTCGCAGCCGCGAATACACGCCGGGTGGGAAAGCGGCCGCCCGGTTCGCGTCTGCGCCGCGCGCTCCTCCCGCGCGCCGTGCGGCTTGCGTCGGAGGCGTACAACCGCCGCGATCTGGACGCGGTTGTCATCGGCTGGCACCCGGACTGTGAATATGTCCCGGGTCGCGCCTGGGTCGAGTCGGGGCTGGTGGAGCCGTGCTATCGCGGTGCCGAGGGCTACCGCAGGTACGTCGGGGCCACATCCGACGTTTGGGGCGCGGACAACTACCTGATCCCGTCTGAACTCATCGACCTCGGCGACCGGTTTGTGGTGCTGGGAGACGTGCCGATGCGCGCTAAGGCCAGCGGCGTATCGCTCACCGAACCCTTCGCGTATGTCACGACACTCAAGGGCGGCATGCCGTTCCGCTTCGAGGAGTACTACGACCAGGGCGACGCCCTCAGAGCCGTGGGGCTGGAGTAGGCAAAGCGTCGAGGGCGGCGGGCTTGGAGCGTCGGGTGCCGGTGTCCGGTGTGAGGCCGAGGCCGGCGAACGCACGACACGAGTGTTTTGTCACGGATGCGAGCGTGTCGGTGAGGATCGCCGAGACTGCTGCGCTGGACGCAAAGCGGTAGTCGTGCGCTGGTCGGCTCCGGCAACCCCTCCCGCGTGGAAGCAGGAGTCCGAGGCGGCGTCCTCGGCCTTCGGGTAGAAGTAGACGACGACCGGCTCGCAGCGGAAGTCAGACAGCCTGACCTGGCGGCCGTTCTGGTCGGGAAGCGTGAAGTCGGGGGCGTTGTCTCCTGCTTCGATCATGAGGCCCTCCTATGACAGCCACCCGCGGGACCATCGCAAGCATTTGGGGTGTCCCGGGTCAAGGGCTGGGAGGTGGAGACGTTCGCCCGCAAGGCTTGGCGAGCGCTGCCTCAGGCTTCGCGCCGGCGTCGAGAGTTCCCTAGTTGGAGACGGCGTGAAAACTCAATCCCGTTGGAGCTAAGGCTCGGGCCTCAACCGCTCGACCGCGGCGACAAGGGTCGCTATGTGCGGGTTGAGGGCGTTTCGGCACCACACCAGAGAGACCCGGGCGGGGTCGGCGTCGCCTAGCGGTCTGACCACGACGCCGGGCATGACCCGCAGTGCCACCGCGGCGTCGCCGAGCGGCACAGTCGTGACCGCATGACCGGCGGACATCGCCGCCATCATGTGCAGCGACGTCAACACCTGATCGCCTGTCACGTGCGACGGTGGGCTCCCACGATGGTCATCGAGGCTGTGAAAGCCTGCCCACTGCCGCTGAACGGAGCGGTGGTAGCCCACGAAGGTCTCATCGAGTACGTCGGCAACGCCGATCTCGCTATGGGCGGCGAGTGGATGGGCCTTGCTGGCCACGAGCGCACGCGGCTCGATCCGAATCGCCTGAGTGCAGATGCCCTCTTCAACGAGCGGTGGATGGCAGATCGCTAGATCCACGCCCGCCAGCCAGTCGACCGTCGAACCACGAGGAAATGGCAGATCCTGGAACGAGAGCTCGAGCTCCGGGTGCTCCTCGGTCAGAGCTTCGAACAGTTCGGGGTCGCTCAGCGAGGGTGGCGGCCCGATGAACCCGATCGCGATCGTCCCCCGAGCGCCGCGTGCGAGCGACTCGGCAGTCCGGACGGCGTCGATCTCCGCGAGGTGCGCGGCCCGCGCCTTCACGAGGAAGGTCTCGCCGGCGGGGGTGAGACTGACACCTCGGGGATTTCGCACGAGTAGCTGGACGCCGACTTCGCCCTCGAGCTGTCTCATGGCCTGAGACAGCGCCGGCTGAGCGATGTGCAGCTCTTGCGCTGCCCGCGTGATCTGCCCCTCCTCAGCGACCGTGACGAAATAGTGGAGGTGTGCGGGCCTAAACTCCATCGCAGCTCTCCGAGCATCTTGACGGGGCGACCAAAGAGGGGACCTTCACGGCGCGCGACCGGGATTCGTCAGCAGCGTCGGGGGCCTGGTCGCCTGGTTCGAGCACGGGCGCATCTTGGAGCCTGCGCTCGCACGTGGGCCCCACCGGCGACTGCCACCCGCCGTGGCCGACGGACTTGTTTGTCAGCGGCGACCGGTGAGGCCGCAATACTGCCGCGCCCGTCCTAGCTCAGGAGAGCGCCGCCATGATGTGGGGCACAGCCTGCTCGACCTTCAGCACCGGTGTCGTGTCGTACTCGATCCACTGCGTGTAGTGCTGGAGGTTCTCGTAGGCGGGCTCGAGGTCGTCGGCTTCAGAGATGACGACGCCGTGGCTGCCGTCCGTCGCAACGTAGTGCGCGATCGTGCCAGGTCCCTCGCCCTCCTTTGCGAAGACCTCGAGCACCTTCTTGGTCTCGGCGTCGCTGATGTACGGCTTGACCTTGTAGGTCGTGATGAAGATCATGCTTCCCCCTTGTCATTGAGGCGAGCTGAACCATCCGGAACGCTCACCCTGCCGCCCACAGGCGACACACGGACTCTACTGCGGGCAGACCCCGCGCCACTCGAGCGCCCTCACGCCCCGCCCGTCAGCAGGCGTATCGCCCGCACAAAGCCACGGACTTCGTCCTCGTTGGCCTGTTCGAGCCACTCGCGCTGCTCGCCGGTCATCTCTCCCACGTCGTCTGCCAGCTGGTGCAGCCGTTCTGCGGCGGCGCCCTCCCCCTTCGTCTCGGCCACCCGGGCCTCGGCGCGCAGCAGATCGACGAGCTCGCCGAAGTCAGCCATCACTTGCTCCGTAGAGGCAGCACATGGCCGGCCCTACTCCTTCGCTGAGTCGCTGGCGCGAGAGAGGTACTCGTGGACCGGGAACTCGGCGATGTCCGGCTGGACCGAGGCGCCGGCTGCCGCCACGGCGGGACCGATCCGCTCCGCCGCAAACGCGTCGAAATGCGCCCGCGACTCCCACACGTCGATTACGCGCCAACCGCCCTCGATGGGTCCCGACGCGGAGAAGATCAGCCCGTCGGGGTGATTGCCGCGGGCGTCGATCGCCGCGTCCACACGATCGAATTCCTCAACCGTCACGCCGGGCAGCTTGATGCGGATTCCGACAGCCATCGCGTCCTCCTCGGGTTTGGATCGCTGGAGTGTATGGAGCTCCCGTACCCCGGCCGCATGACAGCTGGGACAGTCTGGGACGGCGACGCGTTCACGGCTGCAGCCAGTCCGCCGGATCCACGTCCGAGAGTGTCTGGGAGAACACCCAGCGGTGGCCGAAGGGATCTTCGGCGGTGTACTGACGCTCTCCGTACTCGAAGTCCGTCGGCTCTGAGAGGATGCGGGCTCCGGCATCCCGGGCACGCTCGAAGTGGGCGTGGGCGTCTGTCACGCGCACGAGCACCGCGTGAGATACCGCACCGGGGGTCGGAACACGGGTGTCCGGTCGGACCTCGGCCACGATCACCGCGCCGCCCTCCGGAATGTCTAGCTGGGAGCGATGCCCCTCCCCGATCCTCAGCCGCTCGCTGAAGCCGAACGCATCCTCCAACCAGGCAACCGCGGCCCGCACGTCGGCGACCGTCAACACAGGGATCGTGGTCGCCGCCGGGATCGATCGGTTGCTCTTCACCGCAGGGAGGCTATCCCGAGGACGTGGCCCGGGTACGGTGTCGCCGATGGGCGCCGAACACCTCTTCGCCGGCATCCCCGTCGGCGACCGCGACGCGGCGATGCGATGGTACGAACGCCTTCTCGGCCGTCCGCCGGACCTCGTGCCGAACAACCGCGAGGCTGCGTGGCGACTGACCGAGAGCGGATGGATCTGTCTCTACGCAGGCCCCGGCGGCCCCGCCTCGGCGCCCCACACGCTGCTGGTGGGCGATCTCGACGGCTTCCTCGCCGGCGTCCTCGCACGCGGCATCGAGCACGGCCCGATCGAGACGATCGCCCCTTCGGTGCGCCAGAGCGTGATCACCGACCCGGACGGGAACCGCCTCAAAGTCGCCCACGCGACCGGCTAGAGCCCACCGCTACAGCCGCACCTCGATCCGTTCGAGAGACTTGACGGTCGCGCGGGCCACGACGCCGTGGACCGGACGCCGCTCGGGCCGCCGGCGACCTCGGGGCCGGCCGGCGCTCAGCGCAACAGCCGTGACAGGCGGCGGTCCTTGAGTACCCGCCCTTCGGTCTGGCAGCGGGGGCAGTAGGCGATCACATAGTCCTCGAAGTGCACGGACTTAAGCGTGGAGGCGCAGCGCGGACAGGGCTCGCCCTCGTGGCGGTGGATGATCAGCGGCATCGGCAGCTTGTCGGGGATCGGCAGCGAGAGCACCGACTCGTAGTGGGCCACCGCCCCCCCGAGCGTCTGCGGGATCTGCTCCTGCAGGCGCGCGAGCTCTGCTTCCTGCAGGTCCGAGCCCCGCTTGTACGGAGAAAGCTCGGAGCGCCACAGGATCTCGTCCACCCACGAGCGTCCGATCCCGGCGATCACGTGCTGGTCGCGTAGCAGCGCGTGCAGCGGCCGTGGCGCGTCGAGCAGCTCGCCCAGCGGGGGCGGCTCGGGCCATGCCTCCGGGCCCAGCGAGGCGAGCGGGTCCTCTTCCTCAAGCGACTCCGCTGGCACCAGCTTGACCCAGGCCGCCTGCTTGGAGCCGAACTCACGCAGGCGCAGCTCACGCCCACCCTCGAGGCCCAGCAGCATCCTCGAGGTGCGATCCCGCGGACCGGCGGGCTTGTCGTAGAGCTGCAGGCGCCCCGCGGACATCAGGTGGATCAGTAGCGCAGACCCGCCCTCGCTCTCGAGGATCAGGTGCTTGCCACGCCGGCGCACCGCCCCCACCCGGTCCCCCACGAGCTCCTCGATCGGGGGCTCGAAGCTCCTCAGCGCGTTGATCCCCGGCACGCGCACGTATGCGATCTTCTCCCCCGCGATCGCCCCGTCGAGCAGGCGCGCGGTGGCCTCTACCTCGGGCAGCTCCGGCATCTGCTGATCATCGTAGGCCGGGGGCCACCCCGGCTCCCGGGCCCGGCGGGGCCCAGTGGGCGTGCCGGGCGGCGCTCGGGTCAGCGGGCGTGAACCGGCGGCCCTTCGTAGCGCACCTGTTCAGGGCTCACCCAGCGCACCCGCCAGAGCGTCCCGGCCGTGCTCGAGCGGAGGCTCCAGTAGCCCGCGGCGTTGGTGCGCACGTTGCGCAGCGTGCGGTAGCTGGAGGATCCCTTGCGGCGCACCAGCACGGTCACCGTGGTGGCCTTGCCGGAGGGTCGCACGAGACCCCACAGCGAGTAGCCGTGACGGCGCTTGCTCACGACCAGGGGGACCGGCCACGCGTAGTACAGCGGCTTGGGCCGGCCGTTGGCGTACTCCAGGCCGGTCTGGAAGCCGACCGTGCCGCCGTTGACGCTGGCTCCGGGTAGCCCGCCGGTGGGGTCGTCCTCCAGCAGGTACTGGGAGAACGCGACCACGCGCCCGTTGTTGTAGGAGATCCGTTCGGCCATGGCGTCGTATTCGGCCTGCACCGAGACGGGGACCCCGAGCTGCTTGTTGGGGTAGCTCTGGACGCCGAACTCGGTCAGGTAGATCGGCAGCCCCGCCGGCAGGGCGTGCGCATGGGCGGCTTTGTTGAGGGCGTTCGAGAGCCGCGAGAGGACCCCGATCGTGACGTTGTCGGCCCCAGGGGTCTTGTAGCTCGGGGGCACCGCGATCGTGTAGGCGTGGTGGGCGTAGCCGCTCATCGGCAGCTCGCTGCAGGACGCGGCCCTGCGGTAATGGGAGTTCAGGCACAGCGCTTCGCGCATGAAGGCGAGCGGCGCCACGTCGTGATTGAGGGCTTTGGATTTTTCGATCCGCAACAGGCTCTTGACGGAGGCGTAGCCGGTGGGGGCGGTTTCACCGAACAGCACGCGGGGGTGGGCCAGGCCCGCTTCCTGCAGGCCCTGGTAGCCGGCCTGGTAGAGGCCGCGGTAGATGCGCGGCGAGGCGGGCGAGCCGTTGGAGTTGAACTGGGGCAGCAGGAAAGCGGGGTGGTTGGGCTCGCTCCAGATCGCGTAGGTGCCGACCAGCGTCCCGAAGTGGCGCGCCACGGCGGTCATGAATTCCCTGAAGTCCCTGCTGTCGGGCCTCGTGACATACGGCGCTTTCAGGTTCGAAGTGGCCCAGCGGGGCACGGGCGAGGTGACCGTCAGCAGCACCTGCCAACCGAGCCGCTTGGCTTCCGTGAGGATCGGGTCGTACAGGCTCCAGTCGTAGCCGGCGGGGTCGGTGGCGTTGAAGTTGGGGCGTTTGGCGCTGGTGGCCCCCGGGGCCACCCGGCCCCAGTAGAGCTCGACGCGCAGGGCACGCACGCCGAGATGGCGCATCTGTTCGAAGGCCTTTGCGCGCGTGGAGGGGTTCAGCAGCGTGGTGGAGGCCTCGAAGTACACGGTCTGGCCGTGGGAGGCCCCCGCGGGCGCCGCCGGGGCGAGTGCGAACAGCGCTGCGAGCAGGACGGGGAGGAGGAGCTTCGAACGCGTTGGCATGGTGCCTATGGACACCTCGGCGCAGACAAGGTTGCGGTCTTTGTAGCGTTCCCGTCGGCCATGGGCATCCCGATAGCGCCGGACGACATCGTTCAGACCCCGGAGCAGGGCGAGGCTAACAGCCGCCCTCCCCTGCTCGTGCTCGAGCCCCTGGGGGCCTTTCTCGACGCCCACGGAATCGGCGCGGGCGAGATCCTCGCCAGCCCGATCGGGGACGGGCACTCCAACGTCACCTACCTGATCGAGCGCGGCGGCAGCGAGGTCGTGCTGCGCCGCCCGCCCCGCGGGCCGCTGCCACCGAGCGCCCACGACGTGCTCCGCGAGGCGCGGCTGCTGAAGGCGCTCGACGGCACCGCCGCCCGTGTCCCGAAGGTCCTGGCGGTGGGCTCGGACGAGGCCATCATCGGGGCCCCCTTCTACGTGATGGAGCGCGTCCTGGGCGAGGTGATCGTCGCCAGCGTCCCGGAGCCGCTGGACTCGCCCCCCGAGCGCCGGCGCATCGGCGAGGAGCTGATCGACTCGCTGGTCGAGATCCACGCGGTCGACTGGCGAGCCGCGGGACTGGAGGACTTCGGCAAGCCCACCGGCTACCTGGAACGCCAGCTGCGCCGCTTCAACGGCCTCTGGGAGCTCAACAAGACCCGTGACATCGACGCCGTCGAGAGCGTCGGCTCGTGGCTGGCCGAGCACCTGCCGGAGAGCGGCCCCGCGACGATCGTGCACGGCGACTATCGGCTTGGGAACACGCTGTTCGGCTCCCGGCCCCCCGCCCACCTCGAGGCCGTGCTGGACTGGGAGATGGCCACGATCGGCGACCCGCTGGCCGACGTCGGCTACCTGTGCATGATGTGGACCGAGCCGTCTGACCCGGAAAGTGGACTGCGGGAGCATCTGGGTCGGGTTACCCGAGCCGAGGGCTTTCCCACCCGAGCAGAGCTGATCGCACGCTACGAGGAGCGCTCGGGGCGCTCGATGCGGGATGTGCGCTGGTACACCACGCTGGCGCTGTGGAAGAGCATCGTGTTCATGGAGGGCAACTACAAGCGCGCCCTGGCGGGCACCACCGACGACCCGTACCTGAAGACCTTCGGCGACGGGGTGCTGGAGCTCGCCCGCCAGGCGGAGGAGGTGGCACGTGGGACAGCAGCGGTCTGAGGATGGCCCGCAGCAGGACGGGGAGGCACCCGTGGTGGGGGTGGACGGCAACGGGAGCTCGGCCCTGCGGGGGCTGCTGATCGACTGGGGCGGGGTGCTCACGACCAACCTGTTCGTGTCCTTCCACGCCTATTGCGTGCGCGCCGGGATCGAGCCGGCGAAGCTGGTGGGGCGCTTCAAATCCGACCCCGAGGCGCGCGAGCTGCTGATCGAGCTGGAGACCGGCAAGCTCGCCGAGGACGAGTTCGAGCGCCGCTTCGCGGCCCTGCTCGAGGTCGCCCCCGAGGGTCTGATCGACGGCCTGTTCTCAGGCGTCCACGCCGACGAGCTGATGGTGGAGGCGGTGCGCCTCGCCCACCGGGCGGGCGTGCGGACGGCGCTGGTGTCGAACTCCTGGGGCGTGCACCGCTACCCGCGCTCGATGTTCTCCGAACTCTTCGACGGGGTCGTGATCTCGGCCGAAGAGGGCATCCGCAAGCCCTCCAAACGCATGTACGAGCTCGGCGCCGAGCGGGCGGGCGTGTCCCCACAGGAGTGCGTCTACGTGGACGACCTGCCCTTCAACCTCACCCCCGCCCGCGAGCTCGGGATGGCGGTCATCCACCACACCGACTCCGAGCAGACCGTCGAGGAGCTCGAGCGGCTGCTGGGGATCCCGCTGCGGGCGGGCGAGCCCGTCTAGCTCAGTCGCGCTTGCCTCAGTCGCGCTTGCCGCGCCCGTAGAGCAGCTTGAACATGCGCCCCAGCATGCGCGAGGTGCGGGCTTTGTAGGGGTACATGAAGGGTTCCTTCTTCATCCCCAACCGGGTCACCACGATCGCCTGCTGGGAGCAGTACTTGCGGATCCCCGCGGCGCCGTGGCGGGAGCCGAGGCCCGAGGCCTTGGCGCCGCCCATCGGCAGCTCGAGCACGGTGTAGTTGATCATCGCGTCGTTGACGTTGGCGGCCCCGGCTTCCAGGCGCTTGGCGATCTGCTCGCCGCGCTTGACGTCGCGCGTGAACACCGAGGAGCCCAGGCCGTAGGGGGAGTTGTTCGACAGGCGCACGGCCTCATCGGCGTCGTGGACCTTCATGATCGGCAGCGTCGGGCCGAAGGTCTCCTCGGTCATGCACTTCATCGAGTGGTCCACGTCGACGAGCACGGTGGGTTCGTAGAAGCGCCCCGGGCCGGGCAGCTCCTTGCCCCCTGTGAGCACCCGGGCGCCCTTCTGGACGGCGTCGGCGACGTGGTCCTTGATGATGTCCAACTGGGGCGGGAAGGTGATCGCCCCGACCTCCACGGTGCCCAGCCCTTCGGGCTTGCCGACCCGCAGCTCGCGCACTTTCTCTGACACTTTCGCGACGAACTCGTCGTACACCGGCTCCTCGACGTACACGCGCTCGATCGAGATGCACGTCTGGCCGGCGTTCTGCATCGAGTAGTAGGTGGCGAAGTTCGCCGCCCGCTCGAGGTCGGCGTCGGAGAGCACGATCATCGGGTCCTTGCCCCCGAGCTCGAGCGAGGAGGGGATCAGCCGCGCGGCGGCCTCCGCGGCGACCTTGCGCCCGGTGCGGGTGGAGCCGGTGAACATGATCATGTCCACGTTCTCGATCAGGGCGGCCCCCGTGCGGCCGTCGCCGGTGGCGATCTGCAGGACGTTCTCGGGCAGCCCGCACTCGCGCAGGCCCTCGGCGAGCAGCAGCGAGGTCAGTGGCGTCACCTCGGAGGGCTTGAGGATCACGCTGTTGCCAGCGGCCAGTGCCGGGATGCAGTCCCCGAAGGAGTTCGTCAGCGGGTAGTTCCAGGGGCCGATCACGCCGATCAGGCCGAGCGGGCGGTAGCGCTCGATGAGCTTCTTGCCCTTCACCAGCAGCTGGCTGGACTTGATCTTTTCGTCGGCGAGGTAGCCGCGGGCCTCCTTGGCCCAGAAGCCGAAGGCGGCGCCGGCGTAGCCGATCTCAGCGAGCTGAGCGTCCTCGTAGGTCTTGCCGGTCTCCGAGACGATCGTCTCGACGATCCTGTCGGTGTTGTCCATCACCCACTTCTGGGCACGCCGCAGCACCCGGCCGCGGCCCTCGAAGCCGTAGGCCTCCCACTCCGGCTGGGCCGCGCGCCCTCGGGCTGCCATCTCCGCGATCGCCTCGGGGGGGAGGTTGGGGACGGTGGCGACGATCTCCCCGGTGGCGGGGTTCTCGACCGCGATCACGTCGGCAGCCGCCGACGCGCCGTTCTGGGTCTCGGGGACATGCTGCTCGACCGTGGCCATCTGACTCTCCCTCTCGCTCGCTGTGCCTGCCCTGAAGGTTACTCCGCCGGGGCGCAAACGGCCGGTGCGCGGCGTGCGGCCCAGGCCGCTCCAGGCCCCCGCGGGCGACGCGGGGCGGGCGGCCCGCGAACCCGTGGGGGCGCGCTAGCCGGCGAGCTCGATCGAGGTGATGCCGAGCGGCTCGGAGGGACGGTCCTGGCCGTCGGTGGGCGCCGCCTCGAGGCGGTCCACCACGTCCATCCCCTCGCTCACCTGTCCGAACACCGTGTGCTTGCCGTCGAGCCACGGGCAGGCCTCGGCGGTGACGATGAAGAACTGCGAGCCGTTCGTGTCCGGACCGGCGTTGGCCATCGCCAGCGCGCCGCGGACGATCCTGTGGTCGTTGATCTCGTCCTCGAAGGTGTAGCCGGGCCCACCCGTGCCGCTGCCCTGGGGGCAGCCGCCCTGGATCATGAAGTCCTTGATCACGCGGTGGAAGGTGAGGCCGTCGTAGAAGCCGTCGCCGGACAGCTTGCGGAAGTTCTCGACCGTCTTGGGGGCCTCGGCGTCGAACAGCTCGAACGTGATCGGCCCCTCGGTGGTCTGCATCGTGGCGGTGGACATGGACCTAACCTACCCGCTCGGCGGTCAGCTCGCACTCGTGGATGGAGCGCCCGTCGAGCCCCTCGATCACGCGCTCGGCGTCGCCCGCCGGAACCGACAGGAAGGCGAAGCGGTCGAGCACCAGCACGTCGCGGACGGCCTCCCCGTCCAGCCCGGTCGCGGAGGTGACGGCGGAGACGATGTCGGCCACCGAGACGCCCGCCGCGCGGCCGGCCCCGAGCACGAGCTTGACGTAGCCCTCGCCGTCGTCGTCACGGGAGACGTGGGGCTTGGAGTGCCGCCGGGGACGCTCGCGGACCGGCGTCGGTGCCGCCACCGCGCCCCGCTCCCACTGCGCGATGCTGGTGCCGATGTGGCGTTCGATGGCCTCCAGCTCGCGCTTCTGGCGGGGCTCCACGAACGTGATCGCCCTGCCCGAGCGGCCCACCCGGCCGGTGCGGCCGATGCGGTGGACGTAGGTGTCGGGTGAGGTGGGCACGTCGTAGTTGATGACGTGGGTGACGGTCGAGATGTCCAGGCCGCGGGCGGCCACGTCGGTGGCGACGAGGATCGGCACGCGCCCGCCCTTGAAGGCGAGCATCACCCCGTCGCGGGACCCCTGGCTCATGTCGCCGTGCAGGGCCCGCACGTTCAGGCCGCGGTCGCGCAGGGTCCGGAACAGCTGATCGGCGCGGATCTTGGTGCGTACGAACACGATCGCCTGGTCGGGCCTCTCGGCCTTCAGGACCTCGACCAGCTTCTCCGGCTTGGCGCGCGTGTCGACCGGCAGCTGGAACTGGGCCACGGTGTCGATCGTCAGGGTCGCCGCCTCGACCTGGATGGTGACCGGGTCGTACATGTAGCGGTCGGCGAGTTTGCGGATCGGCGGCGGCATGGTGGCCGAGAACAGCGCCGTCTGGCGGCTGGATGGGGTCAGGGCGAGGATCCTCTCGACGTCCTCCAGGAAGCCCAGGTCGAGCATCTCGTCGGCCTCGTCGAGGACCACGAAGCGGCAGTCGTGGAGCATCAGCGAGTGGCGGGAGATCAGGTCCAGCACCCGCCCCACGGTCCCCACCACGACGTGGCCGCCGGCCCGCAGCTGGGCCTGCTGGGAGCGGATCGGGGCGCCCCCGAAGACCGCCACCACGTCGATCCCGCTGTGGGCGCCGTAGGTGCGCAGCGCCTGCGTCACCTGGATGCACAGCTCCCTCGTGGGCGTCAGCACGAGCGCCTGGACGGTGTCCTCGCGCGGGTCCACGTACTCCATGATCGGCAGTCCGAAGGCGGCCGTCTTGCCGGTCCCGGTCTGGGCCTGGCCGATCTCGTCGCGGCCTTCCAGCAGCGGCGGGATCCCCTGTTCCTGGATCGGGCTGGGGGCCTCGTAGCCGACATCCCGCAAAGCGCGGAGGGTGGGCTCGGAGAGACCGAGTTCGGCGAATGTCCTGGCCATGGTTTCGAGTGGCGTTCGGGTTTGCGCGAGGTTGGTCGAGCTCGGATCGGCGCCCTCAGGCGCTTGGATCGAGCAGCAGCTTGCCAGTCGTCCGCCGTTCGCGCAGGTCGGTCTGGGCCTGGCCCGCCTGCGCGAGAGGATAGGTGGCCCCGACGATCGCCTTAAGCTCCCCCGCCGCCGCCAGCGCGAACAGATCCGACAGCGCCTCGGCGAACATGCCCGGGCGCTCGAGGCAGTGGAACAGGTAGAAGCCCACCACCGAGCGGGAGTGGCGCAGCAGCGAGCCCGTCCTGACCTCGTTGGGGACGTTGGTGGAGATGCCGCACACGACGATCCGCCCGAAATGGGCCAGCGCCCGGTAGGAGGCCTCGAAGGCCTCCCCTCCGTACATCTCGAAGATCACGTCCACCGGCTGTCCCCCGTTGGCCTCCAGGAGCCTCTCGGTGAGGCCCTCCGGCGCCGGATCGACGGCCGCGTCGGCTCCCAGCTCGATGGCCAGCGACCGCCTCTGCTCGCCGGAGGCGGTGGCGATCACGCGGCCCGCCCCGAACCTCCGCCCGAGCTGGACCGCGAGCGATCCCACCCCGCCGGCGGCGCTGTGGACCACCACGCTCTCCCCCGGGCTCACGCGGGCGGCCGTCCTGTAGAGGTGCCAGGCGGTGGTTCCCTGCAGGATCATCGCCAGCGCACTGCCGTCGTCGAGGCCCTCGGGCACGGGAAACACGCGCTCCTCGGGGGCCACGGCGTACTCGGCATAGCCACCGTTGCCGACCAGCGCCACCACCCGCTCACCGGTGTCCTCGCGCACGCCCGCCACCTCCCCCCCTGGGATCAGGGGCAGGCTCGCGCGCTGGACGTAGGAATTAGTGCGAGTGTGGGTGTCGGCGAAGTTTAGGCCCGCCCTGGTGACCCGGATCAGCACCTCGCCGGGGCCGGGGCTGGGCACCGGCAGCTCCGCCAGCTTCAGCACCTCGGGGCCCCCGAACTCGGTCATCTGGATCGCTCGCACCTGGAAATCCCAGGCTATCGGAGAGGACTGCCCCGGTTCGCGGCCCGCAGGTGCTCTAAGGTGCCCGCCGCATGCCGATCACGGTTGTCGGATCGATCGCCTACGACACGGTCAAGACCCCCTTCGGGGAACGCGAGCGAATGCTGGGGGGCGCCGCCGTGCATTTCTCGCTGGCCGCCTCGTTCTTCGACGAGGTGCGGGTGGTGGGGCCCGTCGGCGATGACTTCGGGGACGAGCAGCTCGAGGTCCTGCAGGGCCGCGGGGTGGACGTCTCGGACATCGAGCACGTCCCCGGCGGGCGGACCTTCTTCTGGCACGGGGAGTACGGCTGGGATCTGAACTCCCGCGAGACCCACGACACCCAGCTGGGGGTGTTCGAGGGCTTCGCCCCGAAGCTCTCGGAGCGCTCGCGCTCCAGCGAGGTCCTGTTCCTCGCCAACATCCAGCCTGAGCTGCAGCTGGAGGTCCGCGCGCAGCTACCCGATGCCCGCTTCGTAGCGCTCGACTCGATGAACCTGTGGATCGAAACCACGCGCGAGTCGCTGATGGCGGCGATCACGAGCGTCGACTGCGTGATCCTCAACGACGCCGAGCTGCGTCAGCTGACGGACAAGCCCAACCTCGTCGCGGCCGCCCGTGAGGTGCTCTCCTGGACGCCCCCGGCCGACGCCCCGGACGGCACGCGGGGACCGAGCGTGGTGGTCGCCAAGCAGGGCGAGTACGGCGCCGCCCTGATCACCCCGAGGAGCTTCTTCGCGCTGCCGGCCTACCCCCTGGAGACGGTGATCGACCCGACCGGCGCCGGGGACACCTTCGCCGGGGGACTCGTCGGCTACATCGCCGCCCATCCGCAGGAGAAGCTCTCCGACGAGCTGCTGCGCCGCGCGATGGCCCACGCCAGCGTGCTCGCGTCCTTCAACGTGGAGGAGTTCGGCACCGACCGCGTGGCGCGGCTGCGGGGTCAGGAGATCGTCGCGCGGATCCACGAACTGCACGCCATGACCCAGTTCAGCGGCGCCCCCCTGGCGCTGCGCGGGTGAGTGCGGACGCCCGCTTTAACACCCGCCGGCGGAGTGCACATCGTGGGCTTCTACGGATCCGCCAAGGGGTAACATCCTCACAGCGTGACCACGTGGACCTTCATCTGGCTGATGTTCCTGCTGAAGATCCCGATCGTGGCTCTGTTTCTGATCGTCCGCTGGGCGGTCCGCCAGACGCCCGAGACGGCGGGAGGACAGGACGGCGGGATCGGCCCCCGCCCGCGCCCGCTGCACCCGCACCACCCCCGCCCGAGGCTGCCGCGGCTGCCACGCCGCGGACCCCACGGGA
>Ga0335085_10002619_pt1 | contig 33194 bp, 33 predicted proteins | sample Lox_Sample_45_FD_206712 | JGI IMG/M metagenome (GOLD analysis project Ga0335085, IMG submission 206712) | Soil microbial communities from Loxahatchee National Wildlife Refuge, Florida, United States - Lox_Sample_4.5 | ecosystem: Environmental > Terrestrial > Soil > Wetlands | place: USA... | reverse complement strand
CTATGAATGAAATGATTTTATCTCTACCATTTCTACCCATGAATGAATATGACGAGGGGCATGCTCTAAGTACTGTGTCTGTTGTCGTGAGACTTTTCGCTCTGCCGCTCCTTACCGTTCAAATTGATAATCAGCAGAGGGAGTTAAATAAGTCTCTATTCAAAAAAGATGTGTACCAATCTGCTGTTACTCCTTCAAGCCTTGACCAATCCAGAAGCATATTAACAGGCGAGTACCATCAAGGACATGATCCCATAGCCGCGAAGCTCAACCCTTTTATAGAAGAATTGAATTCTTGGGTGGATTCGATAAGCCTCCCTAATAAGTGGATAGTGGAAGGTATTCATCCACCTACGTTGGAATGCAGGAAATTAGCAAAAGTGGTTGTTCTGCAATTATTAAAAAATTATTCGATTTATCCTTCCCGAATAAGCGCGACCATTGAGGAGGGGATATTTATAAATTATATTAACCATGTGGATAGACTTGATTTATCGATTGAAGTCTATAACGATTTAGATATTGCAGCAATAGTCACACGTGATAAAGAAATAATAATGTCAGCGGATATTGCAAATGAAAATTTTACAGAGATTATTCAGATTTTTAAAGCAAGGCAGCTATCCTAAAACTTTATTGATCAAGGGCAGGACAAAATTATCGTCATCGGCTTTTCAAGACGACGATAAGTTATTTCGTGCTTTTCAAAAAGATGATTTAGATGAAAATGAAAATATTAGATTAGAGACAATAAAGTTTCCCGACATTTCTAGTAATTGGAGCAGATTTTCTGTCGCTAAGGATGTCAAATTCAGAAAAAATGGACTTAAAACGGACGGGTGTTACTCAATTACCGTGTTGGTGTCTCGATTCAAGAAAATTGCAACACCAGTTCATCATCCAATTTCTGATTGTGTCTATCCGAATTATGCACATGTAGAAATACGCGTTCTCTATGAAGGAGAAGACGTTCTTTTTGAACCCCCAAGAGGACGAAAAATAAAACCAAAAAGTAAAAAGCTCGAATACCGCCAGAATCTCAAAGACTCCTTACAAATCGAACTCCGTTCAGAATAGCTTTATTTATATAATTGGTACTTTAGATTTCGTAAGAGAGCAGGTTTGCCTTATTGACTTTTGCTCGGGTCTCGGGTCAGACCTGAGTAACGTTCTGGAAAGAAAAGATTTTTGGGAAAATAGAGGTCGTTTTTAGATCTTAGAAGCCTCTTTTTAATACCGAAAAGAGTGCTTTAAGAAAAAGTTCTTTGCTCCCCTCCCACCTCGCGCACGGGGGCAGGTAAAGAAAGTCGGATAAGTGATATGCCGAGAGTAGATTTCGAGAATCTTTCGGAAAAAGAGACTGCGCGGATCTATATCGCTGGAACCGTTGCGGAGGCAAAAGAAATTGAGACATTATTAAGCGGGCGCGGGATTGACTATTCCATCGAATTGGAAGAGTTCATCCGCCCCGTTTTCAATTTAATGGGATCGACGTATGTCGGAGCAACGTTTTACGTAAGATCGGGTCAGGCCGAGTTTTGCCGTACGCTTCTTAAAGAAAAGGGATTTGCCCCCGGAATCCTGGAAGATTCTTGAGCATGAACCGGTTCGGACCGGGAGAAATATCAGATCCTCTCCGGCCCTTCGACTAAAGCTCAGGATTTCACCTCGCGCGCGGGAGGCAACTAAAGTGATGATGCTTGTCAATCCCATCGAAAACAGGTTATCCTGATCCGTACCGGAGGAAATAGCCATGGCATTTCTGTTGCTCAAATGGCTGCATGTCTTCTCCGCCATCGTCGCGGTCGGCGCCAACGTCACCTACGGAATCTGGCTGGCCCGAGCCGGCCGCAACCCGGAGGCCCTGCCCTTCACGCTCCGCGGAATCAAGGTGATCGATGATCGTATCGCCAATCCGGCGTACGGGCTGCTGCTCGTCACCGGGCTCGCGATGGCGTATGTCGACGGCCTCCCGCTCACCACCCCCTGGCTGCTGACGGCACTGATCTTATACGTGCTCGTCGCGCTGACCGGCTTCTTAGGATACACCCCCACACTTCGGCGCCAGATCGAGGTTCTGGACCGCGAAGGGTTTCAGTCGCCCAACTACCAAGCCCTGGCCCGCCGCGGGGGGAGGCTCGGAATGGTCCTGGCCGTTCTGGTGACCGTCATTATCTTCTTAATGGTGGTCAAGCCGGGGTTGTGGGCATGAAGGCCATGAAAATCCCGGTGACATTTTAGCGGAACCGTTTGACGGAAGGGACTATGGATCGGAAACCCATCGGTCGCGCCGTCGTGCCCGTGGCCTTGGCGCTGATCATCGCCGTGGTGATCGTCCTCGGCGCCCGGCGTCTGGGCGTGGCCACGATGGTCATCATCGGCGGCTCGGCGGTCATCGCCTACTTCGTATGGCTGGCCACCGCCTGGCGGCGGCCGGTCGATCCCTCGAGAGTTCTTTCGCCCTATCTCGTGCTCATTGCGATGGAGCTGATCCACATGGGTGAGGAGCAGGTGTCGGACTTTCCGAGCAGCCTGCGGCAAATCTTCGATATCCCCCCCACGTTCGATCTCCTGACCCACGCGCTGGTCCTGATGGGCGGCGTCAACGCACTAGCCATCCTCGCGGCGGTCGGGCTGCGCTCGCGCCATCGGGTCGCCCAACAGTTTTCCGGTTACATGGTCTGGTTCTACGTGATCGGGCCGGGCGTGGTGAACGCCGTTGCGCATGTCACCTTCCCGTTCCTGGTCGGCAGGCTGTATTTCTCCGGCCTCGTGACGGTGATCCTGCCTACCGTGGCCGGTGTCGTCACCCTCGTCCGGCTCATCCAGGGTGACATCGCGGTAAGGCAAAACGAGGCGAAATTCCGGGGACAGGTTACTTAATTACCTGCCGGTTCACCTCAGGTCTCGCGCGCGGGGAGGGGGAAGGGTAGAAAGGCGGTTCAATGACCCGGGCCGTCTTATCTCCAGGAACGAGTGGCTTCCTTTTTGGCCTTCTTCGCGGCTTTCTTTTCTTTCAAGCTCTTCGCCGGCGCTTTCTTGGTCTGCTTCCGAATGTTCATTCCCTTGCTCATGGTCTTTGCTCCTTCGATGTGTGCGGTGAAGAGATCGCGGGTTGCTTCCTGACAAGTCGCACTATACACCTTCGCGTGCTAAAAGGGAACCGTCAATGCAAACCTATGGCTTGATCCGCAATTCCTTCCAGATACTTTCGAGCTCCTCAAAGAGCGTCATCTGGGTCGCCTCATTGTCGGGGAATGGCACCGGCTCGTCGTAGAGCGGTTTCTTCAACAAAAAGTCAAAACCCTCTTTCGGTATGGGAGTGTCCACGCCGCCCGACCGGTAGATTCCACGCCTCAAATGCCCCATCGCGTCCGGTTCCGTCAGAAGGGCCTGCGCGTCCCGATCCATCACGTGATCGCCGTCGAGATCCAGGTCCTCGCTGATGAATGTCTCGATCCGCCCGTCGCCGTCTTTGTCGATCGCAAAAAAATTGTACGGAACCGCTTGTCCCTTCGCGTCGGGAAGCGTCCCGCCTCCGAGGATGAAGCAGTCCGGCGTTCCGTTGCCCTCCGAGTCCAGCATCACCCCCTTGTGTTCGCTCTGCGCGATGGATTCCTCGCTCGAATCGGGAGACATCACGAAATAGTAAGACCGCTCGAACGGTCCGGGGGCGAAGATCGTCAGATAACGCGGCGCCCCGGTGTGCTGTATAAAGGTCTTCTGCGCGACGCGGCGGACCCGGTTCAAATCCAGCGGGATGGTCCAGTGAGGGCGGTAGCAGGACGTTTCGTGATGGGGTATCGGAGGCGCCGTCGCGCAGGAGGACAGGAGCGCCGTCAGCGCGCAGGCCCGTAGCAGATCGATGGAGCGATTCAAGATATTTCCCGGCGTCGATCGTCTTCTTTTCCGCCGGCGGCATTGAGGGTCCCATCGGGTCCGGGTCCCTGCGCTCGTTCATTGATCCAGGCGATGAGCAGTGTGTAGGAGACGGCGAGAACGACCGGCCCGATAAAGATGCCGATCAACCCGAAGGAAACGAGGCCGCCGACCACGCCGGTGAAGACCAGCAGCAGGGGAAGGTTGGCGCCCTTCTTGATCAGGATGGGACGAAGGAAGTTGTCGAGGGTGCCGACCAAGATCGTCACGATCAGCAGGAAGGTCCCCCAGCCGGTCCTTCCGTTCCAGTACAGCCAGATCACCGCGGGAACGAGCACGGGAACCGCCCCGATCTGTGCGATGGATAAGATGAACATCAGGACCGTGAGAACGGCCGCGAAAGGAACCCCCGCCACGGCCAATCCGATCCCCCCGAGGACCGACTGCACCAAGGCGGTGACCCCGACGCCGAGCGCGACGCCCCGGATGGCCTGGGCCGCGAGCCGCACGGCGGCTTCCCCGTTGGCGCCGGCGAGGCGACGCCCGAAACGCAGCACCTGCTCCGCCGCCCACTCCCCTTCGGCGTACAGGATGGCCGCAATCACGATGGTCATCACAAACTCCACGAACAACAGCCCGATGTTTCCGACCTGCGCCGCGAACCATTTCCCGACGGCTCCGGCATAGGGCGCCGCTTCGCGGGCCCAATCCTCGAGGCCACGGGCCGATAGTTGTTCCCAAGCGCCCGCGATCATGTCGCCGATCAGCGGAAGCGCGGTCAGCCACTCCGGCGGGGGCGGAATTTTGAAGGCGGTCATCGACTTGGCCCAGTCGGCCATCTGGCCGGCGTTGATCACGAGCGTCCCGATGGCCGCCGGAAACGGCAGGATCAGGACGATGAACAGCGCCAGGGTCATGACCGCCACCGCCCGGGACCTTTTTCCTCCCACACGCGCCTGCACCGCCCGCATCGCGGGCCAGGTCGACACGACGATCATCAGGGCCCAGACGATGGCGGCCAGGAAGGGCCGGAGGATCCAAAGAGAAAGGCCGATCAACAGTCCGATAAAGAGCACCGCGAGGACGGTGCGGGTGAGGTCGGGCCGGGTGTCAGCCATCGTGAAATTCTCCCGAAGATTTTTCGCTTGCCTTGGAAGTCGGATCGATCGGGACGCGGGGGGCCGGCGTTTTAATGGAGGCTCTCGATATATTTTTCGGCATCGATCGCGGCCATGCATCCGGTTCCGGCTGCCGTGACGGCCTGGCGATAGCGGGGGTCCTGGACGTCTCCCGCCGCGAACACGCCCGGGACCGAGGTTTCGGTCGTTTCTTTTTTCGTGACGATGTAGCCCCGCTCGTCCATCTGTAGTTGGCCGGCGAAAAGCTTCGTGTTGGGCTCATGCCCGATCGCCACGAACACGCCGTCGATCTTCATTTCGGTGACTTTTCCGGTCTTCACGTTCTTGAGCCGCGCGCCGGTGACGACGGGATCGCCCAGAATTTCCTCGACCACGGTGTCCCAGATGATCCCGATCTGTCGATTGCCCCGGGCCCGGCCCTCCATGATTTTGGAGCAGCGGAACTTGTCCCGGCGATGGACGATCGTGACCTTGGAGGCGAACTTGGTAAGGAAGGTCGCCTCCTCCATGGCGGTGTCCCCCCCGCCGATCACGAGGACCTCTTTACCGCGGAAGAAAAATCCGTCGCAGGTGGCGCAGGCCGAAACGCCGTGGCCCATCAGCCGCCGCTCGGAGGGAAGATTCAGCAGCTTGGCCGAGGCGCCGGAGGCGATGATCAAGGATCGGGTGGAATACGTTCCCTCCTCGGCCGTCAGAAGAAACGGGGTTTTTTTCAGGTCGACCGCGGTGATGTCCCCCCGGACGAGTTCCGTCCCGAAGCGCTCGGCCTGCGCGCGCATCTGTTTCATGAGCTCCGGACCCAGGATCCCTTCCGGAAATCCGGGGTAGTTCTCGACGTCCGTCGTGATCATGAGCTGGCCGCCCGCCTGGGTTCCCTCGATCAGGAGCGGCTTCAGGTCGGCCCGCGCGGCGTAGAGCGCGGCCGTCAGGCCGGCCGGCCCGGAGCCCATGATGATGACGTCGCGCACACCATTGGGACTGGTCGAATTCCTCATTTATACCTGCCAATTACATCGGCGAGGCCTGTTCGGCTCAGTCCTCGCTGCTCCGGCGGCTGTGATTTGACCTTGCTAAGGCTCGGCCGCTCAATTTTCCGAAGAGGCTCTGCGGAAAATTGGCCCTAACGGGCCGCGTCCTTCGCCAAGCAAGGTGCCCAAATCTCAGCCGAGGTCGCGCCTCGGGCTAAGACCGAACGGCTGGCCGATGCCACTTTCGTGCGGATCAAAACTTCTTTGCCCCGGCAATTGAGCTTATGCTATCATGAAGGTCTTTATGAAATCAACACGACGGAAAGCCAATGCTCCCCTTGGGGTCCGTGCGATGAGGTTCAATAGGCCCGGTCGGGGGATACGACTCGTCTCGGCGCTTTGGCTTTTGCTGCTCGCGGCCTGCGTCGGGGGACGTTCATCGGAACATGACGTTGTCGCTTCGACGCCGCCTTCCGGAGCCATCGTCTGGGCGGAGTTCAGCACCCACGATACTCCCGTTCGGTCCATGGCCTTGGACGGGGATAATCTCTGGATGGGCACGATGAAGGGGATCATCCGTTTTGATATCACGAAGCGGGAGGTCGAAATTTATACGCCGGCCAACACGGAGGGGGGCTTTATCGCCCGGGCGGTCTACATCCTCTCGGTGGACCCCAAGGGGAATAAATGGGTGGGAACCTACGGCGGCGGGCTCTCGCGCTATGACGGGAAGTCCTGGAAACGTTTTTCGACCGAGGATGGTCTGGGGGACAACTGGGTCTACGACATCAAGTACGACCGCGATGGGAAAATGTGGGTCGCGACCTGGAACGGGGTGAGCGTGTTGGAGGGGGAGAAGTTCAAGACCTATCGCGTGGCCGACGGGCTGCCCGATAAATGGGTTTACTCCATCGCTTACGACCGGGACGGGGTGTTCTGGTTCGGGACCGAGGCCGGGATCAGCCGCTTCGACGGGAAATCCTGGAGGACCTTTTCCCACAAGGACGGCGTCGGGGGGGAGATCGGCGAGAACCCCGCCGGGAGCCGGCCGGCCTCTCCGTTTCCGGCCCCGGAGGAAACGGAGGGAGGACCCGGGAGCGGCTACGGCTCCTCGTTTCTCCAACACCACATGAACATGGGAAAACAGAACGCCGGCCCCAACCCCGATTTTATCATTTCCTCCCTGGTCGACGACCGGAATCGAAGATGGTTCGGAACCTGGGGGGGCGGCGTCGCGAGCTTCGACGGGAGCGCCTGGAAAAATTACACCGTCCGGGACGGACTGGGGGGGGATTTTGTCTTTACGATGGCCGCGGACCGTGAAGGGCATGTCTGGGCCGGAACCAACGGCGGCGCCAGCTGGTTCGATGGGACGCGCTGGAGGAACATCAACACCTCCCGGGGTCTCCTGGACGACTATGTCTTCTCGATGCTGTTCGACAAAAAGGGCCGTCGTTGGTTCGGAACCACGAAGGGCCTGAGCGTGTTCAAGGGGGGTCTCCCGTCGGAATGACGTCCGTAAAGTATAACAATGAAAATAATTCCGGGATTTCATGAAAACTCCGAATAAGGTAAAAGTCGGCCTGGTCAATCTGGGCTGCCCGAAAAACCAGGTGGATTCCGAGGTGATGCTCGGGGTACTTTCTCAGGACGGGTTCGAGCTCACATCGGAAACGGAGAAAGCCGAGGTGATCGTGATCAACACCTGCGGTTTCATCGACGCGGCCAAGCGGGAGTCGATCGACGCGATCATCGAGTTCGGGGGGTATAAAAAGAAGGGCGACTGCCGTGTCCTGATCGCGGCCGGCTGTCTGGCCCACCGCTATCCCAAGGAGCTGATGTCCGAATTGCCGGAACTGGACGCGGTGGTCGGGACGGGCGATTTCCCGAAAATCGCCGGGATCTGCCGGACGCTGCTGGCCCGGAACCGTCGGGGGCGCAGACAGCATGTCTGGACCGCCTCTCCCACGGCGCTTTACGACGCCGCGACGCCGAGGCTCACGCTCAGCCCCCGTCACTGGGCCTATCTGAAAGTCTCGGAGGGCTGCAACTACCGCTGCTCGTTCTGCGCCATCCCGAATTTCCGCGGCGACCTGGTGAGCCGCGAGGTCGCCGATATCCTGGCCGAGGCCCGTTCACTGGCCGGGCGGGGCGTGGTCGAGCTCAACCTCATAGCGCAGTCGCTCACCAGCTTCGGCTGGGACCGCCGGGAGAAGAACGGGCTGATGGGGCTGCTGCGGCCCCTGGTCGGCGTCGACGGGATCCGCCGGATCCGTCTGTTTTACACCTACCCGACCGATCTCACCGATGAACTGCTCGAATTCATGGCGGCCGAGCCGAAGATCTGCAACTACGTCGATCTTCCGCTGCAGCATATCAACGACGCGATTCTCCGGAAGATGAACCGGAAGGGATCGAGCCGGATGATCCGGACTCTCCTCGGGCGAATCCGCGAGAAGGTGCCGGGCGTCACCTTGCGGTCCACCTTCATCGTCGGTTTTCCGGGCGAGACGGAGGGGCAGTTCGAGGAGATCGCCGACCTCATCCGCGAGATCCGCTTCGACCGCCTGGGCGTGTTTACGTATTCCCGGGAAGACGGTACGACGGCTTTCCCGCTCGGAGATCCCGTCCCGGCCGAGGTCAAGGCCGAACGTCAGGAAAGATTACTGGCCCTTCAGTCCGGGATCGTCCGGGAGAAACATGCGGCGATGATCGGAAGCGTCCAGGACGTGTTGGTGGACGGCCCGTCCCGCGAAACCGACTTGCTGCTCGAAGGCCGCACGGAAGGCCAGGCGCCCGAGATCGACGGCGTGGTTTACATCAATGACGGCGAAGCCTCCCCCGGGGACTTCGTGAAAGTGGAGATCACGCAGGCCGGCGAGCACGATCTGGTCGGGCATATTGTCGGGCCGGTTGCGGGAAAGATAAAAGCTGCTTCGTGTCGCCCCTCCGGGTTGAAGGTTTTATAATGGCGTAATACGGCCGATGTGGGCACCCGCCGTCTGGCGCTGAGCCCTTCGGCTCCGGCGGCTTTCGTTTGACCCGGCTAAGGCTCGGCCGCTAAATTTTCCGAAGGTGCTCTGCGGAAAATTTACCCTGACGGGCCGCGTCCTTTTCCAAGCCGGGTTCCCCAAACGCAAGCCGAGTCGCCTCTTGGTCCCAGCGCCAAACGGCGGGTGATGTCAATACACACGATCATTTCTGAGTATCATCCCGCGGGTGGCCGGAGACGGGGCGCCCCACCGAGCGCAGACGGGGTCCCTACACCGGGCGGGGCGGCGAGCACGGTGGGGCTGTCGCAGGACAGGACCCGCGCAAATGATTAACTCGGTTGGGTTTGTATGGGTTGAGGAGGCTTTGAATTGAGAGAAATACTCCCCGGCGTTTATCAATGGTCCTGGTTCTCGCAGGAAAAGGGATGCGATTTTAACGGGCACCTCGTTGTTTCCGGAGCCGAGCGGGTGATGATCGATCCTCCGCCGATGCCCGAAGACGACCGGACCCGGCTGCAACAGCTTGGACCGATCGACTGCATCGTTCTGACCAACCGCGACCATGTCCGCGAATCCGAAGCGTATCGCAAATTGTTCAAGACGACCGTCCTGGCGCCGGAAGCGGATGCCCCCCTCATGGAAATAAAAATAGACCGCACGTTTAAAGATGGAGATCTCCTACCGGGCAGCCTCAAGGCGATCCATATCCCGGACGGCAAATCGCCGGGAGAATCGGCGCTGTTTCTTGACCGCGGCAAAGGGACTTTGATCCTGGGCGATGCCTTGATCGGAAAACCGCCCGGTCGTCTCAATCTAATGGCGCCCGAGAAATACAAAGATCCCTCCAAGGCGCGGGAAGGAATCCGCGTGCTGCTCAATTATCGTTTCGACAGCATCCTGGTCGGAGACGGCGCTTCGATACTCACCGGAGGCAAGAGGGCGGTGGATAAGTTCTTAGGATCCTAAATAGAGTCCTGATGCATCTCTAAACCAGCTGCGGTACGATCTCGGCCGCGCGCCCGCGCAGTGCGATCTGAGCGGCAGACGATGAGGCATCCGGGTTGATCTCGACCACGAAGGCACCGGCCCCGCGGGCGGTCGAGGCGAATGTTGCGGCCGGCTGGACCACGCCCGAGGTTCCGATCACCAGCATCACATCGCAATTCTCAAGCGCTTCGACGGCCCGGTCCATGTCCCGGGGGTCCAGCGACTCCCCGAACCAGACGATGTGGGGCCGCAGCATCTTTCCGCACGAGGCGCAGTGCGGCGGAATCGGAATCGGGACGCGGCGGTCCTCCGTCACCGTCCCGCATCCCGTGCAGCGGACCTTCCAGATATTTCCATGCAGCTCGATCACGTTCCGGCTTCCGGCCCGTCCGTGCAACCCGTCCACGTTCTGCGTCAGCAGACGGAAGCGCCCTTGACGGGCTTCCATCCCGCTTTCGATTTTGACCAGGGCCCGGTGGGCCGGGTTCGGCTCTTTCGCGGCGATCAGTTCCCGCCGCCAGTTGTACCATTCCCATACTAGCTTCGGATCGCGCTCGAAGGCCTCCGGCGTGGCCAGGTCCTCGGCCCGGAAATTTTTCCATAATCCCTCCGGCCCTCGAAAGGTCGGAATGCCGCTGTCGGCCGAGATGCCGGCCCCGGTGAGTACCGTGACGCGCGAGGCGGTCGAGAGACGCCCGCGAACCTCTTCGATGAACGACTCCATGGCGGATATTTTAGCGGCGGCCCGAATTGGAAGCAAGTCGGGAAATTGGATTTCGGTTTTTGTTCGTATTATAATGAGCCCCGTCCGGTGATCGAGAGATCGCCGGGGTCCTCCAATCGCATAACGGATTTCGCCGCTTGATGTGATCATCGCTCTCATCATTCTGATTTTCACCTACCTGGTCATCGCCCTTCAGAAGATCCCCCGAATTCCGATCGACATGATTTGGGCGTCGCTCATCGGGGCGGCCCTGATGATCCTCAGCGGCGCGCTGCCTCTCTCCGAGGTCCCGAAGGCGCTGGACTGGAGCACCCTCCTGCTCTTGCTGGGCATGATGGTCGTGATCGCTCATCTCGAGCTGGCCGGCTTTTTCGATTGGGTGGCGGTCCGCATCGTCGCGTCGGTCCGAAGCCCGCTGCAATTGCTTTCCCTCTTGATTTTCACCTCGGGCGTCCTCTCGGCTTTCTTCGTCAACGACACGATCTGTCTTCTTTTCACGCCGATCCTTCTTCAGACGATCAAGCCGCTCGGCCTCCGTCCGGCGCCTTATCTGATCGCGCTGGCCACGGCCTCGAACATCGGGAGCGCGATGAGCGTCACCGGGAATCCGCAGAACGTCTTTATCGGGATCCATTCCGGCATGCCTTATTTGTCTTTCCTGATTGCGCTGGCGCCCGTTTCGCTGATCGGGATGGTGCTGAACATCGCCGTGGTGGCCTTGGTTTATCGAAAGGAGATCCTGGGGCACGGGGTCTTTCACTTGGTTCGACCGGTTTCCTCAGGCCTGAACCGACCGCTTCTGATCAAGGGCCTGATCGCGAGCGCGGGCGCGGCGATCGGTTTTGCTGCCGGCGCGCCCTACGCACTCACGGCGATGGCGGCCGGGGCGGCGCTGTTTCTGGCTGGACGGCAGAATTTCCTCACAATCATCAAGAAGGTCAACTGGCGGCTTTTGGCTTTTTTTGCGGGGCTGTTCATCGTCATGGGCGGGGCGCGGCAGGCGGGGGTGATGAACGGCCTTCTGGATCAGGTTCATCGTGCGCTCGGCGGCTCGACCGCTCTCATGATCGCGCAGCTCTCGGGGCTGACCGTGCTTCTTTCGAACCTGGTGAGCAACGTGCCGGCCGTGATCCTGATCGAGCCGTTCCTCATCGGACTGCCGGGCGCGAAATGGGCCTGGCTGGCGCTTGCGATGAGCAGCACGCTGGCCGGGAACCTGACGCTGATCGGCTCGGTGGCGAACCTGATCGTCGTCCATCAGGCCCGGTATGAGGCCCGGGTCACCTTTATGGACTATCTGAAGGTCGGCGTTCCGCTCACCTTGCTGACGCTGGGGGTCGGGATCGGCGTGCTGGCTCTGGAATCGAGTGTCTTCGGGTGATCAGGAATTCTTGATCGGGAGGGAGCCGCGCTTGACGACCCCGATGTATTGATTGGTCTCGTCCAGGCCGTCCACGGTGCCGCCCAGTTTTAACGAGCGTTTTAGGTAGTCGATCGTTTCCTTGCTGATCCGTTCGCCGGGAACGAGAACCGGGACCCCGGGCGGGTAGACCGTGACGATCTCGGAGCTGATCTCGTCCGCGGCGTCCTCCAGCGCAATATAATGATGATCGGCGAAAAAGGCTTCGCGGGGCGTGGCCAGCGACTCGTTTTCGAAGTTTAAGACCGCGATGTCGGGGGCCTCGGCCGTCCAGAACTTTCCGATGTTCTCGCCCGCAATCTCCTTGAGGGCCTTGACCAGGCGGTCGAGATCGTCCCGGCGGTCTCCGATGCTCACGATCACCAGGATGTGAAAGGCATCCGCCATCTCGACCTGGATGCCGTAGCGGCTGTTGAGCCGTCGGGATACTTCGTATCCCGAAAGTCCCAGGGCCGTGACGCGGATCGTCAGTTTCGTCATGTCGAAGGGACCCGCCTGTTCTTCGCCGAAGCAGAACAGATTTGGGATCCGGTTGATGCGGGTCCGCGCCTCCTGCGCGAGCCTGATGGCCTTGTCCAGGAGTTTTTCGCCCTCGGTCGCCATCTGCATCCGCGCGAGGTCCAGCGAGGCCATGAGGATGTAGGACGGGCTGGTGGTCTGCACGAAGCGCAGAACGTTGGTCAGCATGGGAAAATCGATTCGGGTCCCCCGGGCGTGGAGCATCGAGGCCTGGGTCATTCCGCCGATGATCTTGTGGGTGCTCTGGACGCAGAGGTCCGCGCCGATCTCAACCGCCGAAGGGGGAAGTTCTTTGTGAAAGCGCAGATGCGGTCCGTGCGCCTCGTCCACAAGGACGATCAGGCCGCGGTCATGGGCGTAGGGGATGATCCGTTCCAGGTCGGCGCAGAGCCCGTAATAATTGGGGCTGGTGAGGAAAAGGATCTTGGCCTCGGGATGGGCGTCGATCGCCGCGCGGGTCTCTTCGAAGGTGACGTTCCGCGTGAGTTTGAGCTGCGAGTCGATCGCCGGACGGAAAAAAACCGGCTGCGCCCCGCTGAGAATGGCGCCCGCGATGACCGACTTGTGCGCGTTGCGGGCGACGAGGATCCTGTCGCCGGGGTTGCAGGCGGCCAGGATCATCGCATGGTTGCCGCCGGTCGTTCCGTTCACCAGGAAGTATGACCGGTCCGCCCCGTAAGCGCGGGCCGCCAGTTCCTGCGCCTCCTTGATCACGCCCCGGGGCTTGTGGAGCGAGTCCACCTCGTCCAGCGTGGTGAGGTCGATGGAGAAGATCTTGGGACCGACGAATTTCCGGAAACGGGTGGAGATGCCTTTTCCGCTCTTGTGGCCGGGGGTGTGAAACGAGACCTTCCGCGATTCGGCCAGGGCCACCATCGCGTCGAAGAGGGGTGTTCTCAGTTGTTCGTCCGGGTCCATGGAGAAACGGCGGTCGCCTTATCAGGTGTACGTAAACAGCGGATGGTTGTCCTCGATGATCCGGGTTTCGCGCTCCGCGTGCTGCCGGATATGTTTGGGCAACAGAAACTGGCCGTGATGAATCTCGCCGTTGTAGTACTGCAGTTCGCCTTTCAGGCGCTCGGCGATCCGCTTGTCGATCTCGGCCTGGGAGAAGCTCTGCGGATCGAGCTGCTTGGAGGCCAGGGCGAAGCCCCACGGCAATCCGAAGCAGGGGATGATCGCCTGGTAGGGCCGCACGATGGGAAAAACCGATTTGAGGGTCTGGTACACGGCCGAGAAGCAGAGCAGCGCCGTCAAGGCCGTGGTCCCGGCCTGAAGCGAGATGAGGCCGTTCTTGCTGAGGCGTTTCATGACGATCTGGTAGAACTCCTTCGTGTAGAGGAGATAGGCCGGACCTTCTTCCACCGGCTCCGAGATGTCGATGATGATGATGTCGTAGACGTCCTTGGTCTCTTCCAGATATTTTCGCGCGTCCCGGAACTCGAGCTTCACCCGCGGGTCGTCGAAGGAGCCCCGGTGCCACTCGGGCAGATAGGTTTTGCAGGCTTCCACGACATCCTGATCGATATCCACCATCAGGACCTGCTCGACCGAGTTGTGCCGAAGGATCTCGCGGAGGGTGGCGCCTTCGCCTCCCCCGACGATGAACACCTTCTTCGGATCGGGATGGGTGAGCATGGCCGGATGGACGAGGGCCTCGTGGTAGATGAACTCGTCATACTCGCTGGACTGCATCTTGCCGTCCAGGACCAGGCAGCGCCCGTAATTGCGGGTGAGCATGATCTCCATCTGCTGGAACTTGGTCTGCTTGGCGTGGAGGATCGTCTCCACGCCATGCATGTGGCCTTCGTCGGGCGTGAGAAAGTCAAGGAACCATTTGTAGCTCTTTGGTTCGGGCATATTCCAAGACCTCTTTCACGGGTTTGTGAGGGAGTTTCATGTCGCCGCGGATCAGGACGCCGCGCTTCAGCTCAACGATGGACGGATCTTTCGATTGAAACTTTTCGATCAGGTGGGACGCGGCCGTTTCCGGTTGGAGGACATCGCCGCAGGTGAAGATGTCGATCGCCGCGTAACCGTATTCGGGCCAAGTGTGAATCGAAATGTGGGACTCCGCGATAACGACCACACCGCTGATGCCAAAGGGACTGAATTTGTGGAAGGAGATCTCAACGATGGTGGCCTTGGCTTCCTTGGCGGCTGAGACCATGATCTCTTGCACCTTCTTCAGATCATTTAACACCTTGGAGTTGCATACCTTCAACTCCAACAGCAAATGCCTCCCGAGTGCGTGCAATCTATTTGCCCCCTTTCGTCATGGGTTAGTGGCCTCTGAGAGATTCTCGAAATCGCTCTCACCTCTCACCTCGACGTCGATCCTTGAGGTGTGAATCCGTACTTGCGCTTTCTCTCAGGAACGCGGAGGACCCGATGCCGGATGATTCGGCATCGGGAACGGCGGTCGTTTCGGTCATCGCACTGTTCGAAGTAATCTCGAATTAGTCTCCGTGTTCGATCATCATTATTATTTGTAAATATATCTGAATTTTTATGTTTGTCAAGAAAAAAGTAGAAAAACGGACAAAAAGTTTTCATCGAGCGATCGATCATCTTGCACGAGCGCGTCTCCGCGTCTTTCGTAAAATGTCCGGGGCCTTTCTCCGACGGAAAATTGACGCGATTCGAATCGCATTCGATCCGCGGCGGACGATCGGGCGATGAAGCGGTCGTCTCCGAAAAACGGCGGCGCGAATGCCCGCGGGCGTTTCCTTGACACCCCGCGGAGCGGGTGTTAGAATGCGATCGAACTTTTCGCGGGCTTTACCTCGGGGATCGATTTGTCTCGATGGATTCATTGGGTGGCGACCGGCCTCGGCGCCGGTTATGCTCCCGTGGCCCCCGGCACCGCCGGAAGCCTTGTGGGATTGGTCCTTGTCTTTCTCATTCGCAATCGCTCGCCGATTCTCTACGCGGCCGTCGTCCTGACCGTCTTCACGCTGGGCGTGCATGCGGCCGATCGGATGGAGCGCGCCACCGGCGTGAAAGACAACCGGCGGATCGTCGTTGACGAGATCGCCGGGATGCTGGTGGCGGGTTTCCTGCTGCCGTCCGACGCCGGCTACGCCATCGGCGGATTTCTCCTCTTTCGCGTCCTCGACGTCCTCAAGCCGTTTCCCGCGCGATGGATCGAACAAAATCTCGTCGGCGGGTGGGGCATCATGCTGGACGACGCCGTGGCCGGCTTGTACGCCAATCTGCTGCTGCAGGGCGTGAGGGCCCTGGTCCATTTGTCATGAGAAACCTGAACGCCGAGATCATCGCCACCGGTTCGGAGCTGTTGTGGGACGGCCGGCCCGAGACCAACTCGATTTACCTGGCCGACCGGCTGATCGAACTGGGGTTCGAGCCGATTCACAAATCGGTGGTGGGCGATGAAGAGCGGTGGATGGCGGAGGCAATCCGTCAGGCGGCCTCGCGCGCGGCGGTGGTGCTGATCACGGGCGGCCTGGGCCCGACCGAAGATGATCTCACCAAGAAGGTGGTCAGCCGGATCACCGGCCGCCGCCTGATCCTGCAGGAAAAACTGCTCGAGCCTCTGCGCCGGCGCTTCGTGGAACGGGCTCAAGCCATGCCGGCTCAAATCGAACGCCAGGCCCTGATGCCGGCCCGGTCCGTCGTGATCCAGAACCCGACGGGAAGCGCGCCGGGCTTGATCCTCCACTGGGAAAACAGCTACCTGATCTGCCTGCCCGGGGTCCCGCACGAAATGCGCTCGATGTACGAAGCCACGGTCCGGCCTTTTCTTCTGCAGCGCTTTCCCTCCCGGCCCTGGAACGCCTTGCATTTCTTCCGGACCTACGGGCTGATGGAATCGGCGGTGAACGAACGGCTGGCCGATCTCATGATCGCTCATCGCCAGGTCCGGATCGGTCTGTCGGCCAAGCCGACGGGGGTGGATGTCCGGATCGTGGGGCGCGGCCGGAACAAGGAGGAGGTCCGCATCCTTCTGGAAGGCCTGCTCCGGAAAGTGGAGGAACGGTTGGCGGACGTCCTGTATACCCGGGGCCTGGACGAGATGGAGGCGGTGGTCGGGCGCCTGTTGAGGGAGCGCCGCATGAAACTGGCCGTGGCCGAGTCCTGCACCGGCGGCTTGATCGGCCATCGCTTGACCCAGGTGCCGGGCAGCTCGGACTATCTCGACCGGGTCGAGGTGTGTTATAGTAACCGCGCCAAAGTCGACGCCTTGGGCGTGCCGGCGGAACTGATCGAAGCGAACGGGGCCGTCAGCGCGCCGGTCGTCGCCGCCATGGCCCGGGGCATCCGCCGGCGGGCCGGGACCGACATCGGCCTGGCCGTGACCGGCATTGCCGGGCCCGGAGGCGCGACGCCCGAAAAACCGGTGGGGCTGGTTTATTTCGGACTGGACGACGGCCGAGCGGTGCAAACTCCCTTCGTCCGGTTTTCCGGCGATCGCGCCGCGATCAAGCTTCGCGCCTCGCAGCATGCGCTGGACCTGTTGAGGCGGGCCTTGTCAGGGACGACGCCTGCGTCGCCTTCGCGGTAGACCGTGCGCGTCTTTGTCGCGATGGAACTGCCCCCGGCCATCAAGGCGGCCGCGGCCGCCGTCCAGCGGGAGTTGATGAAATCGGAAGCGCAGGTCGCATGGGTGCGGTCGGACGGAATGCACCTGACCTTGAAGTTTCTGGGCGAGGTGTCGGATTCCCAGTTGGACGAGATCGAGGAGGCTTTGGTGTCCGCCGCGGCGGGGTGCGGTTCCATGAAGATCAGCGTGCGCGGCCTCGGCGTCTTTCCAAACCCGAAGAATCCGAGGGTCGTCTGGCTCGGCATCCAGCCGGAGGACGACCGGCTGTTGCGGCTTCAGGAACGAATCGATCGCGCCTTGACGCCGCTCGGGTTTCCACCGGAGCGGCGCGATTTCAGGCCGCATCTCACCCTGGGTCGGGTGAAGACTTCGCGCGGCCTGGACGACTTGATGAAGGCCCTGGCGGTTCAGCATCATTTTCTCGCGGGAGACTGCGTGCTGGGCGAGCTACACCTGATTCAAAGTGAATTGAGGCGGGAAGGGGCGGTCTATACGAAGCTGTGGTCGGTGGCATTGTAATTGCAATCTCCCTGTCGTATCGAAAACGGGGCCGTTTCATAGGACGGGCTCATGGATTGACGGGCCCGGCGCGGCAGGAAGGCCGTGACCGTTCATCCCGGGCGCGTTAGAGGATGAACGATCACGTCACCATTTAACCATAAAGGAGCATCCATGGCGGACAAAGAGAGTCGCGGCAAGGCGCTCGATCTGGCGGTGGCCCAGATCGAAAAGCAGTTCGGAAAGGGGGCCATCATGAAATTGGGTTCGGAGGAGGTCCTGTCGGACGTCCCCGCGATCTCGACCGGATCCTTGGGTCTGGACATCGCGCTGGGCGTGGGGGGATTTCCCCGCGGGCGGGTGGTCGAGATCTTCGGTCCCGAGTCCTCGGGAAAAACCACGCTGACGCTGCACGCGATCGCCGAGGCCCAGAAGGCGGGCGGCGCGACGGCCTTCATCGACGCCGAGCACGCCCTCGACGTGACCTACGCGCGCAAGCTGGGTGTGAAGACGGACGAACTGCTGATCGCGCAACCGGACACCGGGGAGCAGGCGCTGGAGATCGCCGAGACGCTGGTCCGCAGCGGGGCGCTGGACCTGATCGTGATCGATTCGGTGGCGGCGCTGGTTCCGCGCGCCGAGCTGGAGGGCGAGATGGGCGACGCGCATATGGGGCTTCAGGCCCGGCTGATGTCGCAGGCCCTCCGGAAACTGACGGCGACCATCAGTAAATCGCAGACCACGGTGATTTTCATCAACCAGATCCGGATGAAGATCGGCGTGATGTTCGGGAATCCCGAGACCACCACGGGCGGAAACGCCCTGAAATTCTATGCCTCCGTGCGCTTGGACATCCGAAGGATCGAGGCGATCAAAGAAGGACAGGACGTGACCGGAAACAGGGTGCGCGTCAAGGTGGTGAAGAATAAGGTCGCGCCGCCGTTCAAGCAGGCCGAATTCGACATCCTGTTCAACGAAGGGATCTCCAAGATCGGCGAAATCCTGGACCTGGGGGTGGATAAGGGCATTGTCGAAAAAAGCGGGGCTTGGTATACTTACAAAGGAGAGCGCATCGGCCAGGGCCGCGAGCAGGCCCGAACCTTTTTAAAGGGAAACACCGCCGCGGCCCGGGAGATCGAAGAACGGATTCGGGAGGCGGCCATGACGCTTCGAAAACCGGCCGGAGCGGCGGGAAAGACGGCGCCGCCCAAAACGGCGCAGCCGACGCGGGGACACCAACCGATTGCCTGAGGAGAAATCCAAATGGCCGTGAGCATCAACGAACTGCTCAAGATATCAATCGACCGCAAAGCGTCCGACCTTCACCTGAAGGTCGGGAATCACCCGATTGTCCGCGTGGACGGTCATCTGGTTCCGGTCGAAGAGCAGCCCAAGCTGAGCCAGGAAGACGCGATCCAGGTGGCCTTCTCGATCATGAGCAATCCGCAGAAGGAAAAGTTCAAGCAGCGCAGCGAGATCGACCTGGCCTACAGCGCCCCCGGTATGGGACGTTTCCGGGTCAACGTCTTCCAGCAGCGGGGAACGATCGGCCTGGTCTTCCGCGTCGTCCCGACCAAAATCCAGACGATCGAAGAGTTGAATCTTCCGCCGGTTCTTGAAAAACTGGCGATGGAGCAACGGGGCCTGATCCTGGTTACGGGGACCACCGGCAGCGGAAAGACGACGGCCTTGGCCTCCCTGATCGATTTTATCAACCGGAACCGGATGGACAACGTCATCACGATCGAGGACCCGATCGAATATCTTCACCGCGACCGGAAGAGCATCGTCAGCCAGAGGGAGGTGGGGGCCGACACCGAGTCCTTCAGCGGGGCGCTGCGGTCGGCCCTCCGTCAGGACCCGGACGTCATCCTGGTCGGTGAGATGCGCGATTTCGAAACGATCTCGACCGCGCTCGTGGCGGCCGAGACGGGCCATCTGGTAATGAGCACGCTCCACACCCTGGACGCGAGCGAGACGATCAACCGGATCATCTCGGTCTTCCCCCCCTATCAGCAGAAGCAGGTGCGCATGCAGCTCGCCTCGGTCTTGAAGGGCGTGGTCTCCATGCGTCTGGTGCCCAAATCAGACGGAAACGGGCGGGTGCCTGCGGTCGAGATCATGATCGCCACGCAGACCGTCCGGGAATGCATCATCGATCAGGACAAGACCCGCAAGATCCCGGATGTCATCGCGGCCGGTCAGTCTCAGTACGGGATGCAGACCTTCGACCAGTCGCTTTTCAGCCTGTATCAGAAGAACCTGATCACCTACGAAGAAGCGCTCCGGTGGTGCACCAATCCGGAGGACTTCACGCTCAAGGTCAAGGGCATCCAGTCCACCTCCGATGCCTGGGGCGGAAGCCCCGAACAATCCGTGGGCAAGGAAGCGGAACCCAAATTCAAGATCGACCGCTTTGGACGATAGTAGATACTCCCCGGGAAGTCCGTGACAATCCAGCGAGCAACGCGAGCGAGAAGGGGAGGCTCCATCCGGCTTGGCCGGAGGAGGGGGCGACGCGAGCCCCTACGAATAAGTGAATGAAGAGCTTCTAAGAAAGGCCCTGGACTCCGCCTACCGCTACCTGGCCCGCGGCCCCCGAAGCCGGATCGAAGTCGAACGCCGGCTGCGCCAGAAAAACTATTCCGATCCCGTCATCCGTAAAGCGATCCAACGCCTCGAAGAATACCGATACATCGATGACCGGACCCTGGCCCGGCAATGGACCCGCGACAGGGTCCTGCGAGGGCACTGGGGTCCCTTGCGTCTTCGAATGGAGTTGGAACGAAAGGGCGTCGCCCGGGAATGGGTCGAGGAGGCCGTCCGCGAGCTGTTCGGGGAGCGGGATGAGAAGACCCATGCGACGGAACTCGCCGCGCAACGGCTCAAGGGCCGCGGCCTTCGCGACCCCAAAGATTACCGTCGGCTGTTCGCCCAGCTCATCCGCCGGGGCTATTCTTCGGACGTCGCGCAGAGCGTATTGCAAAAGATGAAAAATGATTCGGAGCCATCCGACGAGCGCAACGATTGAACCCGGCCTTCAAAAGGACGCATCGTTTCGATCCGAATCGAATATCCAGGCAGGGCCATGGGGAAAATGGCCGGTTTTAGGGTTTTTTGAAAAGCTCCGGAAGGGATTGATCCAGTTCGGAGAGGGGCAGTTCGGCCTGGGACTTGTCGGACATGTTCCGGAGAATGGCCTTGCCTGATTTCAGCTCGTTTTCGCCCACGATCAGCGTGTAGCGCGCGCCCAGCTTGTCCGAAAGGCCCATCTGCTTTTTCAAGCCCCCGCCGGAGTAGTCCATCTCGATCCGCACCCCAAGACCTCGAAGGCGGACGATCGCCGGGAGCAGCTGGCGGAGGGCCTCTTCCCCCAACAAGGCAAAAAAAACATCGGGCGTCGGCGTCGCGATCCGTTCCATGAGCGTCGCGATCCGCTCCACCCCCATCGCGAATCCGATGGCGGGGGTGGGGGGGCCGCCGAGCTCTTCCACGAGGCCGTCGTAGCGTCCGCCGGCCGCCACCGCATTCTGTGCGCCGAGCTTCGTCGTGGTGACCTCGAAGGCGGTTCGCGTGTAGTAGTCCAGTCCGCGTACGAGCCGCTCGTTGACCACGAAGGGGATCTTGAGCCGGTTCAGCCCGTCCTTGACCTGCTGGAAATGGGCCAGGCAATCCGCGCAGAGGTGGTCCAACGGAGACGGGGCCTTGGCCGCGACGGCCCGGCAGCCTTCCTTCTTGCAGTCCAGGATCCGCATCGGGTTTGTTTCATAGCGCCGCCGGCAGTCCTCGCAGAGCTCCGCGAGGTGGGTCTTGAAATAGGCCTTCAGCGTCTTGCGGTAATGCGGGCGGCAGGCCGAATCGCCCAGGCTGTTGAGTTCGAGTCGAACCTCCGTCACGCCGACGCGTTGGAGCACGGCCATCAGCATCGCAAGCACCTCCACGTCCATCGCCGGCCGGTCGGTGCCGAGGGCCTCGACGCCGACCTGGTAGAACTGGCGGAACCGGCCGGCCTGCGGCCGCTCGTGGCGGAACATCGGTCCAAGATAGTATAGTTTGGCGACGGGCGCTTTCTGGCTCAGTTGATGCTCGATGTAGGCCCGAACGACCGGCGCGGTCCCTTCCGGCCGGAGCGTGATTTTTTTTCCGTCGCGGTCCTCGAAGGTGTACATCTCCTTTTCGACGATGTCGGTCGCGGCCCCGATCCCCCGCGCGAAGAGCTCGGTCACCTCGAGCATCGGGATACGGATCTCGGAGAAGCCGAACGACTCGAAGACCGACCGGGCGGCCCGCTCGAGCCGCTGAACGGCCTCGATCTCGCCGGGGAGGATGTCTTTGAAACCGCGGATGGACTGGAATTTCATGGCGTCACTATAGACGCAAGCCGACGGAAAAGTCAACCGACGGAGACCTCCGCCAGAAATGAAAATCCGCCGGAGGCCGCGGGCCGGCGGATCGACGATCCTCGGTCTTTTTATCTTTATCTTGACTGTAGCCTTCGAGCGTCTTATCTTTGTTGGAGACCAGCGCGGGGCCTCCCATGTCGGATATCGTTGGAACAGGCGGTCCGTCGGACGAGAAGGATCGACCGGAACAAGCGGCCCGATCCGAGCCCGATGAACCGATCGCTTCACCGGACCTTCCAAGCGCTCCGGTCCTGCCGGAGCCGTTGTCTCCGTCGCCGCACGGGGCTCCCGCCGTCCGCTGGATTTACCGGCATACGCTTCCGGTGCGTCTCGCCCACTGGATCAATGTTTTCTGCCTTCCCGTTCTGGTGATGAGCGGCCTCCAGATCTTCAACGCCCACCCGGCCCTTTACTGGGGCGAGCGGTCGGATCGGGACCGGCCGATCCTCGCGCTGGATTCCGATTTTTCGGAAGCGGAGGGACTTCGCGGCGTGACGCGCGTCTTCGGTTATTCGTTCGATACAACCGGCTGGCTGGGGGCCTCCAGCGATTCAAGCGGGAAGCTTCATCGCCGCGGCTTTCCGTCATGGGCCACGATTCCAAGCTTCCAATGGCTGGCGATGGGGCGCCGGTGGCATTTCTTTTTTGCCTGGATCTTCGTCATCAACGGCGTTCTCTTCGGCCTTTACACCCTTCTGAGCCGTCATTTTGATCGGGACCTCCTCCCGGTTCCGAAGGACCTTCGCGGTATCGGCCGTTCCGTGGTGGACCATCTGCGCTTTCGCCATCCGGCGGGAGAGGAGGCGGCCCGGTATAATGTCCTGCAGAAGATCGCCTATACCGGCGTGGTGTTCGTCCTGGGGCCCCTCATCGTCCTGACCGGCCTGACGATGTCCCCGCGGATGGACGCCGCGTATCCCGGCCTCCTCGCCCTTTTTGGCGGACGGCAAGCGGCAAGGACCGTCCATTTCATCGTCTGCTTTGCGTTCGTCGGATACACCTCGGCGCATCTCTTCATGGTGGCCGTGACTGGGCTTTGGAACAATCTCCGTTCCATGGTGATCGGGCGCTACCGCGTGGCGGAGTTGGGGGACGTCGATCATGATCCGTAACCGGATTGACCGACGCCGTTTCATGCTCCGGTCCGTTCAGGCCCTCGGCCTGACGCTTCTGGCCGCATGCGATAAGCTGTCGCAGTCTGGATGGTTTCCGAGAATCCTGGGTGCCGCCGAGGGGCTGACCCGGGAGGGCCAGCGTCTCATCACCCCGAGAATGGCGATGGCCCCGGAATATTCGGAGGCCGAGCGGTCGCCCGTCTTTCCGACCAACGGCACCATCGACCCGGACAATCCGGACTACCGGGCGCTGTCCCAGAATGACTTCGCCGGCTGGACCTTGGCCGTGTCGGGGCTGGTCGAGCATCCGGCCAAGCTGTCGCTGGCGGAGTTGCGCGGGTTTCCATCCCGCACGCAGATCACCCGCCACGATTGCGTCGAAGGCTGGAGCGCCATCGCGAAATGGAAGGGGGTCCCCCTGGGCGAGATCCTGAATCGGGTCCGTCCTCTCCCGTCCGCACGCTACGTCGTCTTTTACTGCGCCGACCCCGACGATTCGGGCCTTGCCTATTACGAGAGCATCGATTTTGACGACGCCTACCATCCGCAAACCCTCCTGGCCTATGAAATCAACGACCGGGTCCTCCCCGTCGCCCACGGCGCCCCGATCCGCCTTCGCCTCGAGCGGCAGCTCGGATACAAGATGGCCAAGTACGTCATGCGGATCGAGCTGGTCGAGGATTTTAAATCGATCGGCGGGGGTCGCGGAGGGTATTGGGAGGACCAGGGATATGAATGGTACGCCGGGATTTGATTTCCCGGTATGCCGACGCCTGCTGCGTCTGATGAGGAGATGGTATATAATAGGACGATATCAGGGACGACACAACAACATAAGGAGGTGGGGCGATGGCGGGATTCATGGGTTTTTTAAACCGGCAGGCTTACGCGTTGATGCGGATCGTGGTCGGGTTCCTCTTTCTGTGGCACGGCGCACAGAAATTGTTCTCCTTTCCCATGCCGATGCCGCCCGGGGTCCCCGCGTTTATTACCTACATCGCCGGTCCGATCGAGCTCGTGGGAGGGACGCTCGTCATGATCGGGCTCTTCACGCGCTGGGCGGCCTTCCTTTGCAGCGGTCTGATGGCCGTCGCGTACTGGATGGCGCACGGGACGAAGGCGCTGTTGCCGATACAGAACGGAGGAGAGCTGGCCGCGATCTACTGCTTCGTTTTTCTGTTCATCTCCACGCAGGGCGGAGGACTCTGGAGCTCGGAATCCGATCGCGGGGGTAAATAGGATTGACTCGGGACCGCTTGAAAAAGGGGGGACTTGAAGGTATCCTTTCCATAAAACGAATGGCGACGGCGTCAAACTCCACTCAAGAGGGCTTGCGATGGCAAAGCTGAGTCGAAAGCTGGGCGTAATCGGGGCGGGGCGCATGGGCTCGGCCCTGATCCGCGGACTGATCAAGGCCAAGGTGCTGTCTCCGGACAAGGTGATCACCGCCGATCCGGATCGGGCCGCACTGGAGCATCTCAAAAAGGAAACCGGGGTTAAAGTGACGGCCGACAACGCCCTGGTGGCGAAGTCGGCCGAAATTATTTTATTGGCCTTGAAGCCGGACCTTGTCCGGCCGATCCTTCAGTACATCAAGGGGGTCCTGACGCGGGATCACCTGATCGTCACGATCGCGGCGGGGGTCCCGATCCGGCAGATCGAAGAGGTGGCCGGCTCCGAGGCCCGGATCATCCGGGTGATGCCGAACACGCCGGCCCTCATCGGCCGGGGAGCGGCGGCCTTCAGCCCCGGGAAGAAAGCGACCAAACAGGACGTGGAGGATGTCCGGTCGATTCTGGAAGCGGTGGGGATCGCGGTGGAATTGCCGGAAAAGTATCTCGACGCGGTGACGGGTCTGTCGGGCAGCGGCCCGGCCTTTGTCTTCATGATGATCGAGGCGCTCGCGGACGGCGGCGTGAAGATGGGGCTGCCGCGGGCCGTGGCGATGCTTTTGGCGGCGCAGACGGTGGCCGGCGCGGCCGAGATGGTGCTCCAGATGAAGCGGCATCCCGGAGAACTCAAGGACCAGGTGGCCTCGCCCGGGGGGACGACGATCGCGGGCATCTCCCAGCTGGAACGCGGAGGGCTGCGGGCGACGCTGATCGAGGCGGTCGAGGCGGCGACGAAGCGGTCGATGGAGTTGGGCAAAGCCTGAATCGGGAATGGAACAGAATTCCTTCCGGCAACCCTCCGAGTTGCACCATTCGATGACGGGAGCATCTAGATTTTCGCCCATGGCGCCTTACGGCTATAGCGCGGCGCGTCTCAAGATATTTGTTGTCGCTAAGGTGGCTCCGCGGAGGCTTGCTTCCAGGAACCCTGTTCCATTCCATATTTAATAAAGGAGAGATCAATCGTGTCGATCCACGGCAAGAATTTCATCGACGGACGGTGGGTGGATTCCCGCACGGGCGAAACGTTCGAGAGCCGCAACCCGGCCAACCGCGACGAGGTGCTGGGAACCTTTCCGCTGTCCAACGCGCAGGACGTCGACGAGGCGGTTCGGGCCGCCCGGAAGGCGTACCCCGCCTGGAGGGAGATGTCCCGGATCAAGCGGGGCGAGATCTTCGATCAATTTGTCCAGTTGGTCAGGAAGGATCATGAGGAGCTGTCGCGTCTCATGGCCCGGGAATGCGGCAAGGCGATCAACGAGTCCCGCGCCGATGTGACGGAAGGAATTCACATGGCCCAGTATGTCTTCGGCGCGGCCCGGATGCCGGCCGGGGATGTGCTGGCCTCCGAGATCGCCGAGAAGGACGCCTATATGCTCCGTCACCCCAAGGGCGTCGTGGCGGCCATCACCCCTTGGAATTTCCCGTTTGCCATCCCGCTCTGGCTGCTCGGTCCCTCGCTGGTCGAGGGGAACACGGTCGTGTTCAAGCCCTCCGAGGACACGCCGCTCCTCGGCCATAAGGTCGTCGAGTACCTGGAGCGCGCCGGGATTCCGGCCGGGGTCTTGAATTTGGTTCAGGGCGACGGGGAGCGCGCCGGCCGTCCCCTGACTTCCCATCCCGGGGTCGACGTGGTCGCCTTCACGGGATCGTATGAGGTCGGTTCCGAAATCCGGAGGGTCTGCGCGGAGAGTCCTCATAAGTTCGCGGTCTGCGAGATGGGCGGGAAGAACGCCGTGATCGTTTTCGAGGACGCCGATTTTTCGATCGCGCTCAACGCGGCGGTGCTCTCGGCCTACAAGACCACCGGCCAGCGCTGCGTCTCGTCCGGAAAGCTGATTGTCCACGAGGCGATCTACGCCAAATTCTGCGAGGAGTTCGTGAAACTCTCAGGGCGCGTGACCGTCGGCGACCCCTTGGATGAAAAAACCTTCATGGGGCCCTTGATCAACGAGGGCGGCCGGAAGAAGATGGAGTTCTACAACGACCTGGCGCGGAAAGAGGGCGGCCGGGTTCTTCTCGAGGGCGGGCCACTCACGGGAAAGGAATACGGCCGCGGTCAGTTCGTCTCCCCATTCGTCTATCAGATGGACTATTCCCCGAAGTCCCGCGTGCTCCGGGAAGAGGTGTTCGCGCCGAACGTCGCCATCGTGCCCTTTCGATCGAACGAGGAAGCGATTAAAATTTACAACGATACCGATTACGGATTGGCCCTCGCCGTGATTACGGAGGACTACCGCAAAGCCCGGCGGGTCCGGGAGGAGTGCGATTACGGCCTGGGCTACGTGAATCTGCCTTCGATCGGCGCGGAGGTGCATCTTCCTTTCGGCGGCGTGAAGCGGAGCGGGACGGGGATGCCGTCGGCATCGGCCCTGATCGACGCCGTGACGCATAAGACGGCCTGGACGGTGAACCACGCCCGTGAAATCAAGATGGCGCAGGGGCTGAAAGCCCGGATCGATTAAGCCTGAAGGCCCGAAAAGAATAAGCCCGGAGGCGGGAACCCCTTCCGTCGCCTCCAGGGGCGAGACCGGAGGGGAGGCGCGGCGCATTCATGTGGGGTGTCCCCGCCATTCCGGATTCCGTTCCCCCATAAAAAAAAGCGCACCCCGGGAATTACCCGGGATGCGCCGTCATCAAGAAACCCTGACGAACCGCCGCTTACATCTTCGGAGCCGCAGGGGCGGGAGCCGCCGGGGCCGCCGGAGCTTCCGAACCGCCGGAAACCTTAATGGCCTCGGCCGAACTACCCTTCGAGGTCACATCCACCTTCGCACCCACCTTAAGGTCCCCTTCAACCTTGGTCTTCTTGGAGATGCTGAACTTGTGGGTCTTCCCCTTCTCGTCCTTTACTGAGACACTCTTCCCCGGCGTCACGGCCGTCACTTCGCCCATGGTCATTGTGGGCCCAGCCGCTTTCTTGGCAAGCGCATCCCCAGCCATGCTGAAGCCTGCCAACGCTGCCGCGGTCAGGATCGATACCGCCAACATCAAGAATTTCTTCATGTGACTAACCTCCCTTATGGTTGTGGACCTATAGGTCCGTCGCTTTGATATGCACGCAGTATGCCATTTTTGAATCGAATACCCGAGAGGCCGCATTCTTAATTTTAATAATACAATTATGGTCTTTGATCCGATCAATCGAGACGAAGGGTCAGGGGAACGGGGCCAAAATCACTCATTTGGGGCACCGCTACCCCAATTGAGGCAGCCCTCCGCCCGCCGTGCGGAAAACTCCCGCCTTCACCGATCAAACGGATTCTCGGCGACGGGCTTGCCGCACGGCGGGCGGAAGGACGAGATATTCATCGATCCGCTGTTGAGGACAAAGGCCTCGTCACCGCCGGGCGAGAAGACGATCCGGACCGGGTCCAATCCCTCCGGTGCCAGGGACAGCTCGCAGGTCACCGACATCGTTGCGACGGAGATCACGGTCAGTGTGCTGTTCGCGCAGCAGTGCGCCACGTAGACATACTTTCCGTCCGGTCCCGCCGCCACGGCCGATCCGCCCGCCCCTTTGACCGCGACGCGCCCGACGATATGAAACGGGACCGCCGTCAGGTCGATCACGTCGACGGCGGCTTCGGTGTCGTGGGAGACGTAGGCCTGCGACCCGTCCGTCGTTACGGCCACGCCGACCGGGTTGCGCCCGACGTCGACCGCTTGGATTGCGCCCGTGGCCTCGTCGACCGCCAACAATTGGTTCGAATCCCGGCTCGTGACCAGAAGAGTCCCGCGTGGCGCAATCGCAATATCGCTCGGGTAACCGGGCAGCGGGATCACGCGTTGTCTTTTCTTCCTAAGGTCGAAGATCGTCAGGGCCTTCGCCTGGTAATGCGGAATATAGAGAGTCTGTCCGTCCCGAGCCACCGTGACGTTCCCGGGTCCCTTCTCCCTCAGAGGAATACGCCCGACCACCCGATAATCGCTCGTGTCGACCACGGTGAGGTCGTTACCTTTATGACGGATCCAGTAGACGTAGCGTCCGGCGGGTCCGACGGGCGCCTCCCGGTTCCCATCCTCCGGCGGCGCCGGCTCCGACTCGAGATCGATCCGCCGTATGATGCGGCGGGTTTCGAAGTCGAACACGGCGATGGAATCGGAATGGGGAACCTCGAAGATAACCGTCGATCGGGGTTGCGGGGATGGCGCGGTTTCCGCGCCGAAGGGATCGGGAAGGGCCGCCGATGATAAAAAGGCCAGTGAAAGGCCCGCCGCGATCCCGATTATCCAAACGCATGAGGAAAGGCGTCGAATCATGATGGGCCTCCGATCTTTCCATCAGGCATTATAAGCCTTACCCCCATTTTCTTCCAGCCTTTCGTTTCGCATTCCTGCGCGCGAGGCCGGAGGGGAGTCCAAGTTTCTCCAAGTCCGGCCCGACCTATCGGACGGCCTTTCTGCACGTCGGAGATGGCCGCCTCCCGCCTGAAAAAGGGGAGAAAAACGTTCTGGCCAACTTGGACTCCATCACCTTGACGTAATCCAATTCATTGATATACTTAAGTTGTTGGACAAAAATGAGGAATTGCGCATGACGCCATCGAGTAATATTCCCACTGGAGAGACCGTTATAGATAATATCCGAAATATCGAGCGGAGAGAATCGCAACTCTGGATCATGACGCTGGGCCTATTGTTGCTCTATGCCGGCATTCTCATCGGCACCTACCTGATCAATTTGAGTGAGTCGTCGCCGAGTCTTAACGACTATCAGTCCACCACGGTCAAGGCCCTGGCCGGGTTATTGATCCTGACCTGTCTCTTTACGATTTACGTTCTGCATATCCGTTGGGCTTTCCGGCGCATGAGGCGTATATTCGAGGTACACGCCATGCGGGATAACCTCACCGGTCTATACAATCGTTATTACTTCGAGGAACGGATAAAGGAGGAAATCCAGCGCGCCGATCGCCAATCCCAGCCCTTGGCCATTTTGCTATGCGACATCGACAATTTCAAGTCCATCAATGACATGCAGGGACATCAGGCGGGGGATCGGGCATTAAAAAAAGTGGCGGAAGCGATTCAAGAGGCCACCCGTGGAATCGACCTGGTCTGTCGGTGGGGCGGAGACGAAATGGTGGTCGTCCTATCCAATAGTACTCGTGAAGGGGTGTTGGTAGCCGCCGAACGGATTGAGAAAAGGGTGCGCCTGACCGGGGCCGGTGAAGAATCCCCCTTCGACCTGAGCATCGGGGTCGCCTTGTATCCCGACCACGGCCGAAGTACAAATGAACTCATCCGGATGGCCGACCGGGCGCTGTACATCGCCAAGAAGGGGGGAGATAAAGTCCACATCGGGGAGGAGGAATATCGACTCGATCAAGACGCCCTTAAAACCGTGTTTCAGCCCATCGTCGACACACGCACAACACAAATTATCGGCTATGAGGCGTTAAGCCGGGATCCCCAGGGAAAGTTGGAAATCTCCCAGCTGTTCAAACGATACCAGGCCGTGGGCCAATTGAAAGAACTCAAAACGCTTTGTTTGAATGTGCAACTCCAACGCGCCGCGACGCTTGGATTAAAAAAGGTGTTCATCAATGTCGATTTCAGCGTCCTCGGCGAATTCAAAACCGTTCCCCCGCTCCGGGGGCCGGAGGTCATCCTGGAGATTTCGGAATCCGAAGCCCTGCTGGACATCGACCGCCATCTGGAAATCGCCCGGAAGTGGCGCTCGCGTGGCTATAAATTCGCCATCGACGACTTTGGAGCGGGTTTCATTTCCCTGGCCTTCGTCGCCAAGCTTGTTCCGGATTATATCAAGCTGGACCGTTCGGCGATCGTCCAGGCCGCGTCCTCCGAGCAATTCGGCCGCTTTCTGAAAGATCTTACCCTGGCTTTTAAAAACTATTCCAAGGAAGGAATCATCTCCGAAGGGATCGAAACCGAAAAGGAATTACGGGTTGCGAACGAAACCGGGACCTACCTTGCCCAAGGCATTCTGCTCGGTGAGCCCCAAGAGTTGAACAGTCCACCTTCCATGGAACCCGCGAAGACCGGCCTTGACCCACAGCATAAGATCAAGTGAGCAGGCTCCTCGTGGGCAATGGCGGAGCGGGGCCAGCCCGGAATGGCGGATCGAATCCCCTGAATTCCTGAAATCCTGTAGACGATTCGCTCGTCATCCTTTCCCATCCTCAGCATCGCACGGATCGGATGGAGTACATAGGCATCCCGTGTCTCTTCCGCTGGCCCCGGCGGGCTCTAACGGCAATCTGAAGGGCCCTCTGTTATCATCGTCTATCAGTCCCCCGTGCGCGAGGCGGGGGGGAGCCGCATCAAGCCATCTGGATCAAGGTCAGCCGGTTGCCGTCCGGATCCGAAAAGGAGGAAAACTTCGCCCCGCCGGGCGCCGTCCGGACCGGGCTGCAACGAATTCCCTTCCGCTTCAATCCGACCGCGAGCTTTTCGATCCCCTTCACGCGAAGCATAATCCCGAACCCTCCCCCGCGGCCCTTCTTTTTCTCGATCTTCTCCCCCATCGAGTGAAGCCCCAACGCCGTGCCACCCGGGATCTTGAACTCGACGTAAAACGGCATCCGCATCGAGGGCTTCAGCCCCAGCTTCGCATAAAACGCGACCGACTTCTTGATATTTTTCGAAGGACCCATCACCCATGAATCCGAAACGACTTTTGCCATTTTCCCCTCCTTTGCAAGCGCTTGTCCCGCTCGTCCGATCCGCCCGGCCTGTCGCACTCCTCCGGCGGATTCAATTTCCCCACGCGCGAGGGCGGAGGAGAAATCGGATTTATTTTGAATTTCAAAAAGCCCGGCCGGCAGGGTCCTCCGTCATTTACTCGCCTGGGTCATCTCGCTCACCAGATTTTTATCAATCAGCATGATCTCGATCCGTCGGTTCTGCTGGCGTCCTTCCGGCGTGTCGTTCGGCGCCACCGGGTCGTATTCCGCCCTCCCCGACGCGACCATCCGTTCGGGCGGCACGCCCACGTCTTGAAGAAAGCGGACTACGGTGGTCGCCCGGGCGACCGAAAGCTCCCAGTTCGTCGGGAAGGTGCCCTGAAGGGACTTTGCGACCGGCCTGTTATCCGTATGGCCTACGACCCGGATGATCTTGTCCCCGTAGCCTTTCAAGGCCTCGCCGACTTTTTTCAAGACTTCTGTTCCCCTCGGTTTAAGCTTCGCACGACCGGAGTCGAAGAAGATCTGCTCTGCCAGCTCGACCGACAGCATGTTCTTGTACTGCTTCACCTGAAGCTCACCCTTTTGCACTTCGCTAGACAGGTCCTTCACCAGCGCATCGAACTGCTCCTGTTGCCGTTCACTGGAGGCAACCAGCGAGGCGTTCTCCTGCTGCAGGGACCTGACCTGCTGCTGTGCCGACGTATAATGCTGATCCAGGGACGATATCTGCTGCTTCAATCCGGCGTTGTCCTTTTCCAGAGCGGCTTTCTGCTGCTCCAGCGTGCTTTTTTCCTGCTGCAGCGAGGTGATCTCATCATTCTTTGCCTTTTCCATCTTTGTATACTTTCCCGAGCTTACGCAACCGCTCACGATCATTCCGGCTGCGAGAACGACCATGCCGATACGAATATAATTATTCATGTCGCTGCCTCCTTTTTCTTGTTTTGATGTATTCGATAAAAAAAGTCGAAACGGTCATTGTTGTTTCAGCTCCTGAATAACTGCATAAATCGTGCAATCGTTAAAAACATTATTTTAAAATCAGGCCGGCAAATTTAATTTCCCCGATGTTTCCGTTATTTAAAACAGAGGAAAGTCGTCTGAGGGCCGGGTGAAATGCATATTTTTTGAAGATCTTTAATTGAGAGTTGTCTAAGATATTGGATGGTCCGGTTTTCGGTTTTAAAATTTCATCGGGTTTTCAGAGATTTAAAGATGTCTAAAAAAACTACAGCCTCTTTGACGAATAGACAATCCCGGGTAGGGGTGTCGCTTGCCTCCGCTTTTTTTCGGGCCGTCCAGCGAGCGTCCCGCTCCGCCGCTTCGAGCCCGGGGTGTGGGGGACATCATAGGAGGCAGGTTGCGAGGAACAAGGAGCAGCCTGCCTGTGCCGGCCGCCGATTCGATGAGGCGGCCGGATTTCTCTGTAAAATTGCACGGGGCCCCACTTATAATAAAACCCTGCCCCAATGACATTCCCCTCGGAGCGACTCTATAAATAGATGCAGATCGAATATGTTCATCTTATTTGACGGCCATGAAGCGCCCCGGTTTCGGTGCGAGGGTAAAAGGAAAGTTCAACGGGAAAAAGGGGCCAAGGATTTAGGAAGTGTTTTCAAGGTCCAGGCTCACGGCGGTTGCGCCCCTATGGGACCGTGCGGCGGATATAATTAAAAGGGACGGCCTCGCCCACCTACATTCAAAAAGGCTGCGCCACCGCCGACCAAAGCAAGTCCGGGGTATGGCGGTTTTGCCGAGCGGGGCCAAGGAGGAGGGCCGTTCAGGAGCCGGGCCGGTGGATTGCAAAACACGGTACACTGGTGTATGTTTTATTTTTTCATGAGGAGACGCGCTCATGCCTTCCGAGACCGTTGAGCTGCAGGGTCACATCATCGACTCGCTGACCTTGCCGAAGGTCCTGGATGAGGTGATGAACTACGG
>Ga0335085_10002618_pt1 | contig 33205 bp, 33 predicted proteins | sample Lox_Sample_45_FD_206712 | JGI IMG/M metagenome (GOLD analysis project Ga0335085, IMG submission 206712) | Soil microbial communities from Loxahatchee National Wildlife Refuge, Florida, United States - Lox_Sample_4.5 | ecosystem: Environmental > Terrestrial > Soil > Wetlands | place: USA... | reverse complement strand
CGCCGTAGATGATGGCGGGCACCTGACCCTTGCGGCGCGCCTGGTAGGCGGGGCCCTTGCCCCGGCCCGAACGCGGCAAGACGGAAAGTTCCTGGATTTCGCGCATGGCCATAAGTCCTTGAAATAAAAAACCGTTAGCGGGCACCCCAGGGCCCCCACTTCCATCGAAGGGCAGGCTTGTAGCGGGGAAATGGGCGGCGCGCAACCGGCGTCAGAATCGCCTGCTGGAGCGAGCTCCGCGATCACCGATTTGCGGACTTGCTCCGGATCTTTGTCTTGTCGCGCATTCCGACGGAAACGGGCTTCACACTATTCTGGATTGCGCATCAAGGCGTGCGCTTGCGGTCGTCGAGCACGTCTTCCACGTACACCATCTGGATCAGCACCCACATCGCCACGGCCAGTGGCGTGGCCAGGACGGCGCCCCAGATCCCGAACAGCGGCGCGAACACCAGAATGGCGAGCAGGTTGAAGATCGGCGGCAACGACACCGTCCAGCGCTGGAACAGGGGCTGGCTGATGTTGCCTTCGATGGTGAGCACGACGGCGTATACGATCGCGGCATAGGCGGCCATGCGCGGGCTGACGCTGAGCGCCAGCAGCAGGCCCGGAATGGTGGCGACCACCGGCCCGATATAGGGCACGAACACGGCCACGCCGCTCATCACCGCCAGCGCGAAGGGAAGCGGCACGCCGATCGCCCACATGCCGATGAAGGTCATCACGCCCAGAAGCAGCATGTCGAGCGTCATGCCGAACAGCCATTTGCGCAGCGCCTGGCCGATGGCGTCGACGATCTGGCGCGCGCGCATGCGCCGGCGCGGAGGGAACAGGCGCACGACGCCGTTGACGTAGACCGGCGGATCGGCGGCGAGATAGATGCCGACGACGATCATCAGCAACGCTTCGCCGATGCCGCCCAGGATGCCGCCCGCCAGCGGCAGGGCGTCGATCAGGCGTGTGGCGGCGGAGTTGGCGTCGAAAGCGCCCAGGACATGGCGTCCGATCACGGATTCATTGAGCCAGGCGTGGAGCGAATCGATGGTGCCGGGCAGCCGGTCGATCAGGGTCGAGAACTGGTGGGTGGCGAGCGATCCGAACAGATAGAAGAAGCCCACGGCGATCGCGGCGAGATCCAGCACGGTGATGACCAGCGCCACGCGGTCGGGCACGCGCAGCCAGCGGCTGAGCGGTCCGGCGATGTTGCGCAGCGCCACCGCCACCACGATGCCGCCGAACAGCAGGATGAGCACCAGCGACACCTGCCACAGCGCCAGCACGAGCCCAACGATCAGGGCGCCGATCAGCGCGCGGCGGACGAACACCGCGTCGGGTGTCGGGTGGTGCGGAATCTGTCCGTGCGGCGTATCGAATCGGAAGTGGGGCATGCGGCCGGCAGTCATCGACTCGCCCGCGACGATACACGCTTTTTGCCCAGTTTGGGCGGCCTGGGCACGGCTTGGTGCCCCGGGCGGCAGCCCGCCGTTGCGCCCGCAGCGCGGATTTCCTATGCAGCATGACCGGCCGGAGCCGACGCCATGGACCCCGCCCCGATCAAACTCGTGCACGTGTTCGCCGCGCTGGCGAGCGGCTCACTGTTCTTCGTGCGCGGCATGGCGCTCAACATCTTCGGAGCGAATTGGACGATGGCGCCGCCGCTGCGCTTCCTCAGCTATGCCATCGATACCGTCCTGCTGGTGGCGGCCGTCCTGCTTGTCGTCATCATCGGCCAGTACCCGTTCGTGGAGGCCTGGCTGACGGTCAAGGTGCTGCTGGTGGCGGTTTATATCGTGCTCGGCAGCTTCGCGCTCAAGCGGGGGCGCACGGCGAAGGCGCGCATCGCTTTCTGGGTGGCGGCTTTGGCGGTGTTCGCCTTGATCGCCAGCGTGGCGGTGACCCACGATCCGCTGGGCTGGTTTTCGCGGCTGTAGGCGGCTCGGCGGCAAGGCATTAGGCTCGCGATGCGATTCGAGCCAAAGCCGATGACCGCATTTGTCAACGCCTTCCTGCTCACCTACGCGACGCTGTTCCCGATCATCAACCCGATCGGCAACGCGCCGATCATCGTCAGCCTGACGCCCGGGCGCACCGACAGGGAGCGCAAGATTCTCGCTCGCCGCGTCGCGGTGAACAGCTTTTTCCTTCTGCTCGGTTCGCTCGTGGTCGGCTCGCACGTGCTGGAGTTTTTCGGCATCAGTCTGCCGGTTGTGCGCATCGGCGGCGGGTTGGTGGTCACCGCCTTTGGTTGGCGGCTGCTCAATTCGGGCGTCAGCGCCGACAGCCATGCCACCGCGGCGGGGCCGAAGCCCAAGCCGCTCGACACCTTCTATCCCTTCACCATGCCGCTCACGGTCGGACCCGGTTCCATCTCGGTCGCCATCGCGCTGGGCAGCCAGCGGCCGAACGTCACCGATCTGCCGCATCTGGCGGTGCTTGGCGCCGCGGCGCTCACGGGACTGGTGGCGATCTCGGCGACGATCTACCTCTGCTACCATTTCGCCGAGGCCACGGTGGCGCGGCTGGGCACGGGCGGCACCAATGTGGTGGTTCGGCTGTCGGCGTTCATCCTGTTGTGCATCGGCATCCAGATCATCTGGACGGGTTGGACGGGCTTGACACACTAACGCGTCGCATTCGCAAGATTTTCGAAGCAGATTGTCCCATTCTCAAAGCCGGGCGGCGAGTGAACGATGCAATCGGATCTGCCCACCCGGCTGCAGGCCGCCATCACGGACCACACTCATGGCCAAATCCCCCAATCCGCTCGTCTTCGTTTCGTACATGCACGCCGACCGTCCGATCGTGGAGAAGCTCGTTCATTCTCTGCGCGCCAACGGTGTGGAGGTCTGGTGGGACATCGACTGCCTCGGACCCGGCGAGATCTGGGAAGACAGGATCCGCGACACCATCGCGAAAGGCGACGCCTTCGTCGCGTGCTTCTCAAAGGCCTATTCCGACCGCGAAAGCACGCAGATGAAGGTCGAGCTGGACGTCGCCACCAATGAAATGCGCAAGTTCAAGGGCACGCGCGCATGGTTCATCCCGGTCCAGTTCGACGACGCCGAGATCCCGCCGCTCGACATCGGATTCGGAAAGACGCTGCGTGACCTCCAGTACGTCAGAATCGGCAACGACTTTTCGGACGGAGTCTCGCGGATTCTGTCGGCATTGGGGATGACGGATCGAAGCAGCTACTCGACCGGCGCGCTGATCGAAACGGTGACGGCGGGCATGGTGGAACAGATGTCGGCGGGCAAGCTGCGCTCCATGGATGCGGCGATGGTCGCCGCCGACGAGATTTCCAGCGGCTTCCGCTCGATGCTCCATCTGCGGCACTTCGCAAGGCTGGGGGCCGGCTATCCGGTCGACACCTGGCCGAGTTCGGCGGAATACCTGGCGCGATACCTCAACGAATTCCGGCTCTGGGTGCGCGCCTGCAACCTCGGCATGGAACGCATCCTGGTGCACGAGCTGGCGCACTGCAACCACCTCTGCATTACCGAATACAGCCGCGCGATCCTGACGGGCATATCGTCGATGAAGGAAAATGCGTCCGATTACAGCATCACGCTGGTCGACCGCAAGCACGCGACGCTGAAACGCAGCGAAATCCAGGAATTCGCCGCGCAGCTGCGCGATTTCGGTTTCAAGGTGCGCCCGCCGCTCACCCTCGACCAATGGCTGAAATACCTCGACGGCATCCACCACCGTTCGGAAAAGTGCGATGCGATCCTGTTCGGCGCCGAAGCGGTGCTGGCCGACGGATCGGTGTTGTTTCCGCAGAAGATCGAGGAGCGCGAACAGTTGGAGCTCAGGGCCCTGGCACTCGCCCACGCTCACCGCTATCTCGATACCCGGATTCTGTGCATCGCCGAGTCCTACAAGTTCATGAGCCCGCTGGCGGACGAGGACGCGCGCCAGCTTTGCGCCGTCTCGAACTTTGTCAGCTTGGGCCCGGAACTGTTCAACGGCTACGTCTGCGAGCACGGCACGTTCGCGACCGACGTCATGCGCGAGATCCGGCGCAGCACCGACGAAGTGGAGGAAACCTGCCGCGGCAAGATGCTGGCGCAGTATCCCGCCGGATCCCGCATGGTCCCGTTTTCCCTTGTGCCCACCCGGCGGCTGCGCAACGTGAGCGCATTCGTGGCCGACGTCGACGACACGCTTACTGTGCGCGGCAAGATGACGACCGTCTCGCTGGCCGCGCTGGAGAGCCTGGCGGAGCTGGAATTGCGCGTCATGTTGATCACCGGCCGCTCGGGGGCGTGGGCGCAGGCGCTGCTTTCCTATCTGCCGGCCGTGTCGGCGGTGATCGCGGAAAATGGCGGCGCGATCGTGTACAGCGGCGAACGGATCGAACTAACGACGGATTTCGACAAGGCGGCCCTCGACCGGGCGGCCGACGATCTGAGCAGGAAGTTCGGACTTTCGCCAAGTCCCGACAGCGTGTTCCGCCTCACCGACCGCACGTTGCTGCGCCCGTCGCACGCCAGCGAGCAGGTTCTCGAGGAAATGGCGCGCGAGCTCGACGGCGCCTTCGAGCTCGTGACCAGTTCCATCCACATCCACGTCAAGCCCAAAGGGGTCACCAAGGCGACCGGGCTCGAGCGGGCCGTGGCCAAGCTGGGCTGCGGCCCCATCGATCGCGTGTTGGCCCTCGGCGACAGCCCCAACGACAAGCCGCTGTTCCAGAGCGAGGCCCTGTCGGTGGGCGTGGCCAATGTCCGCCGCTATCTTGGCGAGCTGAACGACGGCCTGCCCGCCTTCGTGACGCGTGCGAGCGAAGCGGACGGATTTGCCGAGGTGACCAAGCGGCTGTGCGAGGTTCTGCCCCGCGTTGCGCGGGCCTGACCGAGGCGTCGGCCGTTACAGCGCGCCGGCGACGTTCTGCAGGGTCGCCTGCAGGCCGGTGCCGATGGCCTGCAACGCGCCGATGATGACTACGGCGATGAGCCCGGCGATCAGGCCGTATTCGATGGCTGTGGCGCCGGATTGGTTTCTGACGAAGCGGATAAGGTTCGACGTCATGTCTGTGTTCCCGATGGACGACGAGCGCCCCCTTCGGGCGCTTCGTCGTTGGCGGACAACCTAGGCGCCATCTCTTAATCCCAACCCCCAAATGGCTGCCGCCATTTTCCGAGAATGCTGCACGTCTTTTCAGAATGTTGGCAATCGCGCCCAGGAATCGCGCGGCAAGCCGGGTTTCGTCGCCGTTATTTCTGAGCTTGCTTGGGTGGCAGCGGCGTGCGGCTTCGCCTATCGGCGATGTAATCTCTCAGCAGGACGAAGCGAAATCCCCTCTGCTGTAACGCCGGGATCAGCCGAGGCAGCGCCTCCGCCGTGTGCCAGCCGCGCCCATTGATGTGGTGGATGAGAATGTCGCCGGGCCTCACGGCTTCCAGCGTTTCGTTCACGATCCTATCGGCGGTTTCGCGCGGATCGGGATCGCCCGCCTCCCAGCGATAGTGCACCACGACAAAGCCGAGCGCTTCGGCATCGGCAAGCGTGCGCGCGTCGTAGTGAAGAGCGGGAAAGCGGAAGAACGCGGTGCCGCGACCGGTGACGCGCGCGATCTCGGCGTCGGCTTTCAGGATTTCCTCGCGCACCTCGTCGTCGGCCAGCGCCGGCATGCGGCCCGGATGATCCCAGCTGTGGTTCTCCAGCTCCACGAACGGCAGCGCCGCCAGCGCTTTGACGGCCTGCTGGTTGTCCGCCACGAAGCGGCCCGACAGGAACACCGTGAAGGGAATCTTATGCGCTACGAGGTAATCGGAAATGCCGGTGTCGAGCTTCATCGTTTCGTGACGCTCGCAGGCGTCGAAGGTCAGCGCCACCACGCGCTCGCTGGTCGGCAGCCTTGTTACCACCTCGGCCCGCGCGGGCGACAGCGCCAGAACGCATGCGACCGCGATCCACGCTCTCATGGCTTGCCCCCTCCGGCCTGCGATCATAGGCATGGCGCGGCCGCATCCCAAGGGCCGGGGCTACCGTGTCACGGGCGCTCAAGGCACGAGCGTTTGCTATAATGGGGCATGTCCGCCGTCATCGATCCCTTCTACGCCATGGAGATCAACCGCTTGGCCCATCGCCTCAAGGCGGAAGGCCGCTCGGTCATCCATATGGAGTACGGCCAACCCTCCACCGGCGCCCCGGCCAAGGCGATCGAGGTGGCGCACCGCATCCTCGACAGCGAAGCCATGGGCTATTGGGAAAGCGCCGAGCTGCAGGCGGGGCTGTCGCGCCATTACCGGCGCAGCTATGGCCTTGCCGTTGCCCCTGAGCGTTTCGTGCTCACCTGCGGCGCCTCGCCGGCGCTGGTGCTGGCGCTGGCCGCCAATTTCGAAGCCGGCGACCGGGTGGCGCTGGCCCGGCCCGGCTATGTCGCCTATCGCAACGTGCTCAAGGCGCTGCATTTGGTTCCGGTCGAGATCGCCTGCGATGCCGCCACGCGCTACCAGCTTGCGGCGGCGCATGTGGAAACGCTCGCTCCGCCCGTGAAGGGCGTGATCGTGGCCAGCCCCGCCAACCCCACCGGCACGATCATCAAGGCCGAAGAACTGGCGGCGATCGCGCGCGTCTGCGCCGAGCGGCGCATCGCGGTCATTTCCGACGAGATCTATCACGGCCTTTCCTATGTCGAGCCGGCGCGCACGATCCTGGATTTCGCACCCGACGCCTTTGTCATCGGCAGTTTCTCGAAGTATTTCAGCATGGTGGCGTGGCGGCTCGGCTGGCTGCTGGCGCCGGCGGGCGGGTTTGAGCGCGCGCGCGCCTTCGCCGGCAACATGTTTCTTACGGCGCCCTCGCTGAGCCAGCACGCGGGCCTTGCCGCCCTCGAAGCGCAAGACGAGCTGGAAGGCCATGTCCGCGTCTACCGCAGGAACCGCGACCTGCTGCTGGCCGCCCTGCCGCGGCTGGGGCTTGACCGTATCGCGCCGCCCGACGGCGCGTTCTACCTCTACGCCGATGTGGGCCATCTGACCGACGACAGCCTCGCGTTCTGCAAGACGCTGCTGCAGGAAACCGGCGTCGCCACCGCGCCCGGCATCGATTTCGATCCGGTGGAGGGCCGCCGTCACATCCGCATCAGCTTTGCGGTCTCGACGGCGGAAACCGAGGACGCGATTCGTCGCCTCGAGCCGTGGTTTGCGGCGCAGAAGCGGATTCGCTGATTTCACGCGATACCGCCCCGTGGCTCAGCCTTCAACATCTAAGTCAGGTAAGATTGGCCAATCTCTTCACAAACCGGAAACGAAGATCAAACCCGTCTAGCGAAATCTCGTCTATCTCGAACACTGCGATATAGCCGATCCGCTCAAACGACTTCAATTCATCGACTACATTGTCCTTGGTGAGAATGGCCCGCTTCGTGCTCCGTAAAGCAGAGATAAGTCCATCCCATTTCGCGGGGTTCTCGCGGTAGGCGTTCGGATCGTGATAGCTACCCTTGCGATACCAATGTTCGTGCACGCAAGGCAGCGATTCGCCATTGACAACAGCGAACCAAGAACCGCGCTGACCTTCTGCCTTGTAGGTGGGGATCGACATCGCGTTCAGTCGAACAGGCTCGACACGCTTTCTTCGCTGTTGATGCGGCGGATGGCTTCGCCCAACAGCGGGGCGATGGAGATGCGCCGGATCTTGGCGCATTTGGAAACGTCGGGCGTGGCGGCGATGGAATCGGTCACCACCATCGACTTCAGCGCCGAACCCTGGACGCGCGCCACCGCACCGCCCGACAGCACGCCGTGCGTGGCGTAGGCGACCACGTCCTTGGCGCCCACGTTCATCAGCGCCTCGGCGGCGTTGCAGATGGTGCCGCCGGAATCGACGATGTCGTCGATCAGGATGCAGGAACGCCCCTCCGGATCGCCGATGATGTTCATCACCTCGGATTCGCCGGCCCGCTCGCGCCGCTTGTCGACGATGGCCAGATCGCAGCCCAGCCTTTTGGCCAGCGCACGGGCGCGCACCACGCCGCCCACGTCGGGCGAGACCACCATCAGCTGATCGCCCGCGCCGAGCGCGTCCTGGATGTCCTTCACCATCACCGGCATGGCGTAGAGGTTGTCGGTGGGGATGTCGAAGAAGCCCTGGATCTGGCCGGCATGCAGGTCGACGGTCAGCACGCGGTCGGCGCCGGCTTGGCTGATCAGGTTGGCGACCAGCTTGGCCGAGATCGGCGTTCGCGGCCCCACTTTGCGGTCCTGGCGGGCGTAGCCGAAATAGGGCAGCACGGCGGTGATGCGCCGCGCCGAGGCGCGCCTGAGCGCGTCGATGATGATCAAGAGCTCCATCAGGTTGTCGTTGGCGGGAAAGCTCGTCGACTGGATGACGAACATGTCCTCGCCGCGGACGTTTTCCTGGATCTCGACGAAGATTTCCATGTCCGCGAAGCGGCGCACGGCGGCCTTCGTCATGGGAAGCTTCACGTATTGGGCGATGGCGTCGGCCAGCGCGCGATTGGAGTTGCCGGCCAGAAGCTTCATGCGCTGAGTCGATTTCGTCTCGCCCATGGCTTCCGGCACCCCCGTTTCTTGTGACGCTTTGATGACCCGGCTTTTAGCAAGGGGAGGGGGGTGGGTAAACCTGATTCTCGTTCCGTCAACACAATCGCCGCAGTCTGTCCCGGGACAAGACATGCGTGGCTGGAAATGTGACAGGGCCGGCCGACTCGCGCGTCAGGCGATCAGCGCGATGGCGGAAAGCTCGCGTCCGTAATCGGTCTCGCCGCGATGGGTGGCTCTGCGGAAGCTGTAGAAATCGTCTTCGCGTGCATAGGTGTCGGAACCGAGTCGCTCGATGCTGCGCAATCCGGCGCTCTTGAGGCGCATGGCGACATAGGATTCCAGATCGAAGCGGAAGAATGCTTCCCGGTCGCCGGGCACGAAGAACGCGGCGTTGGCGGAATCTGATCGCAGGAAACCGTCGCGGAACGACGCGTCGACTTCATAGCTTTGCCGGCCGATGCACGGCCCGATGGCGGCGGTGATGCGAGCGCGCGACGCGCCCAGCCTTTCCATGGCGGCGATTGTGGAATCGGTGATTCCGCCCAGCGCGCCCTTCCAGCCGGCATGGGCGGCACCGATCACGCCCGCCTGCGCGTCGGCCATGAGCACGGGTGCGCAGTCCGCGGTCAGCACGCCCAACGCCACGCCCGGTAGTTTGGTAACACTGGCATCGGCCTGGGGGCTGCCGTCGATCTCCCAGGGTTTTGTGACGGTCACGGTTTCGGCGCTGTGGATCTGATAGACCGTGCAAAGGCGCTCGGCGCCCAGCTCCGCCAGGGCTCGCCGGCGGTTTTCGACCACGGCGGCGCGGTCGTCGCCGGAGCCCGGACCGCAATTGAGCGAGGCATAAACCCCTTGCGAGACGCCGGCCTTTCGGCCGAAGAAGCCATGGGCGATTTGCGGATTCGTCAGGTTTCGGGCGCGCAGGATCAGCATCATGACCTCGGAGCTAGTCTCCAGATTCCGAAATTTGCCTGGCCTCTATATCGGCTTCCGGGCGAATTTCGGAATGAAAGGACACTGGCAGTTCACTGAATCCAGGGCCGCTTTGGTTTCGAAGTTCGTCAAGGGGCCTATGGTGATGACATGGCGGACTTCGAAACCGCGGCAGTTCTTGATGCTTAGCACACGTTCTTGGGCTTGGGCGATCGGATTGACGGCTGCCGCGGCGGCGGCGCCCGTTGCCTCGACGCGGACTGCGCCCGAATGCGCGCATCGCCATTGCGCCGCGGCCGCGTGGAGCGATTCCGCCGCCCGCGATTTGGCGCTGCTCACGATCGCAAATGCCGCCAACGCCCCGCTGCGCTTCTACTACGGCTCCGACGGCGGCGCGCGGCCCGCCGCCATCGTGCGCGATGCCGGGGGCGGCGACTACCTGCTGCTCGAATACGGCATCGGCCGCGGGCCGGGCGCAAGCGTGTGGCTCGCCGTGCTGCGTCTCACCGACCGGCTCGAACTGCTGCGCAAGGTGCGGCTGCGCATCTGGCTCAGCCCGCGCAATGCCGCCGAATACCGCTACAGCATCGAAAAGCCGTTCGGCGGCGGTCTCACGCTGCACCTGACGCGCCACTTCACCGGCACGGACACCAGTTGGCGTTACCCGCCGCCGACCCAGACCATCAGCATTCCGGCGGAATAGAGCGTGAAGCGTTCTTGCGCCGGATTGCGCTTTAGGCAGCAAACCCCGGCAGGCCGGGTCCGTCCTTGGGCCCGAAGGCGATCGCCTTGAACAGCGCGCCCATCTGGCCGGGATTGACCAGGCGATCGACCGCCGTTGCGATGTCCCTGGCCTGCAAGGGGTTGGCTTTCATCAGCCGCTTCGCCCTGGGTCCGATACCGAGGTTGGCGAGGAAGTTGCATTGCGTCACGGGGCCATAGACGGCAGCGCCGCCTTCCTGTGCCGCCGCGGTCAGCCCCATGAAATCCACATGGGCCGAAAGGTCGCTGTCGCCCGGCTCGGCCAGCACGTCGATGTACTGGCCGCGCGCCAGCGCCTGCAGGGTCTCGCCAAAGCCGGGCGCGTCGTAGCCGTAGTCGATGATCAGGGCGCCGCCGCCTTTGGTCGACACCGCGCGCGCGATCTCCTCGGTCAGCGCCAGCGCCGAAGGCGACACTTCGTAGGTTCCCCCGTCGGGAGCGTCGGCGCGGTCGCCCGGCACGCCCGTGAACGGCACCGGAGCCAGCGCGAAGGCGAGATGGTCGTCGACCACGCTCACCACGCGTTCGCACCAGCCGCGTTCGGTCTTCACGAACTGCCGCACCGGCAGGCAGTCGAAGAACTCGTTGGCCAACAGGTAGAGCGGCCGGCCGGCAAGCGATTCGTCGTAGCGGGCAACCCAGCTGACGTCCGCCCCGCAGGCTTTCAGCTTCTCGCGCTGCGCCGATTCCAGCAGCGGGCTCGATTCCACCAGCACCACCTCTGCATCGTCGAGGAATTCTGGTGCCGCCGCCTTGATGGCGCGCAACGCATCGCTCATCAACGTGCCGCGCCCCGGCCCCAGCTCGACCAGACGGCAGCCGCCGGGCCGGTCCTGGTTGTGCCAGGCCTGCACCACCCACAAACCCAGAAGTTCTCCGAAGGTCTGGCTGATCTCGGGCGAGGTGATGTAGTCGCGGCCGATGGTGTGGCGGGCGGCATAGGCCCCGGCCTGGGGATCGTGCAGGCAGATGGTCATGTATTGGGCGACGGAAAGCGGTCCGTCGGCGGCGATCAGTTCGGCGATGCGTGTGGCGAGCGCATTCATGGGCGAGTCCACGGCGGTTTCTCGTAGGCGGCCCAGATGAAGAACGCCGCAGCCACCCACATGGGAATGCTGAGCAGCATACCCATGCTGAACCAGCCCACGATCATCGATTCCGAATCGCGGAAGAACTCGGCGGTCCACCGCGCCAGGCCGTAACCGGCGAAGAACAGACCGATGACCAGGCCCGGCCGCTCGTGCCATCGCCATCGCCGGATGCCGATCTGCAGCACGGCGAACAGCAACGCGCCCTCGAGCAGGGCCTCGAACAGCTGGCTGGGATAGCGCGGAAGCGTTCCGGCAGGGCAGGTGCCGCCATAGGTTTTCATGATGGTGGCGTTGCAGAACACCATGCCGAGCGGCGAGTCGGTCACCTTTCCCCACAGTTCGCCGTTGATGAAATTGGCGATGCGCCCGAAGAACAGTCCGATCGGCGTGGCCGAGGCGACCAGGTCGCCCACCGCGAACAGGTTCAGCTTGCGGTTCCGGCAGAACAACAGGATGGCGATCGCCACCCCGATCAACCCGCCGTGGAACGACATTCCGAGCAGGCGCGGCACCCAGCCGTCCCAATGCGCGATCAGGTTGAGCGGGTTGTGCCAATAGGCCATGGGCAGCCCGCCGCAGTCGCGCCCGGCCGGCCAGAAGCTGCAGTAGAAAATCCCGTAGAACAGGTCGTAGCCCAGCCGGCCGCCCACGATCACGCCGAGCGTTGTCCACATGAACAGGTCGCCGATATCGTCGGCGGTGGCCGGTGGCTTGCCCGCGAACGGCGGGTTTTTCCACAGCTCTTTCCGGCGCAGCATGCGCACCAGAAGCCACCAGCCCAACAGCAGACCGGTGATGTAGGACAGCGCATACCAGCGGATGGCCAGCGGCCCCAGCTGGATGGCCACCGGATCGATGTCGGGATAGTTCAGCATCGCGGGGTAAAACGCGCTGGTTTGGTGGGGCTGTCAAGGGAAGGGGCGAACAGGCAGTAGCGAACAGCGAATGGGGGTATGGTGCGGCGGCGGGCCCGAGCCCTCAATTCGCTATTCGCCATTCGCCACGCGCCCATTATAGAGTCGGAACAAGGACATACACCGATGCAGACCGACAACCCCTTTCTCGACCAGCTGGCGAAGCTGTTGACCGATGCGGCGGGCGCCGCCCAGGGCGCGCGCGCGGAGTTCGAAGTTTTTGTGAAGCAGCGACTCGAAAAGCTGATTGCCGACATGGATTTCGTGCCGCGCGATGAGTTCGACGCGGTCAAGGCGATGGCGGCCGAAGCGCGCAGCGAAAACGAACGTCTCGCGGCAAGACTCAAGCTGCTTGAACGTCGCGCGACGCAAAAAAAGAATCGAATCCCCGCCGCGCGGCGGCGCACTCGAAAATTGTGAATTCGCGGAGTCCGTCCAAAGGCCATTTCGCGCGGACTCTTGTGCTCACGCAAAACCTTGTGGCAGCTTCGTTCGCAACTGCTTCGTTTTGCGTCGGGGTCTGATTCATGACCGTTCTTCACCAGGACAATGCCGTCAGCCGCCCGCACCCGCTCGATCTGCTGGAGCGGGCGGTGGAGGAGAACGGCTGGTCCTACGAACGGGCAAGCAGCGACGAACTGAATCTCTCGGTTGCGGGGCGCTGGTCCGATCACCATTTCAGCTTTACGTGGCGCGAGGATCTGCAGTCGCTGCATCTTTCCAGCGCCTTCGACATGCGCGTGAAGGGCGAGACACGGCTGATCGATATCGCCGCCCTGCTGATGTACGTCAACGCGCGGCTGTGGATCGGCCATTTCGACCTGTGGCCCGAGGACGGCACCATCGTGTTCCGCCACGCCATGATCTTCCCGGAGGCCCACGCCAGCGCCTCCCAGTGCGAAGCGCTGCTCAACCTGGCGCTGGAAGCCTGCGAGCACTACTACCCGGCGTTCCAGTTCGTGCTGTGGGGCGGCAAGTCGGCGGAAGAGGCGGTCGCCGCCGCCATTCTGGAATGCCAGGGGCAGGCGTAGACGTCGCTGAATCGGAAATGCGAGATTGAATCCGCTTATCACCTCCCGCTGGCGGGGCCGCCTTCGCTTGCAGCTTCGACGGGCCAGGCGAGGCACGCTTGCTGCGGCGAAGCCGAAGGCGTAGCCGGGAGGTCGGAGCACGAGGTTCTCCGGGCAGGGGCGGAGCCGACGCATTCCCCCCGCCCGAAATGCTCCGCTACGCTGCGCATTTCGACCTCCCCGCCAAAGGGAGGTAAAAGAAAGGTCCAAGCATGAGCGCGCCCATCCTTCTCGTCGGTGCCGGAAAAATGGGCACCGCGCTGATCCGCGGCTGGATCAAGGCCGGGCTGGGCCCCATCACGGCAGTCGAACCGAATCCATCGGTGCATCTCCAGCGGCTCGAAGGCCCCACGCTGGTGGCCGATCTCAAGAAAGTTCCGCACGAGGGCTGGCGCGCCTGCGTCGTGGCCATGAAGCCGCAAGTGGTGCGCAGCGAAGCGGCCAGATTGAAGCCGGTCGCCGCGACCGGCACGCTGATGATCTCCATCGCCGCGGGAACTGGGGTGGAGTTTCTCTCCAGGAGCTGGGGTCCCAAGGCGCGCATCGTCCGCGCCATGCCGAATACGCCCGGCGCCATCGACCGGGGCATCACCGCGCTCTACGCCTCCGAAACCGCGACCGCCGACGATCGCACGCTGGCCAAGTCGCTGCTGTCGGCCATCGGCCGAACGGTGTGGCTGAAACGCGAGGAACAGATCGATGCCGCCACCGCGGTGTCCGGCAGCGGGCCGGCCTACGTGTTCGCGCTGGTGGGCGCGCTCGAGAAGGCGGGCATTGCCGTCGGCCTGCCGCCCGAGACCGCGGCCGTGCTGGCGCGGATGACGGTGATCGGCTCCGGCGCCCTGCTCGACGCCGATCCGCGCGATGCCGGCCAGCTCGCTCGCGACGTCGCCACGCCGGGCGGCACGACCGAGGCGGCCTTCAAGGTGCTGCTCGGCAAGGACGGTCTGGAGTCGTTGATGACGCGCGCGGTCGCCGCCGCCAAGGCGCGCGCCGAGGAGCTGACCAAAGGCTGACGGCGTTCAGCGCTCCCCCATGAAGGGATAGCGCCAGTCCTTCGGCGGCACGAAGGTTTCCTTGATGGCGCGCGGCGAGATCCAGCGGATCAGGTTCCACATCGAGCCGGCCTTGTCGTTGGTGCCCGAGGCGCGGCCGCCGCCGAACGGCTGCTGGCCGACCACGGCGCCGGTCGGCTTGTCGTTGACGTAGAAATTGCCCGCGGCATGGCGAAGTCCGCCTTGCGCCGCCGCGATGGCCGAAAGCTCGGTGGCGAAGATCGCGCCGGTGAGCCCGTAATCGCTGCCGGAGTCGATCAAGCCGATGGTGTCGTCGAACGCCGCATCGTCATACACGTACAGCGTCAAGATCGGCCCGAACAGTTCCTCCGTCATCAGCCGCGCCTGCGGATCGCCGGTTTCCACCACCGTGGGCGCGATGAACCAGCCTTGCTCGGCGTCCGCCGTGCCGCCGCACAAGAGCCGGTATTTCGGATCGTGCCTGGCTTCCTCCTGCGCCAGCGACAGCTTGCGCCACGAGGCTTCGTCGATCACCGCGCCCATGAAGTTGCGGAAATCTGCGACATCGCCGACCGCGATGCGCTCAACCTCCGCCACCAGCTTCTCGCGCACGGTCCTGGCAAGGCTCCTCGGCAGATAGACGCGCGAGGCCGCCGAGCATTTCTGGCCCTGGTATTCGAAGCCGCCGCGGATGACGGCGGCAACGAGGGCGTCCACGTCACAGCTTGGGTGCGCCAGGATGAAGTTCTTGCCGCCGGTCTCGCCGACGAGGCGCGGATAGGAGCGGTAGCGGTTCTCACCCAGCTTGCGCTGCAGCGCGTTGAACACCTGCGTCGAACCGGTGAAATGCACGCCGGCCAGCAACGGGTGCGCCAGCGCGATCTCGGAAACTTCCGCCGCCTTGCCGTAGACGAGGTTGATCACGCCGGCGGGTAGGCCCGCCTGCATCAGGATTTCCATGATGAAATGCGCGGCGTATTTCGCGGTCGCGGCGGGCTTCCACACCACCGTGTTGCCGCAGAGCGCCGGTGCGGTCGGCAGGTTGCCGGCGATCGAGGTGAAGTTGAACGGCGTGATCGCCAGCACGAAGCCGTCGAGCGGGCGGTAATCGACGCGGTTTGAGGCGCCGGGCGGGCTGATCGGCTGCTCGGCGTAGATTCTCGCCAGATACGCCGGATTGAAGCGCCAGAAATCGGCCAGCTCCGCCGCGGAATCGATCTCCGCCTGGTGCACGGTCTTCGATTGGCCCAGCATGGTTGCGGCGTTCAGCGTGTCGCGCCAGGGCCCGCTCAACAGCTCGGCGGCGCGCAGGAAAACGCCGGCGCGTTCCGGCCACGGCATGGCGCTCCAGCCGGCGCGCGCTTCGAGCGCGGCGGCGATGGCGGCGGCGATTTCGCCCGGTCCTGCCATGTGCGCATCGGCCAGCGCGTGGGCGTGCGCATGCGGCATCACCGAAGCCTGCAGCTTGCCGGTGCGGATCGGTTTGCCGCCGATCACGAGCGGCAGCTCGATGCGCTCGCTCGCCATGGCTTGAAGCCGGGCCTTCACGGCGGCGCGCTCGCGCGAGCCCGGGGCGTAGGTTTTCACCGGTTCGTTGACGGGAAGGGGCAGGCTGATGGCAGCATCGAGCCGTGTCATCGCGGGTCTCCGTCGGGCGTGCGGCGTCGAGTATAGGCCGCGGCCGAAGCGCGATCGATTGCAGGGCGCGCTATGCGGGCATGCTCCCGCGGCCGCCGGCAATTTCCGCGGCGAGGCGCCGTCGGTCGCGCACGTTTGTCTCGATCGTGCGCCCCGCCGGGAATTTTTTGGTCGCACGATCTTTGGACAGGCCACGGTTTCGCGCGCTCGTCAAATCGGCAGACGGACGGTTGCCCTCAGGCCCCCGCGCGGGCTGTCCGACAGCACCAGATCGCCGCCATGCGCGCGCGCGATGTCGCGGGCGATTGCCAAGCCAAGTCCGACGCCGCCCGCCTGCAGGTTGCGGCCCACATCGAGGCGATGGAAGGGGCGGAAGGCCTCTTCGCGCTGGTCGGCGGCGATCCCCGGTCCGTCGTCGTCGACATGGATGGCGGCGAAGCGGTTTTCCAGCTCCAGCGACACCGCCGCCGAACGGCCGTGTTTGAGCGCGTTGTCGATCAGGTTGGTGACGCAACGCCGCAGCGCGTTGGGTTTGACCGACAAAAGCACCCCGTCGGAAACCCCGATGTCGAGCGGTCCCGGCCGGGCCCGGCCGGCGGCTTGCGCCGCGTCGCGCACCAGGCCGCCCAGGTCCACGATCTGCGAGCGTTCGCCGCCCTCGCCGCGCGCGAATTCGAGATAGTCGTCGAGCATGCGCTCCATCTCGGCCACGTCCTGGTGCAGCGCCCGCGATTCGGCGCTGTCGGGCATCATGGCAAGCTGCAGGCGGATGCGCGTCAGCGGCGTCTTGAGGTCGTGGCTGACGCCGGCCAGCATCTCGGTGCGCTGCTGCACGTGGCGCTCGATGCGCTCGCGCATGGTAAGGAAGGCCTGGGCGGCGCGGCGCACCTCGGTGGCGCCATAGGGCTTGAAGTCCGGCACGGCGCGGCCCTTGCCGAAGGCGTCGGCGGCGCGCGCCAGCCGTTCGATCGGCCGCACCTGGTTGCGCAGGAACAGGACGGCGACAATCAGCAGGATCAGCGAAGAGCCGCCCATCCACACGATGAAGATGTCCGGGCTGGACACCGTGACGCGGTCGCGCGGCACCACGGCGCGCAGGATGCCGTCGTGGACGTCGACGCTGATGGCGATCTTGGTCTTGCCTTCCAGCGGGCTGGATTCGAAGTGGCGGTCCTCGCCGATCTGCTGGGCGATCACCTCGTCGAGCGCGCGATCGATGGTGGAGTGGTAGACGTGGGTGGTGGGCGAGATGTTGACGCCCGGGGTGAAGCTCAGTTCGTAGCGCAACTGGCGGGCCGCGTTGGCGCGAAGCTGCTGGCGCAGCGGCGAGGGATAGCTGTCCTCCTGCGAGATCAGAAGCGCGATGTCCGCCGCCACGTCGCGCGCCATGCGCCGCGTCGTGGTTTCGAGGTGGCGCTCGAAGAAAACGTAGCTGACGACCCCCTGCAGCAGCAGCATCGGCGCCACGATGATGATCAGCGAGCGGCCGAACAGCCCGCGCGGCAGGAAGCGCTTGATGAAGCGTCCGGGGCGCAGGTCGCGCCAGGTGAAGGGCTTAAGCGACGCGGTCGGGGACGAGGACATATCCCACTCCTCGCACGGTCTGCAGATACAGCGGCAATTTGGGATCCTCCTCGATCTTGCGGCGCAGTCGGGTCACCTGGACGTCGATGGAACGCTCCAGCGCCACGCCCAGCCGCGCGCACAGATCGGCGCGCGAAAAGCTGCGTCCGGCGTTGGCGGCGAACAGCTGCAGCAGCGCGTTCTCGGATGTCGTCAGTCGCACCGGCCTGCCCTTGCGCCTGAGCTGGCCGCGCTCGGTGTCATAGACGCAGTCGCCCATGCGCACCTCGGCATGGGCAGCGGCGCGCGCCGGCGGGGCGGCGCGGCGCAGCAGCGAGTTGATGCGCAGCACCAGTTCGCGCGGCTCGAACGGCTTGGCGAGATAGTCGTCGGCGCCGCGCTCCAGCCCGGTGATGCGGTCCTCGGCGTCGCCGCGCGCCGTCAGCATCAGGATGGGAACCGCGGAGTTCGCGCGCACCGCGGCGGCGAATTCGAAGCCGGATTCGCCCGGCATCATCACGTCCAGGATGAGAAGATCGAACGCCATGCTTTTCATCAGCGCGCGGGCGTCCGCCGCGTTGGCGGCCGCGCTGACGCGAAACCCGTTCGACGAAAGGAACTTCTGCAGCAGCTGGCGCAGCCTGTCGTCGTCGTCGACCACCAAGAGGTGCGGATCTTCCACGGCGGAGTTCACGGCTTGGTCCTCCAGCGTTCGGGCTCGCCCGCGATCCCGATCATGACTTTGCGGTATCCGTTCACGGCGTCCTGACCCGCGGCCCTGAACGCGGCGGCGATCAGCGGGCGCTGCGCGCTCCACACCGCGTCGGCCAGAGTTTTGCCGGCGGACGTCAGCTGCAGGCGGCGGGTGCGACGATCCTTCATACCCGCTTTGCGTTCCACGAAACCGTTTCTGAGCAGGTCGTTGAGCACGCGATTGAGGCTCTGCTTGGTCACGCGCAGCAGCCTAAGCAATTCGGCCACGGAAAGTCCGGGGTTGCGCGCAATGAAATGCAAAGCGCGGGCATGCGCGCGTCCTAATCCTGCGTCGGTAAGTGCCACAGCGCTTCTGGCGGAAGCTTCGCGGGCCGCCACGAACAACAGATCCAAACCTTGCCTCAGCGCCTCGTCGCTAAGGTATAATGTTCGGGTATCGGGCGGCGCACCGCCGAATTTTACGTCAGGCATGCTGACATAAATAGGCCCCGCCTGGCGCCAAGGCAAGGGCCGCCAAGGTCCGAAAGGAACGACAATGGCCGATGTGATCCCCTTCGATCAGCGCGACGGTTCGCTGTGGTTCGACGGCGGGCTGGTGCCCTGGAAACAGGCCAAGACCCACGTGCTGACGCACGGCCTGCACTATGCCAGTTGCGTGTTCGAAGGCGAGCGCATGTACTCGGGGCGCATCTACAAGCTGAAGGAACACACCGCCCGCCTGTTCAAAAGCGCCGAGATCCTCGGCATCAAGATGCCCTATGGCGAGGACGAGATCAGCAAGGCCTGCATCGAGGCCTGCGAGGTGCAGGGTTATAGCGACGCCTATGTGCGCCCGGTCGTCTATCGCGGCAGCGAGATGATGGCGGTTTCCGCCCAGCAAACCAGGACGCACGTGGCCATCGCCGCCTGGCCGTGGCCGTCCTATTTCGATCCCGAAACCAAGATGAAGGGCATCCGGCTCGCCATCTCCGACTGGAAGCGCCCCGCGCCCGATACCGCGCCGGTGCATGCCAAGGCCGCCGGTCTCTACATGATCTGCACCATGTCGAAGCACGCCGCCGAGGCCAAGGGCTACACCGACGCGATGATGCTCGACTGGCGCGGCTTCGTCGGCGAGGCCACCGGCGCCAACATCTTCTTCGTGCGCGACGGCAAGCTGCATACGCCGACGCCGGACTGCTTCCTCGACGGCATCACGCGCCGCTCGGTGATGGCGCTGGCCAAGCTGCGCCAGATTCCGGTGTTCGAGCGGCACATCCTGCCGGACGAATTGCCGGAGTTCTCCGAGTGCTTCCTCACCGGCTCGGCGGCGGAGGTCACGCCGGTCTCCGAGATCGGGCCCTACAAGTTCACGCCGGGCGAGATCAGCCGCATGCTGATGCACGATTATTCCGACGATGTGCGGCGCGAAGTCTCGCAGGTGAAGCTCAACGGCGCTTGACCGCCTTCGCGCTTCGATCCGCGTTCGCCGCAGCTTCGGCGCGGCAGTCTTGCGTCACCGCAGCCGCGCGGCCTGCTTCGGCATGAGGTGTTTCATCGCCTGTCGCGCAACGGTTTCCACCGCTCCGCCGCTTCCTGATCGAACGGCTTTGCCGCCACCCATTCCGACTTGTCGCCCCTCTGCTCCTCCTTCCAGATCGGCGCTTCGGTTTTCAGGTAGTCCATCAGGAATTCGCAGGCTTCGAACGCTTCGCGGCGGTGTGCCGCTGCCACCACCACCAGCACGATCGGCTCGCCCGGATGCATGATGCCGACGCGGTGGACGATGATGACGCCGAGCAGCGGCCAGCGGCGCTCCGCCTCGGCGATGTGACGGTGGATCTCGCTTTGGGTCATTCCCGGATAGTGTTCGAGCTTCAGCGCGGTCAGCCCTTCCTCGGCGCGCACCCGGCCTGTGAACGTCACCACGGCCCCGGCCTTGACGGGCATGCGTTTGGTTTCGGCGGCCTCGTCGAACGGATCGCGGGTGATGCGGACGTCCTTGAACATGCCCGATCATAGCCGGGAACGGCGCCGTGCTCTACGCGGCGGCGCGCTCTTCCATCGCCGGCAGGCTGAAGCGGAACACCGTTCCGCCGCTCGGATTGGGTTCGGCCCAGATGCGCCCGCCGTGCTGGGTGATGATGGAGTGGCAGATCGAAAGTCCCACCCCCATCCCTTCGGGCTTGGTCGAGACGAAGGGCTCGAACAACTGGTCGGCCACCGCCTTGGGCAGGCCGGGGCCGGTGTCGGCCAGGCTGATCTCGATGCTGCGATGGTCGGCGGCTGCGGCCGAAAGCGTCAGTTCGCGGCGGGGGCTGTCGCGCATCGCTTCGATGGCGTTGCGCATCAGGTTGACGAGCACCTGTTGAAGCTGCACGCGGTCGACCACGACCGCGGGAAGATCGCTTGCGATCTCGGTCTTGAGCGTGACGCTCGCATCGATCGTGCCGAGCAGGACGACGGCGTCCTGGATGAGGACATCGGGGGTTTCCGGGCTGCGCTCGGCCTCGCGCTTGGCGATGAAGTTGCGCAACTTGCCCAGGATGCCGCTGGCGCGCTGGATCTGCTGGGCGATGCGCTCCATCAGGGCGGGCGCCTTGTCGGGCGCGTCGGCGTGCGTGCGCCTGAGCGCCGCCAGGAAGTTGGCGGCCGCCGCGAGCGGCTGGTTGAGTTCGTGCGCCAGCATGGCGGCGGTCTGGCCCATGATGCCCAGGCGCTGCACGTGCATCAGTTCGAGCTGCAGTCCGCGGGCGCGCTGGCTGTCGCGTTCGCGCTGCAGCACCCAGATGCCGGCCAGTCCGCAGACCGGCGCGACGACGGCGGTCAGCAGCACCAGCGCGATGGCGAGCCGGAGATCGAAGGCAGCGAGGCGCTGCTGCGTCGCGAACACGGCGCGTTGGTGGCCGCGAAAGTCGGCCATCTGTCCGTTGATCTGCTCAACCAGACGGATGCGCTCCATTTCATCCCGGTGCACGTTCGCGGCCGTGCCGTACTGTTGTGCCAGCGCCACCATCTGGTCGAACAGCTGGATTCGCGCCGCGATGACGGGCGCCACGGTGCCCACGATCCGTTCCGCTTGGCTGTCGCCGCGCACCAGACTGCGGAGCAGGGCGACATGGTTGCGGACGTCGCGTTTGGCGTCCTCGCGCACTCTGAGCAGGTTCGCGTCCCTGGTCACCACGAAACTGCGCGCGGCCGCGACGGCATTGTCGAGAGCTTCATCCAGATCGCTGGATTCCTTCAGCACGATCTCGGCGTGCTGGATATTGGCGAAATGGTCCTGCAGCTTCACCAGGAAGCCGGCAAGCACAAGCGCGCTGGCGACGAACAGAACGGCCGCGGCGATGAGCCCGCTCATGCCCATGAACCAGGCCGACGAGAACCTGGCCGTGGAATGCTCGAGCCTGGCAAGCCGCCGGCGGGCGTCGCTCCAGTGGTCGCCGCGATGCAACGTCGAACCGGGCTCGGGGGTGCTCATTCGGCGCCTTTCGCGAGCGCGGCGCTCACCCCTTCCAGCGCGGCGACGATCAGACGCCGCTCGCGGCGCACCACCCACACCGTCGCCAGCGACACGATGCCGGTCGGCAGATAAATGATGATCGTCGCCCACCATGGTGCGGTCTGCATGATGAAGAGCATCGACAGGTGCGATAGCCCGCAGAAACCGATGAAGCCGATGAACAGCGTGCCGATCATCGCGGTCGAGCGGAACGGCAGCGCCAGCCGCCAGCGCCGGATCTCGATCGGCAGCAGGAAATAGGACACGGCGATCGCGAGATTGGAGAAGCACCACAATCCGGCGCGGATGTAATCCGCCGTGGTGACGAAGTGGTACCAGCTGTGATCATTGATAAAGAAGCTTGCGGCACCTCCGGCCGCACCCATATCCATCTGACCCTCCAACAGCGGGCCTGCAACATCCCGATTTGTTTGAGCATGTTAGCGCAATTGCGACGCAGAATAAACTGCAGCATGGCCGTAGGATATGTCGCCGATCAGCCGCCGGTCACCGGCGGGAAGAAGGCGACCTCGTCATCTTCGGTCACCCGCGCGTCGAAACCGGCGTGCTCCTGATTGACGGCGGCGCGCAGCCGTGCCGGATCGCCGAAGACTTGCGCATAGCCGCCGCCGCGTGTGGCCAGATGTGCCGCCAGTGCGCGCACCGTCGCAACATTTGCGGGGCAGGCGAAGTTTTCTTCGCTTGTGCCGATCATCTGGCGAACCCAGGCGAAATAGAGGAGCTTCACGCTGCCGGCTCTCGGGGCGGGCGGGCATGGGCCAGCCCCGCCCGCAAATAGACGTAGCCGGTGCCCACGGTGAGTCCCGCCGCCACCCACAGGGTCGCATACGCGATGGCGAGCGCGCCGGGGATGACCCGTTCGGCGATCGGCCCCAGGATCATGCCGCCGATGGCGATCATCTGCACCGTGGTCTTGATCTTGGCGAAGAAGGTCACGGGCACCGAGACGTCGGCCCCGGCCAGGAATTCGCGCAGGCCCGAAACCAGGAACTCGCGGCTCAGGATGACGAGCGCCGGCACCAGCTTCAACAGGCCGCCCAGCCCCGCATCGAGATTGTTGAACTGGTTGATGGTGCCTTCGGCCACCAGCATCATCAGCGCCACGCCCACCAGGATCTTGTCGGCGATGGGATCGAGCATGCGCCCGAAATCGCTGCCGGCGTTCAGCTTGCGCGCGGCAAATCCGTCGAGTGCGTCGGACAGGCCGGCGATGCAGAACACGCCGAAGGCGACGAGCCTGGCGGTGTTCCCCGGCAGCACGAAGGCCACGGCGAATACCGGCACCAAGATGATGCGGAACACGGTCAGGATGTTGGGCAGGCGGAACATGGGAAAACCAGTTTAGGACTCTCAAGCAAGACTGTCATCCCGGCCATGCATCCTGAGCTTGCCGAAGGACGCGCCGAGCCGGGACCACTCCGGCGCGCAACAGGATTTGAAGCGGGTCCCGGGTCTCGCAACGGCGCTTCGCTCCGCTGCTCGCCCGGGATGACGTCCTTTTATCCCCCGGGGTGAAAGAAATCGTAGATTTTCCTGGCCAGCGTGCTCGAAACGCCGGCCACGCATTCGATGTCGGCCAGGCTGGCGCCTGCCACCGCCCGCGCCGAGCCGAAATGCTGCAACAGCGCGCGCTTGCGCCCGGCGCCGACGCCGGCGATCTCGTCCAGCGGATTGGCGCCGATCGCCTTGGAGCGCTTCTTCCTGTGACTGCCGATTGCGAAGCGGTGCGCCTCGTCCCTGAGGCGCTGAAGATAATAAAGAACCGGGCTCTTCTGATCGAGGCGGAAAGGCCCCTTGCCCGGTGCGTGGAAGTGCTCGTAGCCGGCGTCGCGCTCGGCACCCTTGGAGATGGCGGCCAACGCCACGCCCTCGACGCCCAGATCGGCGAACACTTGGGTTGCGACCGCCAGCTGGCCCGGTCCGCCGTCGATCAGGGCAAGATCGGGGCGTTTCGACCTGGCGTCCTCATCCTCCTTCATCAGGCGGGCGAAGCGGCGGGTCAGAACCTCGCGCATCATGGCGTAGTCGTCGCCGGGCGCAAGTTCGGCCGTCTTGATGTTGTACTTGCGGTACTCGCCTTTCTCGAAGCCGTCCGGCCCCGCCACGATCATGGCGCCCACCGCGTGCGCTCCCATCACGTGGCTGTTGTCGTAGACCTCGATGCGGCGGGCGTTCTCCAGCCCGAACAGATCGGCCACCCCTTCGAGCAACTCGCGCTGGGCGGAATTCTCCGCCCTGCGGCGGGCCAGCTGCTCGCGCGCATTGGTCAGCGCCATACGGACGAGATCGTGCTTCTCGCCGCGCTCGGGCACCGTAATGTGGACCCGGTGTCGGGAGCGCATGCCAAGCGCTTCGGCCAGCAGCCCGCGGTTGGGAACGTCCTCCGAAAGCAGGATCATCCCGGGGGCCGGCCGTTCGTCGTAGAACTGGCCGATGAAACTCTCCAGCACTTCGCCGAGCGAAAGCTCGGCCGTCTGGCGCGGGAAATAGGGGCGGTTGCCCCAGTTCTGGCCGGCGCGGAAGAAGAACACCTGCACGCATGCCTCGCCGGCTTCCGCATGCGCCGCAAACAGGTCGGCCTCGGCGAAGGTGGAGGGATTGATGCCCTGGGTCTGCTGAACATGGCTGAGGGCGCGGATGCGGTCACGGAAGGCGGCGGCGCGCTCGAAGTCGAGCGCTTCGGCGCTCGATTCCATCTCCCTTGCCAGCCTGGCCTGCACGTCGCGGCTCTTGCCTTCTAGGAAGCGTTCGGCCTCGCCTACCAGCTCGCCATACGCCGCCTGGCCGATGCGTCCCACGCAGGGCGCGCTGCAGCGCTTGATCTGGTGCAGCAGGCAGGGGCGCGTGCGGGTTTCGAACACGGAATCGGAGCATGAGCGCAACAGAAACGCGCGCTGCAGCGTGTTGAGCGTGCGGTTGACCGCCCCGGCACTGGCGAAGGGGCCGAAATAGATGCCCTTCACCGACTTGGCGCCGCGGTGCTTCAAGAGTTGCGGGAACGGGTGATCCTGCCTGAGCAGGATGTTGGGAAACGACTTGTCGTCGCGATAGCTGACGTTGTACTTGGGCTTCAGCCGCTTGATCAGGTTCGATTCCAGCAGCAGCGCCTCGGTTTCGCTCGCCGTGGTGACGAAGATCATTTCGCGGGTTTCGTGAATCATGCGGGCGATGCGCTCGGTGTGTCCGCCCGACTTGGCGTAGCTTGCCACCCGCTTCTTCAGGCTTTTCGCCTTGCCGACATAGAGCACCGCGCCGTCGGCGCCCAGCATGCGATAGACGCCCGGCGCGTCCGGCAGCGTCTTGAGATAGGCTTCGATCCGGGCGATGCCGGTCAGAGGAGCGTCGTCACTCATCGCGCCGATATAGTCGGAAAACAGCGGCGGGGCGAGATCAGGCCGCGAATGCGGCGGCGCACACCGCGCTTTCCGGCGCCCCGCCGATCACGCGTTCGGCCGGGAACCAAAGCGTGCAGGCGGTGCCGCAGCCGGGTTCGCTGGCGATGGAAAGTTCGGCGCCGTGCAGTTCGGCCAGGCGCTTGACCATGGGCAGACCCAGGCCCATGCCGGGCTTGGCGTCGTTGAGCGGGTTGGCCACGCGTCCGAACGGCTGCATCGCCACGGCGATGTCGTCCGCCGACATGCCGATGCCGTTGTCCTGCACGACCACGCCGATGCCTCCGCCCGGCGCCGGGAAGCCCGACAGCGTGACCTCGCCGCCGGCTTGCGTGAATTTGATGGCGTTGGAAAGCAGGTTGAGCACCATCTGGCGCACTTTGGTCTTGTCGGCCTTGATCAGGGGCAGGCCCGGCGCCAGATGCCGGTTCAACGTGATCTTCGCCGCGTCGGCGTCGGCCTGCATGATGTTGAGGCACGACGCCAGAAGGACGTCGATCTCGACCGGGACTTCGCGCATCTCCAGCTTGCCGCTTTCGCTGCGCGACAGCTCCAGCAGCTCGTCGATCAGCCTGAGCAGGTGGCGGCCGCTGGCATAGACGTGGTCGGAATACTCCTTGTAGCGGAGATTGTTGAGCGGCCCGAAGAACTCGCACGACATGGCTTCGGAAAAGCCCAGGATGGCGTTCAACGGCGTGCGCAGCTCGTGGCTCAACTGGCTCAGCGTGGTCCACTTCTCGTTGCGCGCGGCGTCGCGCTCGACACGGGTCTTTTCGAGCGACGCGTTGAGGATTTCGTTGTCGACATGAAACTCGATGGCCTGGACCGCCGACCGCGACAGGTTCTTGGCTGCAAAACCCACCACGCCCAGGAACAGGAACATCAGCCAGCCCGTCATCGCGATGTCGTATTGGGGATGGCGCAGCAGGCTCACGGCCAACGTAAGGATCATCGGCGTGACATAGAACAGATAGGCGGGAAGATAGGTGACGATGGTGGTCAGCGCGCCCGCGGATATTCCGCAGATGACGAGCGTCAGGGCGACGTATTCGCTGGTCCGGCCCCACAGGGGCAGCCCAAGACAGATGGCGGCCCACAACAGGCCTGAGGCAAACGCGCCGGCGGTGAAGCGCAAGGCCCAGCACGTGCTGCACAGGCCGGTGGCACGGGCGTGCAGGAAGCGGCGGTAGAGCAGGGATCTCGCCAGCGTCACGGCCAGTGTCGCCGCCAGCCATCCCGCCAGCAGGGCATGGGGGTAGCTGTCCCAGCTCAGCGCGGCGACCACGCAGGCGATGACAAAATTGGCTGGAACCGCGAAATTGCCGCGATAGAGCAGGCTCAATTTTTCCGTCAGGATGCGATCCGCGCGCTTGCCTCGAGAATCCACCGCAATATCCGCTCAGTTTTCGCGCGAATTTTGCTGATTTTGTACTTAATCCCACGTAAAGAGCGGCGGATCGTCTTTAGGATTGGCAAACGATTCGTGAAAGATCGCCGTCAGCGGTCCGATTCCGGAAATCGCAACAACGCGATATCGGCTCCGGGCGGACTGCGCAGGCGCGCGGCTACGGCCTTTTGCGCTCGATCTCGACGCCCGCCGATTCCGCGCCCGCAAGAGCATGCAGCTTCTCGACGCGCACCCGTGCCGATTTGACCCGCGGGTCCTCGAAGCACAGTGCGGCGATGCGCTCGGCCATGGTTTCGGCCAGGTTGATGTGCCCCTTGCCGACCAGGCCGCGGATCTTGCGGGTGATCTCGCCGTAGTCGACCACCAGCTCGAGTCGGTCCTCCAGCACGGCGGCGTCTTCCACCGCCAGGTCGACGTTGATGCGCACCGGCTGCAGCTTGCCTTTCTCGTGGCCGTGCACGCCGATCTGGGCCAGCAGCTCCAAATTGCGGATGAACACGTGGCGCACGGCGAGAGTTGCGTCGGCGATGCGAAGCGGCTGCACGTTGCGGGGATAACTCATGACTATTCCTTCACGGCGACATCCGGCGTCTGCCAGATCAGATGCTGCCCGCCGTCGACGGCGATCATCTGGCCGGTGACGGCGCTGGCGTCCAACAGATAGCGTACCGCGTCGCACACGTCCTGAGGCTCGGCGCCGCGGCCCAGGACGGTCGCTTCGCGCTGGCGTGCAAAATCCGCAGGTGCCTGCCGCGCGTTGATCATGGTTGGGCCGGGTCCCACCGCGTTGACGCGCACGCGCGGGGCCAGCGCCTGGGCCAGCGTCGTGGTCAGCCAGTGCAGTCCCGCCTTGGAAAGACTGTAGGACAGGAATTGCGGCGTCGGCTTCAGCACGCGCTGGTCGACGACGTTGACGATCGCGCCTTGCCCGTCGCGCGGGACCTGCCGGGCGAACGCCTGCGACAGGACGAACGGCGCGCGCAGGTTGACCTCCATGTGGCGGTCCCAGCTCTCGCGGCTGACGCTGTACCAGGCGTCGGCCTCGAACAGCGAGGCGCTGTTGACGAGGGCCGAAAGCGTGCCGATCTCCGCGTTGGCGCGCCCGACAAGGCCGACGGCCTCGCTTTCGCTGCCGAGATCGGCCTTGATCAGCACAACCTTGACGCCTTGCGTCTGCGCGTCCGCCTGGGTGGCGCGCGCCTCCTTCTCGGAGGAATTGTAGTGCAGCGCCACGCTCCAGCCGTGACGGGCAAGGTCGAGCACGATGGCCCGCCCAAGCCGCTTGGCGCCGCCGGTGACAAGCACGGTCCTGGTCATTGACCGAGCATATCGCAAAGGTCGGGCGTGGGGAAAACCGCCGGAAAAAAGGCTAGAGCCTGACCTGCCGCAAATCCCGCACACGGGGGGTCGTGCGAGAAGCCGGGCGCCGGAGGGGGGTGGTGGCGCCGGGCCATAGCGGCGGATCAGGCTCTAACTTTCAAATTCGCGAACCTCGGCCGGTTCCGGTTCCCGGCGGTGGACGTATCTCAGGTGCTGGTCAAGTTCCCGCAGCTGCCGGAGCTGCGCGCGGCGCTTACCGATGAAGCCGTACAGCGACTCCGGAACGCCGCACTTCACGTTGATGCCCATGCGTCGGGCCTTTTCGATGCGGATCAGCTCGCCATGATAGGAGCGCCCGCCGGCCAGCTTGGCGGCGAGGCTCGCCCCCAGTTTCTTCTTGTGGCGGGGATGGATCAGCGAGGCGATGGTGCGCCCCTCGTCGCGCAGCGCGCGCTGGGCGACCTTGGCGGCGAGCTTCAGGCCTTCGCTGGCGGCGCTCGCTTGCTCCTTCGCAAGCCCGACGATGTCGCGCGCCGGCGTGCCCTCGATGTGGATGTCGATCGGCGACAGGTTCGCCTGGCTGCCCAGGAATATCGCTTCCGTCGCCAGGGCGATCTCGGTTCCCGCCGATTCCGCATAGAAGGGAACGAAGGCCGCGGTGTTCTTCCGTCTGACCAGCGCCGCGGCGATGCGGTTGGCGGCGGCCGCGCTGCCGCCGTGGGTGTGCAGGATCACGTCGACCGGCTGGCCCGGCTTCAACTGATGGATCACGGCGAGCACGTCGGTGGCGTCCTCGGCGTCGAGGCCCGCTTCGCCTTCGTGGATCAGCGCCACGACGGTGTGGCCCTTACGCGGCCAGATCGCCTGCAGATCGCGTTGCGTCTGGAACCAGTCGTTCTGGATGCTCCAGCGCCGCGCGCTTGCGGCGGCCAGAAACCGCACCGCGCCTTCACTCCGGAAACGCAAATCCGATGTCGCCATAAGCCTTCCCCATCAAAGGCGTCAGCGGTGGCCCAGGTCCCAGCCCAGTCGCGAACCACAATTACTCCATTTAAGATGAATGGCAACGCGCATCTATGATAATGCCAGTAATTCGCAACAAGTTCTGGGGAATGTTGCGCCGCTGCTGCGTGCCGTTCCGAGACTTACGACAGGAATCCGACCAGGCGCTTGACCTCGGCCACGATCGGTTCCGCAAGGGCCGCGGCGCGTTCGGCGCCGGTGGCCAGAATGCGGTCGATCTCTGCCCGATCGCTGAGCAGTCTGCGCATCTCGGTGGCGACCGGTGTCAGGCGCACCACCGCCAGCTCGGCGAGATCGTTCTTGAAGGCGGAGAAGGGCTGGCCCGCGAAGCGCGTGATGATGGCGGTGCGCGGTTCATCCGCCAACGCGGCGAAGATGTTGATCAGGTTCTCCGCTTCGGGGCGGCCTTCCAGGCCTTTCTCGGAATCGGGCAGCGGCGCGGGATCGGTGCGGGCCTTGCGGATCTTCTGGGCGATGGCGTCGGCGTCGTCGGTGAGGTTGATGCGGGAATAATCGCTCTCGTCCGATTTCGACATTTTCTTCGAGCCGTCGCGCAGGCTCATCACGCGCGTCGCCGCGCCGGTGATGACGGGCTCGGGCAGGGGGAAGAAGCCGGGCGCGTTGTAGTCGTTGTTGAACTTCTGTGCGATGTCGCGCGTCAGCTCGACATGCTGTTTCTGGTCCTCGCCCACCGGCACGTGGGTCGCCTTGTAGACCAGGATGTCCGCGGCCATCAGCGCCGGATAGGTGTAGAGCCCGACCGAGGCGCGCTCCTTGTGCTTGCCGGATTTCTCCTTGAACTGGGTCATGCGGTCCATCCAGCCCAGCCGCGCCACGCAATTGAACACCCACGCCAGCTCGGCATGCGCCGGCACCTGGCTTTGGTTGAACAGGATCGAGCGCGCCGGGTCGACGCCCGATGCGATATAGGCGGCCGTCACTTCGCGCGTGGCGGCCGAAAGCTCGGCCGGCTTGGCGTAGCCGGCGTCGGCCGTGATCGCGTGCATGTCGACCACGCAGTAGATGCAGGGCATCTTGTCCTGCAGCTTCACCCAGTTCTTGAGCGCGCCGAGATAGTTGCCCAGATGCAGCGTGTTGGTCGGCTGCATGCCGGAAAAGGTCAAGGGCTTGTGCGCGTCGCTCATGGAAAACGCCTTTCGGATGGCGCCGGTTATGGCGCGAAGAGGGCCATCGGGCAAGCGCGTCGCTGTGCCCCGTAAGGCGGCGGGCGGATGGCTCCCTCTCGGTGTACAATCGTGCCGGCCCGGGGGGAAGCAATCATGAAATCGCATCTCGCATTGGCGCTGCTGGTCGCGCTTGTGGGCGCGCCGGCTTGGAGCGAAACCGCGCCGGCGCCGGCGCCGGCCGCCGCCGCCGCGGACCATCCCTGGGAAAGGGCGCAAGCCGTGCTCGACGAAACCAACGCCGATCTGGCCAAGGGGGCCGGCTACGATGCCGTGCGGGCGCATCTGAAAGACCTGGAGGGAGCGCTCGACGGCGCCGATGCCGTCGTGGCGGCCACCGGCAGCGACAAGGATGTCGTCTACGTGCTCACCGACGGTCCGGCCGACACGCTGTTTTCCCTGCTCGCCGTTGCGGCGGCCGCGGACAAGTCCGGCGTCAAGGACACGCGCAAGACCGTTGCGGTCAACAACCCGTATCCGGCCATCGCACTCTATGTCGGCTCCTACTACAACGAGATCGGCCGCTACGACGACGCGCTGCGCGCGCTCGATCGCGGCCTGGCGCTGTTTGCGACGCAAGGCATCGGCTTCGGCCAGCACAAGCCGTCGCTGCTGGCGGAGCGGGCCATCGCGCTGGTGCAGCTGAAGCGGCTTGCCGAGGCGCTCGCGGCCTACGACGAGGCGCTGGCGGCAGCCGGCGACGACGACGCCAAGGCCAAGGCGCGCATGCATCGCGGGCGCGGCTATGTGCTGACCGAACTGGGGCGGCTCGACGAGGCCGAGGCGGCCTATCGCCAGTCGCTGAAGCTCGAGCCCGACAACGCGCTGGCCAAGCGCGAGCTGGATTACATCTACAAGCTGCGCCTGGGCGTGCCCAAGGCGGCGACCGAGATCGTCACGCCCAAGCCGCCGGCCCAGCAGCCGCAGGACACGCCGGAAACGAAGTAGGTCGCTACGCCTCGCCCGCTTCGCCCGTCACCGCCTTGAGCAGCTTCTGCTCCACCGACGTCAGGCGGTCGGGATGGGTGATCTTGTGGCCGAAGCCGTCGCGCACGTAGAACACGTCGACCACGCGCTCGCCATAGGTCGCGATCATCGCCGAAGAGATCGACAGGCCCGAATCGAACAGCGCCGAGGCCACGTCGTAGAGGAAGCCGATGCGGTCCGGCCCGCGCACTTCCACCACGGTCGCGCTGTGCGAGGCGTCGTTGTCGAAACTCACGCGGGCCGTCACGTTGAACGGTCGCGCGTGCATGCGCGGCGGCCGCCTTGCGATCAGCTTGTCGGGCCATGCCTCGCCGCGGACGATCTTGAGGACGGTCTGCCTAAGCCGCTCGATGCGTGCGGAATCGCCGAACGGGGCGCCGTCGGTGTCCTGCACCGAGAACATGTCGAGCGCCCAGCCGTCGGAGGTGGTGAACACCTTGGCATCCACGATCGAGCCGCCCGCGGCCGCGATCGCGCCCGTGATCTGGGCGAACAGGCCGGGATGATCGGGGGTATAGACCGTGATTTCGCTCACGGCGCGGAAAGCGTTGCTGACCGAGTCGATGGCCAGCATTTCGCTCTGCGCGTCGGCGGCGGCCATCATGCGCGCATGGCGAATCTGCGTTTCGAGGTCGAGCGTCAGCCAATAGGTGTCGTAGTGGCGCGCCACGAGTCGCACGCGCTCGCCGTCCGCCATGTCGGCGATCCTCGATTCCAGCGCGCGCTTGGCTTCCTCGACGCGGGCCGAATGCGCCCTGACCGTGTCGGCGCCGGAGATCAGCGATTCAGCCTCGAAATAGAGTTCGCGCAAGAGCTGGCCTTTCCAGCCGTTCCACACGCCGGGGCCCACCGCGCGGATGTCGGCCACCGTCAGCACCATCAGAAGGCGCAGCATCTCGGGCGACTGCACCACGGCCACGAAGTCGCGCACGGTCTTGGGATCGGCAATGTCGCGCCGCTGCGCCGTGTCGCTCATGACGAGGTGGTTTTGCACCAGCCAGGCCACGGTCGCGGTGTCGTCCGGCGAAAGTCCCCAACGCGGGCAGAGACGCTGTGCGATTTCCGCACCCAGGTCGGAATGGTCGCCGGGCAGACCCTTGGCGATGTCGTGCAGCAGGATGGCGCAATAGAGCACTTCGCGCGGATGGATGCGCTTGACGACGTCGCTCGAAAGCGGATGGTCCTCCTTGAAGTCGCCGCGCTCGATCGCCGCCACGTTGCCGACGGCGCGGATCAGGTGCTCGTCCACCGTGTAGTGGTGGTACATGTTGAACTGCATCAGCGCCACCACGCGCCCGAAATCGGGAATGAAGCGGCCGAGCACACCCGACTCATTCATGCGGCGCAGCGCGGTTTCGGGATTGCGCCGGCTCGACAGCACCTCCAGGAACAGCTTGTTGGCCTCGGGATTGGCGCGCAGATCGTCGTCGATCAGGTCGAGCGATCGCGTGATGGTCCTGAGCGCGTCGGGGTGGATGTCCACTTCCTTGGCGTCGGCGGTGTGGAAGACGCGGATGAAGTTGACCGGGTCCTTCCTGAACGCGTCGGGATGGGCGTCGAGCCGGCCGGTTTCCACGAAGAAGTCGTCGGACTGTCCGCGCAATTTGAGGAAGCCTGGCACGATCCGCGCGATCGAAGGCCGTTTCTTGCGGTTCTGCACCTCGAGCGCGGCGCAGAAGATGCGCGTCAGGTCGCCGACGTCCTTGGCGGTGAGGAAGTAGGCGCGCATGAAATCTTCCACGTCGCGGCGCGGATTGTCGCCCGCATATCCCATCGCGGCGGCCACGCCCGGCTGGGCGTCGAACGACAGACGCTCTTCGGCGCGGCCCATCAGATAGTGCAGCTTGACGCGCACGTCCCACAGGAAGGATTCCGCCTTTTGGAAGGTCCGGTATTCGTCGCGGGTGAAGACGTTGTGCTGCACCAGGTCGGCGGTCTCGTAGACGTGGAACAGGTACTTGCCGATCCAGTAGAGCGTCTGCAGGTCGCGCAAGCCCCCTTTGCCTTCCTTGATGTTGGGCTCGACCAGATAGCGGCTCTCGCCCTGGCGGTGGTGGCGGTCGTCGCGTTCGGCCAGCTTGGCATCGACGAAATCCTGGCCCGATCCGGTGGCGATCTCGCTCCAGAACTTCTTGCGCAGCTCCTCGCACATGTCCTTGTCGCCGCAGATGT